>Ga0209614_1001095_pt1 | contig 21320 bp, 12 predicted proteins | sample BlaSprsedimmetaG_FD_185484 | JGI IMG/M metagenome (GOLD analysis project Ga0209614, IMG submission 185484) | Hot spring sediment bacterial and archeal communities from California, USA to study Microbial Dark Matter (Phase II) - Blank Spring... ... | reverse complement strand
ATGTATAGCAACTGGCCCTGGACTCGCTCGACCGCGCTGATGATTTGATCGCAGAGATACCAGATATCTTGTGGCGTCGTACGATTGCTGATTTGCGCCATCAATGTGAGGAACTCCTGTGCGACGTCCAGCGAATCGTTCAGGACAACCTGCAGCGGGTGCGCGATCAACCTGCGTTCACCCTGAACCTGCCCCCTGCACAGAACCCGTGGCAGCGATTGGCCTGGGATGCGCTCGATTTTGTCGTCCAGCAGTGGCGGCTCGGTTTTGGTGAGGCGCGGCACATCATGTACTTGACCCGCCAGGAGGGATTCAGTTCAGACCAGGCGTACCATTATGGCGATGTTTTCCAGCGGGCGCTCATCGCAGACGCCCTGTGTGACGCCGATCTCTTGTTAGCCGGCCACCTTCAGCCACTCATCGAGCGCGAGGTTGGCTATCTGCTAGATCAACGTTTATCTTCCGGCGTCGGTGGGTGGCGCTATTTCCCCACCGTGCCAGAATTGGCGCCAGACGCAGACGATCTGGGGCAAGTCATGCAGGTTCTGCTCCGTTCAGCCCACCGGGAGGCGGTCGTGGAATACTGTGAAGGCCCCTTGGCCGTGCTATTGCGTGACAACGCCCGCCCCGATGGATCGTTCGAGACCTGGATCGTGCCGGCGACGGGGCGCACAGCGCAGCAAGAACGTCAGGATGCGTTCAATCGCTCCAAATGGGGCGCCGGCCCCGACAACGAGGTCGTGGCCAACCTGCTTTACGCGCTCGCGCTCTACGATCCAGCGCGCTTTGCCGAGACGATTCAGAGGGGAGCCGCCTACCTGGAGGGCCAACAAGAAGTCGACGGGAGTTGGGTCAGCCGGTGGTATGACGGGCCGTACTACGGCACCTACGTGTGCTTGCGGCTGCTCGCGACCGCCCGCCCCGATTCGCCGTCAATCGAGCACGCTCAAAATTTCTTGCGCCAAGCCCAACGCGCCGATGGTGGATGGGGGCTGGCGGAGACGAGCGAAGCGTTGAGTACTTCCCTGGCCCTGCTCGGTTTGGCCAGCGTTTACAAGGGCGATGCAGACGATCGGGAACGTGCCGAGCGAGCCCTGGACTATCTCCGGGGCAGTCAAGCTTTGGACCAGGGGTGGCTCGGTGTGCAGTTCATTCGCCCAAGGATGAACGAACCGTACATCAGCCAAACGATCACCCATACCTACGTTCTGAAGGCGGCCCTGGCATGGTATAATATAATGAGCGTGTTGCCCGTCCCCGACAAGGCAGAGGAATTGAAACCGTCCTGGGCCTTATGAGTTAGCGCGCAAAGTTAGCGCGCAAAGTTAGCGCGCAAAGTTAGCGCGCAAAGTTAGCGCGCGAAATAACCGGTCGATCAAATGCACGCCACAAAAGGATCAATTATGTTGAAATCTGCAGACTTTCGAGGCCTTGATGAACGGCTCATAGTCGATACCTCGGAGGATCAACCCGTCCATCTGCTGGCCAGCAAGAATGGGCGCTACATCCGGCTTTCCGCCAGCGCGTACCAATTGCTTCAACTGCACGACGCCGGCGTCTCATTTGAGACCATCGCCGAACAACTTCGAGAGACCGGACAAGACGTGTCGACCGAGGACGTCGAGGCAGCCTACCAACACGTCGCCAACCAGGTTGCCCAGATTGAGGCAAATGAGCGCCCCCAACCAGGCTTCTTGATTCGTCTTTCGCTATTGCCGGAGAAACTCGTCGCCAGCGTCGCCTCACGTCTTTCGATCGCCTTCCACCCCATCGTCGTCGCTTTCCTCTTGGCCTGGGTCGTCGTTTCTCACGCGCCTGTCCTCATGCAGAGCGCGCCGCTCGACCTTGCGCCAAAGAACTTCTGGCTCGGCTACGCGCTGCTGCTCCTTTCGACGCTGATGCACGAATTTGGACACGCCAGCGCCTGTGCGCGCTACGGCATCTCCCCCAGCAGCATAGGATTTACGATCTACCTGATATATCCGACCTTCTACAGCGACGTCAGCGCCGCCTGGGAACTCAAGCGATGGCAACGGGTCGTCGTCGATTTGGGAGGCGCTTTCTTCCAACTCGTCGTCGGCGCAGGTTTTGCGACCGGTTACCTATTCTCCGGTTGGGAACCCTTCCGGGTCGCCTTGTTGATGATCCTGGGAAACCTCGTCTTTTCGATGAATCCGATTTTCAAGTTCGATGGCTATTGGGTCGTCGCGGATGCACTGGGCGTGACCAACCTGGGTCAGCAGCCGCGTCGCATCTTCAACCATTTTCTGGCCCGACTGCGTGCTCAGCCCACCAAGCCGCTGCCGTGGCCCACACCGGTCAAGATTGCCCTTCTGCCTTACACGTTGCTTACGTTCGGCTTCTGGGGAATCTTCGTCTGGCGGGTCATTCCGATGATATGGCAGCAGATTGGCGCCTACCCGGACCTGGTCAGCGGGTTGATCAGCGACCTGCTCGATCCGGCTCAGGCGGTGCATTTCGGGCATTTTCAGCCATTGATCACGTCCACCTACATGATCGTCATCGTTTTGCTTCTGGTATGGCGATTGAGCGCTCCGCTGTTTTCGATAGCCAAGGCGAAGATGATAAAGCCAACCCAGGCAGGAGGCAGATGAAGATGCCGTCCAACTGCCCAACGGATGTATCTTCTCAATAACTTGGGGTGAATCTGTTCGTAGTGCGCGCGCTAGATAGCGGCTCTAGTGCGCTTTTAGGGGCGCTGAAGCGCCTACTACGAACAAGCCCCTGGTTTATTGAGAAGATACCAACGGATCATCAAGCGCCTCGATCGTATAGGGGCGCCCGCTATTCAAACCCAATACCGTTCAGTTAAAACTTCGGAAGTCTTCCGGCGGCTGTTTCAAGGCCACAACAAGCCCGAAGTCAGGTCAACAACTGTCAGGTAGAGGGCCCTTGAGACTTCGGAAGTCTCAAGGGCCCTTTTATCGTTTGAGTCCCTGTGAAAGCTGAATGTTCGTGTGTTCCCAGGCCGTTCTCTAGGCTTCGGAAGTCTGGGTTGGCGAATGTGCCATTGTCAAACTAAAGCCGCCTCAACTTATTCCGCAGCTCTTGCGGATTGTCCGCCTTGACGGCCTGGTACTCGACGCCAGGATAATGCTCATCGAAGAAGGCCTTCAAATCGGTGGGCCAGTTCTCCGGATTGACGGCGATGACGCGCCTTACGTTCAAATCACCGATACCGGCGTCGTCGGCGCTGCTGCCGATGGTATAACGCTCCTGGTCCCAGGTGCTATCCACCACTGCCAGGGCCCACGCTGAATTAGCGCCAGGTGGCAACAACACGTAAGTCCGTTGATACTGCTCTCGGGGGTCGCCCCGTCCCTCGACCTGCGCCTGGACACTCTCGAAACCGCTGGTGACTCGTACGTCGCCGGAAGCCTGGAAAACGATCTCGTGCAATCCCCTCTCATTCAGCGACGCGGATTTCATCGTCCACGTATGCCATTGATCGTCGCGCCCGGTGGTGAGACTGCCCAGGGTCAACTTAGCCCCCGATGGTTGCGTCACCACTATCTGAACGTCGGATAACGGAGCCAGGGATCGAGCCTCTACCTGAATGACCTCCCCTATTTTAGGTTCGCTCGGCCAGAAGTTCAATCGAACCTCCGGTTTCTCATCCGCCTGGCCCACCGCGGTCAACAATGCATCATCCCAGTAGGCATCATTGTGCTTGAAGGGCCACAACGTCTTGGAACGCACAAACACCGTCACCGTGTCTCCCTGAGCAGTTGTCTCGACCGAAGGAACCTGCGCGTACTCATTGTAAATATGCGCCCCCGTCCCCCACACCACCGTGCTGGCCAGCGGGTTGGTCCCGCCAGTCGGGTCGATGCCGACGTAAAACGTGAAATTGCGCCAATTATCATCCTGCGTCTCCCCTTCCAGGGCGAACCCCGCGCCGTATCCTACCCCCTCACTCCACATCGGGTCATCGGGATGGGGAAACTTGGCCAGATTATTCTGATCCGAGTGATTGCTCCAGGCGTGCGCCCACGCGGCCAACTTCAATGGCGTGCCCGGCGCGATCGGAACCTGTTGGAGGAAACCCGCGTCGTGACGTCGGAAAAAAGTAAACAACAGTATTGCCTTCTGCCCGCTATGCACCCGTCGCGGGTCGTGCTGCTTCCAGGCATCCCGCACCTCTGGCTGATCCCACTGCCCCGGATCGTGATGAAACCAGGTTATCCACCCCGGCGGTGTGAATATGTTCCCGACATCCTTCTCGTAAGGAGCCGAATCCTTGGGGAAAATCAAACAGCGATGGCTCTTTTTCTCCCCCCAATTGGCCTCGAATTCACCATTTTCCAATAAATTCCGTGACATCGTCTAGTCCCCTTTCCGTTTCTTGCTCCCAATCCATATCATCAGAATACCCATCACAACTTGTTGGCTTACAAACTTATCACTTGCCACTTGCAAACTTGCATCATGCAAAACCCAAACCACGCTCTCGCAAACTGACAAAACGGGCCTGTCCGATGACCAGATGGTCCAGGACCTCGATATCGAGCATCTCCCCGGCCTCGACCAACCGGCCGGTCACCTGCACGTCCTCCGGCGACGGCGTCGGATCACCCGAAGGGTGATTGTGCACCACGATGATGGCGGCGCAATTTCGTTTGACTGCCCCTCGGAACACCTCGCACACCCGGATGTGAGAGGCGTTCAGGCTCCCGATGTACACCGTGTCTGAGTCCAACAATTGATTACGCGTGTTCAAGTATAACACACGGAAATGCTCCTGGGCCAGGTGAGACATCTCAGCCATCAGAAGCTGCGCCACGTCGGATGGCGAGCGAATGACGAAGCGCTCCCCCGGATCAGCCAGCAACATCCGTCGCCCCAATTCCAGGGCAGCCTTGATCTGGGCCGTCTTGGCCTTGCCAAGCCCCTTTTCTTCTTGCAACTCAGCGAAACTGGCCCGGGCCACCCCTGGCAACCCCTCAAAACGAGAGAGAAGCCGCTGAGACATATCCAGGACGCTTTCTCCACCGACCCCTGTTCCCAGGATAATGGCCAACAATTCCGTCGTCGAGAGCGCACTCTCCCCGGCCCTCATCAGCCGCTCTCGCGGACGCTCACCGAGGGGCAAATCCCGGATCATCGGCCGGTACTCGGCCCGACTATCGGCCCGACTCACCTCGCATTCGCCTGCTTCTTCAATCCATACTGCCTCACTGCGCTCTTTTTCGATTATCATAGTTATACTTCAATCCCCTCTTTTAAGCAAAACGTACAAAAGCAACGAGTCCCTTACCCAAACTTGCCATTCACACTTGCTCCTGCACCAGCCGATGGTATAATAGCTCCCGTGCAGCTCACTCAGACGACCCGCTTGAGTAGCGCCACTTGCCTGCAAGGGAGACAGGGCGGGGGTTCCGAGAGCGGTTTCGCTCTCTCTTGGACAAGAAGGCTGTTGCGAAGCATGAGCAGATGGTTCCGCCCCCGTTAATCTTAGGACTTACGCAGTTGAAAGAAGTGGGACGCAGATGACGCTCCTGCGGAGCGGATGCAGACTTCCGCAGATAAAGACTCAAAAATCAGCGTTTTTCTGCGTCCAAAACCTTTTCTTAACGAGCAAGTGCGTAACTCCTAAATCTATCAGACGACACTTAAGGAGTCCAAGCGCAATGGAACAAATTCTAGAAAGATTTCCTTTCTATCTGACCATTCTCTCCACTGTTTGTGGAGGTATCACAGTCGCATTGATTGGCGGAATGACGATCTGGACGTTCAGAGACATCCGAGCCCGATCCCGGGATCCCCTGGCCCACATATTGGCCACCATACTGGTCCTGGTCGTACCCATCATTGGACTGGTCGTCTACCTGATGTTAAGACCGCAGGAAACCCTGGCCGAGACCTACGAACGTTCCCTGGAACAAGAGGCGCTGTTGCAGGCCATCGAAGAACCAGAAGCCTGCCCTGGGTGCGGGCAGCGCGTCGAAGGTGCGTACCTATATTGCCCGGCCTGCCATACCCGTCTGAAAAGCGCCTGCCCGGCATGCAATCGCGCCCTTCACCTACGCTGGTCCCTCTGCCCCTATTGCGGCGCCAGCGTCACCCCCCAGGTCGTGGAACCGGTCGCCCTCTCGGCCGAATCCGCCCTGGAGGAAGAACTCCCCGCCGAAGTGTAAACCTCAGAGTCTGTTTTATAAGTCGATGTAACTGCTCAGCCTACCGTCCGTTTGCAGCGGATGGGCGGGGGCCCCCGCTCTCCATCGCAGCAAGGGACTGGCCTGAGCAGTTACAAGTCGATTAACCTTGCGAAGGTTAGAAGATACGTGCCAAATTGTGACAATTCGGAACACAGGATAACCGTTTGAGCTTGAAATCTGCTTTGAAACCTTCGCAAGGTTGCGTTTGCAAAACTTTTAAAACACACGCTTAGCAAATTCGCTGAATCGCCGAATCGCCGAATCGCCGAATCGCCGATTCGCCGAATCGCCGATTCGCACGCTCACTCGCCCACGACGTGAACCTTGAGCATGTTGGTCACGCCGCTGCTGCCGAAGGGGATCCCAGCGGTCAAGACGAGCGTATCCCCCCAGGCGACGACGCCCTTCTCCCGCGCAGCCTGCACCATCATCTGGACCATATCGTCGGTGCTCGCAAACTCCACGATCTCCACCGGTGCAACCCCCCACACCAACGCCAACCGGCGCAACGTGCTCGGATTGGGCGTCACGGCCACGACCGGGGCCGAGGGGCGATGGCGAGCCACCATCCGCGCCGTCGTGCCCGTCATCGTCGCCGTGACGATCGCGCGCGCGCCCACCTCTCCGGCGATCTCCACCGCGCTGCAACTGATAGCACCCGTAATCGTCGGCTGGCTGCAGGTCTCGATGCGCGTGTTGCGCAACAGGCGCCCATAGGGCAAATGAGCCTCGGCGTTGGCGCAGATCGTGGCCATCATGTCCACCGCCTCCACGGGATAGCGCCCCACCGCCGTCTCGCCCGAAAGCATCACCGCGTCGGTTCCATCTAAAATCGCGTTCGCCACGTCCGACGCCTCGGCCCGGGTCGGGCGTGGATGTTCGATCATCGTCTGGAGCATCTGGGTGGCCGTGATGACCGGCTTACCCGCCTGATTACACGCTTGGATGATGCGTTTCTGATGAAAGGGCACCTCCTCGGCCGGCGTCTCCACGCCCAGATCCCCCCGGGCCACCATCACGCCATCCGATTCAGCCAGGATGGCATCGAAGACGGAAAGCGCCTCGGGTTTCTCGATCTTGGCGATGATCGAGACGTCCGAACCCTGACGCTTGATGAAATGACGCAACTCTTGCACGTCAGCCGCCCGCCGGACGAAAGAGAGCGCTATAAAATCCACCCCCTGCTCCAGGGCAAAGGCCGCATCCTCTCGATCCTTCGGCGTCAGCGCCGAGAACTTGAGCACTGCCGCTGGCACGTTGACGCCCTTGTGCGACGAAAGCACGCCCCCTACCGTGACCCGACACCGGGCCGATGTCTCACTGGCCTGGACGACGAGCAGTTCCAGGTTGCCGTCGTCCAGCAACACCACTTGATTGACCTGTAACGCTCGTAACAACTCCGGGTGGGGAAGGGGAATGACGATCTCTTCCATTTCGGCCTCATCGACCTGGAGCGAAGCGCTCAACGTGACGACGTCCCCTTTTTGAAGGGGCAATGCGCCACTCTCAATCTTTCCCACCCGCAACTTGGGTCCCTGCAGGTCCGCCATCACCGCCACCAGGCGTCCCTCCTGCTCGGCGATCTGGCGCAGTCGAGCGATTGACCGTGCGTGTGTCTCACGATCCCCATGCGAGAAGTTGATTCGTGCGACGTTCATCCCCGCCCGAATCAGGCTCCGTATCATCTCCGGCGAATCGGAAGCCGGACCCAGCGTACACACAATCTTTGTTCGGGGCATCGCATCTCCTTCTTTCACCGCATAAAAATGGGGGCGCGAGGAAAAACCTCGCGCCCCCATCATTGAGCCTCATAACCGCCCACCTACCAGCTAGGACTTCTGCAGATTGCTAAAGGCATCTTCGCCGGCGTAGACGGCTCGCTCACCTAACTCTTCCTCGATACGCAACAACTGATTGTATTTCGCCACGCGATCCGAACGGCATGGGGCGCCGGTCTTGATCTGACCGGTGTTCAAGGCCACGGCCAAATCGGCGATGGTGGCGTCTTCTGTCTCGCCGGAGCGGTGAGAGACGACGGCCGTCCATCCGGCGCGCTGGGCCAACTGCACGGCGTCGATGGCCTCGGTCAGCGTGCCGATCTGGTTCACCTTGCACAGGAGGGAATTGCACGCCTTCAGGTCGATGGCCTTCTGCACCCGCTCCACGTTGGTCACCAACAGGTCATCGCCCACGATTTGCACCCGGTCACCCACGCGTTCCATCATCAGCACGAAACTGTCCCAATCATCCTCGTCCAGCCCATCCTCGATACTGATGATGGGGTATTTTTCGATCCAATCGACGTAAAACGCGACCATCTCCTCGCCGCTCAGCGTGCGGCCCTCCTTCTTGAGCACGTACTGGCCATCCTGGTAGAACTCACTGGCCGCTGGATCCAACGCGATGTGAATCTGCTCACCCGGTTCGTAACCGGCCTTCTCGATCGCCTCCAGGATGAGCTTGATGGCCTCCTCGTTCGTCTTGAGGCTGGGCGCGAACCCACCCTCGTCGCCGACGCCGATGGAATAACCCTTGTTCTTGAGTACGCCCTTTAACGCGTGGTAGACCTCGCTCCCCCAGCGCAGGGCATCGGCGAAGGTCGGCGCGCTGACCGGCATCACCATGAATTCCTGAAGATCCGGGCCGCCGAGCGCGTGCTTGCCCCCGTTGAGGATATTCATCATCGGCACCGGCAGCACGTGGGCGTGCACCCCGCCGATGTACCGGTAGAGCGGCAGTTGGAGGGCGTTGGCCGCCGCGTGAGCCACCGCTAGCGAAACGCCCAGCATCGCGTTGGCACCCAGCTTCTCCTTGTTGCTCGTCCCATCCAGGACCAGGAGCCGGGCGTCGATGCCGGCCTGGTCGATCGCGTCCCACCCAAAAAGCTCCTCCGCAATTACCTGGTTGACGTTTTCAACCGCCTCCAGGACCCCCTTGCCGTTGTAGCGATCGGGATCCCCGTCGCGCAACTCCAGCGCCTCGTGGACGCCGGTCGAGGCTCCCGAGGGCACGGCAGCCCGCCCCCAAGAGCCGCCCATCAACACCACCTCCACCTCTACGGTGGGATTGCCTCGCGAATCCAAAATTTCTCGCGCCATAATTAGATCGATGTCTGTTTGTAACATGATTTCCCTCCAATTCTGTTTTTGCAAAAGCTTGATCACCAGATCACAAATCACACAAATGGTCGAATTTCACGAATGCTTTTTCGCAATTCGAAGTTAAAATTCGTGTTATTTGTCCATTCGTGCCATTCGTGATCCAGAGATGTTGGGTAATGAACTGCGCTGTTAGCCTTCCAACCCCAGCACGCGATACAATCGAGCAAAGTCGAAGTGCTCCTCAAGCAACGCCTCGAACTGCTCTAACTTGGCCGCCTGGCCCAGGCGCGTCTTGCCAAAGACGTTCTCGACAACCTCGACCGTCTGCATCGTATCCTCTCGTACCAACAACACTGGGACGCCGACATCCTCGGCGCGTCGCAAGACCTCCGGCACCGGTCGCAGGTGACCGGTCAGGATCAGGCACTGGGTCGCCGTCTCCAGGGCCACCAGTTGGATGTCGGCCCGGTCGCCGCCGGTGATAACAGCCTTGGAACCGGATATACGCCGGATGCGCGGCAATGCCTGTTCGGCGCTCATCGCGCCGACGACCAGGTGTTCGACCAGGACGTCACGTTTCTCAGGCAATACCAGGAACTCGCCCTTCAACACGTCGGCGATCTCGCCCACGCTGATCGCCTGGAGATGGTCCCGGAAGGGCAGCGTGGCCAGCACCCGAATGCCCTGTTTTTCCAGGCAAGGATTGCAGACCTGATCGGCCAGCTTGTACTCCCGCGTCGGCACGGTGTTGATGACTGCGCCCAGCAACCGCTCGCCAAGCACCAGGCGAGCCGCCACACAATCGTCGCCCTGGCTGACGCGATTACGGTAACGTACGATAGCCAGGGCCGGTATATCCAGCGCCTCGGTGACCATCGTAGGTCCCAAACGTAGACTGGCACCCTCGCGCAACGAACCGGACCCTTCGATCAGGACGATGTCTTTCCCCTCAACGACTCGCTCGTAAGTCGCCGTCACCTCGCTCAAAAGATCCCGTTCGGCGCAACCGCAGCGCATTTCTCGCGCCAGCTTGGGCGTCAGCACGACGCCTACGATGTCCTCCAGGGCGTCATCCAATTCCAGCATTCGTTTGATGAACGCAGCATCCTCGTCGGACGCTGTGCCCGGCATCGGTTCCCACGGTTGAGTCGATAGGGGCTTGAAATACCCTACCTTATATCCCTCACGCTTGAGCCGCCGTCCCAAGGCCAAGCAGATGGCCGTCTTACCTGAAAAGTGCTCGATAGAAGTGATATACAAAGCCTGCACGATATGCTCCTTTCAAATCTTCTCAATAAACTGAGGTGAATGCGTCCCCCTCTCTTATCGACAAGATGGCTCCTTAACGTCCAACTACAAATTACTGCAAATTACGAAGACAATATCAAGCGCATGTCGATGGCCATCGCGCCTTTCCCTTCCTCGAAGACCATCAAGGGATTGATATCCAATTCCACGATCTCTGGGAAATCGGTCACCAACCGGCTAATCCGCAGCAATGCATCCACCATCGCCTCGTGATCGGCCGGCGGCTCGCCGCGAACGCCCTCCAACAGGGCGTACGAGCGAATCTCTCGGATCATCTCGCCCGCCTCCTCGCGGCTAAACGGCGCCACACGGAAAGCGACGTCCTTCAGCGCCTCCACGTAGATGCCGCCCAATCCAAAAGCGACCAACGGCCCAAATTGTGGATCCCGGTTCATGCCCAGCAACACCTCGCGACCATTCGCCACCATCTGTTGCACCTGGCAACCCCAGATTTGCGCCCCCGGCACGTAACGCCCGGCCCGGTAGACCATCAGGTCGAAGGCGTCACGCACGTCCTCGGCAGACCTCAGGTCTAACTTGACGCCACCGACGTCGGTCTTGTGCAGGATGTCGGGCGAGGCGATCTTCATCACCACCGGATAACCGATCTCCTCGGCGATTTCGATCGCGTCCTCGGCCGTCTCTGCCAGACGCGACTCTGGCACCGTAAACCCGTAACACTTGAGGACTTCCCAGGCCTCCGAGTCGCCGATAGACACGCGCCCCTCCGCGCGCACGCGATCGAACAAATCCCGCACCACCGGCACGCACTCCTGAGTGGGTTCCGGCTCGAAGACCGGGCGCCCGCGCTCGCACCGGTAATCCCGCATCGCAGCCAACGAAGCTGCGGCTCGTTCGGGGAAGGGATAGTTGGGCACACCGTGTTCCCACAAGACGTCGACGCCGGCGGCGATCCGCGCCTCGCCCATGAAACAACCGAGAACCGGTTTATCCGATTCCTGGGCCATCCGTCCCACCGCGCGGGCCGTTTTCTCGATCTCGGTCATCGCCTGGGGGGTGACGATTACGATGAGGCCATCGACTTTGGGATCATTGAGCACCAATTCAATCGCCCGTTCATAGCGGTCAGCCAGCGCGTCTCCTAACACGTCGACCGGGTTCCCCACACTGGCGGCGCCGGGCAGGTAATCGGTCAGAGACTGGGTCGTCTCAGAACTGAGCCGCGCGATCTCCATGCCGGCGTGTTCCAGTGCGTCGGTCGCCAGAATACCCGGGCCGCCGGCATTGGTCACGATCCCAATCCGGTCACCCTGCAATAGTGGCTGATAGGCAAAGGCGCGGGAAAAATCGAACAGCGCCTCCATCGACGACGCGCGGATGATGCCAGCCTGTCGAAAGGCCGCCTTGTAGGCCGCCTCCGAACCGGCAAGGCTGCCGGTGTGGGAGGAAACCGCCCGGGAACCAGAAGCCGTCACGCCCGACTTGATCGCCACCACCGGCTTATGGCGGGTGACGCGACGCGCGACCTTGATGAATTTCTGTCCATCCGGCACACCCTCGACGTAGATCAGGATCACGCGAGAAGCCTCGTCCTCGCCCCATGCCTCCAACAGGTCGATCTCGCTCACGTCGGCCTTATTGCCCAAACTGACGAACTTGGAAAACCCAATTCGGCCAGCCATCGCCATATCCAGCACCGCCGTCCCGAGGGCGCCCGACTGGGACATAAAGGCCATCGGCCCACCCGGCGGCATGCCAGCGGCAAACGTGGCGTTCAAAGGCGTGTCGGTATCGATCACGCCCAGACAGTTGGGACCGATCAGGCGCATATCGTATTCTTCGGCGATGTCGATCAGTTCCCGCTCCCGCTCCAAGCCCTCGCGCCCGGCCTCACGAAAACCGGCCGAGATGATGACGACCGTAGGGATGCCCTTCTGACCACACTCCTTCAATGCATCAGGGACGTACGGATACGGAATGACGATTACGGCCAGGTCCACCGGGTCCGCGATGTCTAATACCGAGGCATGAGCCTCCAAACCCAGAATTTCATCTGCCTTGGGATTGACGGGATATATCGTTCCCTCAAATCCAGCGTCCTGGATATTGAACAAAACAGCGTACCCCAACTTCTCCGGATCGCGCGAGGCGCCGATCACAGCGACCGATTGGGGTTTGAAAAAAGTATCCAGCATAGACTCCTCACAATTCAAGTTGCAATCACATCACTTATATAACGCATCTTCTCAAAAAGAGAAGGGCTTCAAACACCAATTTCAATGGTACACCCAAAGAAGCTTTTTGACAAGCAAAATGAACCCTCCGATGGAGCAGCGGAGATCAGCATCACCGGCCCAATCCATTGACCCAGCCCGGCACTGTGTTATAATACCTCGTAGGTGCTAAGCGGTGAGTTTGCCAGCTTGATCGCCCGATCTACCAGTATACCAATATACCAGTGTACCAGTATACCAATATACCAGTGTACCAGTATACCAACCTAGCAACCTAGCAACCTAGCAACCTAGCAACCTAGCAGGATATGACCATCGCCAATCACCCCCAAAAGCCGAGCACGGACACGCGATCAACGTCCACCGTATCCATCGTCCTGCCCATCTACAACGAAGCGGAGGCGCTCCCAGGCCTGATCCGTGAGATCACGGCCGTCTTCCGGGAGATGGACCGAAGTTATGAAATCATCGCTGTGGACGACGGCAGCACCGACGGCAGCCTCGACGTCCTGCGCCAACTCCAGGCAGAGGAGCCGCGTCTGCGCATCGTCCAATTTCGCCGCAACTTCGGGCAGACAGCCGCTTTCGCCGCCGGTTTCGATTACGCCCGGGGAGGCGTCATCGTCACGATGGACGCCGACGGGCAGCAGGATCCGGCCGACGTCCCTCGCATGCTGGAGGTGATGGAAGCGGGCGATTACGACCTGGTCACCGGCTGGCGGCAGAATCGCAAGGAGCCGTTCCTGACCCGTAAGTTGCCCTCGATAATCGCCAACTGGCTCATCGCCAGCGCCAGCGACGTTCATCTGCACGACCGGGGCTGCTCCCTCAAGGCCGTTCGCCGCGACCTGGCCGAGCAGATGCAGCTATACGGCGAGCTCCATCGTTTCATTCCGGAGGTCGCCAGCATGATCGGCGCCCGCATCGCCGAAGTCCCCGTCAATGATCGCCCGCGCCAGGCTGGCGTCTCCAAATACGGCGCGCTCTCCCGAACGCCGCGCGTCATCCTGGACCTGCTGACCGTCTCTTACCTGCTCAATTATTCCGATCGCCCGATGCAGTTATTCGGCGGGATCGGCCTGGTCAGCAGCGCCGCTGGTGGGCTTATCCTGGCCTACCTGGCGATCGACAAAATCTGGCGCGGCCTCCGTTACGGCGAACAGGCCTTTCGCGATTTTCGAATCGGCGCCAATCCCTGGACGATGTTAGCCGTGCTCCTGACCGTGCTGGGCGTTCAATTCCTGATGATGGGCGTCCTGGGGGAGATTCTCACCCGCACCTACCACGAGGCCCAGGACAAAGCGATCTACGTCGTCCGGCGCGTCATCGAAAAAGAAAGGAACGCATGAGTCGCGTATTAGTCATCGGCATCGACGGCGGCACGTTCGACCTGGTCCGGCCCTGGGCCGAGGCCGGCGACCTGCCCCACATCGGGCGTTTGATGGCGGGAGGTGTCCACGGCCCACTCGAATCGACCCTGCCGCCGGTCACCGCGCCCGCCTGGACCACGTTCGCCACCGGCAAGAACCCGGGCAAGCACGGCGTCTTCGACTTCATCCGTCCGATGGGCCACGGTCGATTCGACCTGGTCAATTCCTCCGCCATCCGCGCCCAGACGTTGTGGCAAATCCTGTCCGAGGCCGGGCGACGGGTCGGCGTGATGAACGTCCCCGTGACCTATCCACCGGTCCCCGTCAATGGATTCGTCATCGGGGGTATGCTTTCTCCAACCAGGCGGACCGGGTCCGAGAAGATCGCCTATCCAGCCGATCTACTCGACCGCTACGACCAGCTGCCGCCCTATCGCGTCGCCCCACACGTCCAGTACAAGCCGGGCAACGAGGAGGCCTTCGTCGCCGACCTGCTCGAACTGGTCGACCTGCGGGGCGCATACGCCCTGCAATTGATGGCGGATCATCCCTACGATTTCTTGATGTTCCACTTCCTCTCCACCGACACGATCCAACACGCCTTCTGGAAATTCGTCGATTCTGACCATCCCCGCTACGATCCCCAGGCTGCCGCCCGTTTCGGCGACGGGATCAAGCGGGTCTACCAACGCATCGACCATTACGTCGGTCAAATGCTCGACCGGCTCACCGACGACACGAGCGTCATCCTGATGTCGGATCACGGTTTCGGCCCACTCCATTACGTGGTCAACCTCAATCTGTTCCTGATCGACAAGGGCCTGATGTACCTCAAACGGGATCCCTGGACCCGACTCAAGACCGGCCTCTTCCGCGCCGGCGTCACGCCCGCCTCCATCTGGCATTTGATCGAGCGCACCGGGTTGCAGAATTACGTCTGGCAGGTCTCCAAATCGGCCCGCAACAAGGTCGTGAGTAAGTTCCTCTCCTTCGACGACGTGGATTGGTCGCGCACGGTGGCCTATTCTATCGGGCACGTGGGGCAAATCTACGTCAACCTCAAGGGGCGCGAGCCAGAGGGCATCGTCGAGCCTGGCGAAGCGTACGAGCAGGTGCGCCGCCAGGTGATCGACGCGCTGTGCGAACTACGCCATCCGGAGACAAAGCAACCCTTGGTCGACGTGAACGCCCCACACGCCGGCATTATCCCCGGCGACGAGGTGACCCACGGCCCCTACGCCGCCCAGGGCCCCGACCTGCACCTCGTGATGGACGGTTACCGCACCATCGTCTTCCCCCTCTTCGCCACCGATAGCAAGATCGTCACCCGCCAGATTCGCGGCGATTCCGGCTGCCACCGGATGCACGGCATCTTCATCGCCTGGGGGCCCGAGATTCGCTCCAAAGCGCCGGCTGACGTCCCGCTCTCCAACGCCCGCATTCTCGACCTGGCACCGACCATCCTCCATCTGTTGGAACTGCCGGTCCCCGGCGATATGGACGGGCGCGTCCTGACCGAAGTGCTCTCGTCCGGGCGCCCGGTCGAGTTCCGCGAGGTGGGCCCGGACAAAGAAGGGGTCGACGCGCAACTGTCCGCCGAGGAGACGGCCGAGGTCGAGGAGCGCCTCCGCGACCTGGGCTACCTGGGATAGCGCTCCCTTGACCACGCCCATCGTGAAGCACATGCCCCCCAGGTCCAACGACAGGCCCAGTGCCAGCCAGCGATGGATCCTCGCCCCCATCATTATCCTCATCCTGCTGGTGGGATTCGCCCTGCGCACGGCCCAATTGAGCCGCCAGCCCCTGTGGTGGGACGAAGGTCTCAACGCGCACTACGTCCACTACGGCTTATCTGGCTTCGTCGAAGAGGTGCGCGCCACCCACGATACCAATCCGCCCGCCCATCGCCTGGCGCTCAAGGGATGGAGCGATCTGGCCGGCACATCGCCTTTCACACTACGCTATCTCTCGGCGTATTTCGACGTCGTGAGCATCGCACTCACCTGGACCATCGGCCGCCGCTTGATCAATCGCCGGGCCGCTCTGTTGGCGACCTGGTTCGTCGCTCTATCCCCGCTGCACGTATACCACGCCCGCGAGGCCAAGGGTTACACGTTCGCGGCTGCGTTCTCCCTGCTCGCTGTCTATCTCTGGGGCAAGAAACTGAAATACGCTTCAGCGAACACGCCGCGCGCAATCCCCGCCTGGAACTGTTACGGCCTGGGTTACGCCCTGAGCGTCGCCCTATCGGTCGGCGCCCACTACTACCAGATTCTGGCCGTCGTCTGGCAGGGTCTCTGGACCGGGTCGCGCCTGGCCTGGCGCGTCGTGCATCGCGGTCGCTATCGACAGGAGCTCGTCCTGACCGCCCGGTGGATTGCGGCGGCTGGCGCAGGTGCTTTACTCATCCTCCCGTGGGTGCTCTTGACCTTCGACACGGCGTTTCAGGGAGCGGCGAACGTCTCTCACCAGCCACCGCTCTCCCTGTTCGCCTGCATCGGCCAGATCATCCAGGCTCTGAGCGCCGGCCCGATCCTTTACAATACCTGGCCGGTTCTAGCCCTCATTCTGGGAGGATTGGCGGCCCTGGGAGGGCTCATCGCTCGTAGCCGGCGCTCGGAACCGCTCTTCATGAGTACGTGGTTTGGCGTCCCATTGCTCCTCGCCTATCTGCTCCAATCCCGTTTCTCCTTCTTCTCACCCCGGTTTTTGCTCTATCTGGGGGCGCCTTATTACCTCCTGGTCGCCCAGGGTATCGTCACGCTAGAACGATGCCTGAATCGTCGCTTTCCTCTTCGCCCCAACCTACTGTCCATCGGCAGAGGCAGCATCATTCTGCTGGCGATTGGCGTCACCGGCCTGTGGATGAACGATCTGACTCGCCTCTACACGAGGCCAATCAACCAGAACGAGGATTTCCGGCCAGCCATCGTTCACCTGCGCAATCTATCTAAACCGGGCGACGCGCTGGCCTACAACTACATCTGGCAGGCCGGTTACGTGATGAGTTACTATCCCGGCAATGACCTCACCCTCTACCGAACCCATTATGATCCCGATGAAGCGGCTTCTGCCCTATCGGCGATCTTCGAGAAACACCCGCGCCTGTGGTTGCTCAACTATCGCATCGCCTCCCAGGATCAGGACAATCTGCCCGCCGCCTGGCTGGAGGCGCATGCGTATAAGTTGAAAGGTCAATGGTACGGCTACCATCAACTGACCCTGTATCTGGCCCCCGATGCCCATCTCCCCGGCATCGGGCCTATCGAAAACACCGCCACGTTCGAGAGAGGAGTCAAGCTGACGTATCCCGCCATCGACGTCGAAAGCCAACCGGGCGACGTGCTCCCCCTGCCGCTCCGCTGGCAGGCGCTGGAACTCCTCGAACGGGATTACCACGTCTTCGTCCACCTGGGACATCCCAACGCGCCCCCTCTCGCCCAGAACGACGGCCCGCCTCACAACGGGCTGGCGCCGACCACAACCTGGTCGATTGGTGAAGAGGTGATCGACCGGCGGGCCTTGCTCATTCCTCAGGCTATCTCGCCGGGCCGTTACGCGCTCATGGTGGGACTATACGACAAATCGACGGGCGAGCGGCTGTCGCTCGACGACGCTGGCCCAGGCGTGGACAAGAGTGAGGAACGCCTTCTCCTGGGTTACGTCACCGTCTCTCCCCCCGCTGAATAAATAGCCCTTGACGGAAACACCAGATACGGTAAAATTTGATAGTCTCCCTTCTTGAGTGTTGCTGAAGTTGTTGAATGAAGTTGAATGAAGTTGAATGAAGACGAACTGAAATCTAGCACGAATTAGAATTGGGCCCACAATTTGCGTTAATTCGTGAAATTCGTGGCAAAAACACGCACCAACACTTTACGAGGCGCTCAATATGAAGCAATTGCTCAACCGCCTAAAATCACTCTGGCGACGACAAGCCATGCCGAGCGTTTGGCTTCTCCTCATTGCCATACCACTGCTCGCCATCCAGCCGCTATTGCGGGGCCGGTTGCCCTGGAGCGCCGACGGCCTGCTACACTACCACCGCCTGGCCCAATTCCACCGCTGCATACGCCATGGGATTCTCTACCCACGCTGGGCGCCCGACCTGGGATTTGGCTACGGCTTTCCCCTGTTCAACTACTACGCCCCCCTGAGCTATTACCTGGCCGAGCCGCTGCGCTTGATCGGGTTGAACACCCAGCAGGCGCTCCTGGGCGCCTTCATCCTCGCCGCCTTCGTCGCCGGCCTGGGCGCCTACCTGACGGCGCACGATCTCTTCGAACAGCCGGCAGACCTGATCGCAGCAGCGGCCTACGTCTACGCGCCCTACTTTCTCTACAACCTCATCCACCGGGGCGCTCTGGCGGAAGCCTGGGGTATGGCCCTGCTCCCCTTTCCCTTCTGGTCCCTGAGAAATCTGATCCGCTACCGCCGTCGGAAAGATTTCCTCCTCACCAGCCTATTCTGGGCGGCGCTCCTGCTCACGCATAACATCACAGCCCTCATCGTTGCCCCGCTGCTCATCCTGTACGCCGCTTTTTTATGGATCGTATACAACAAGAAAAATCTCCCGTCAACGGCGCGTCAGCCGCTCCCCCGCTCCCCAGCTCCCCTGCTCCTCCTGGGTGGTGCGTTGTTATTGGGATTGGGATTGGCCGCTTTCTTCTGGGCGCCGGCCTTCTTCGAGAAGGAATACGTCCAGATCCACCAACTCTACGCCCCCGCCAACCTGGATTATCGCAACAATTTCGTCAGCCTGAGCCAGATATTGGCCGCGCCCCAGCCGGTCGACCCACGCCTCATCAGCCCAGACACGCCGCGCAGCTTGGGCTGGCCCCAGCTGATCCTGGCACTGCTCGCGGGTCTGGGGGCGGCCTTCGTCGCTGCAAGCCTGAAACTGGCCTTCACTTTGATGGATCCCGAGCAAGCCCGTCCGCCCATCTTGAGGGATTTAGAGGAAATCCGTCTCCATATCTTTCTGCTATGGGCAGGCGTGTTGGCGCTCACGGCGATGATGCTGCCGCTCTCCATCGGGATCTGGGATCGTGTGCCCCTGCTGCGCTTCGTTCAATTTCCATGGCGTTTCCTGGGACCAGCCAGCCTGTTCCTGGCGGTGTTGGCCGGGGCCAGTACGATGTATCTACCCTTCTCCGACCGCGCACATCGGCTCATCATTATGCCCACGCTAATCGCGGTGATGCTAGCCTTCGCTCTGACCTGGCTCTTCCCCTCCTACTACCCGTCACAATCGGAACCCACGCCCAGCCAGACGATCGCCTTCGAGCGGGAGACCGGCGCATTGGGCACGACGTCGGCCGGCGATTACTTACCCATCTGGGTCGAGGCGCTCCCACCGCCCGGCAGCCTATTGTCGCTCTACGAAGCATCTGATCACGGCGTCATCCCCCGCCTGGACGAAAGCGCCTTGCCCTCCGAGGTGAAAATCCTGGCGGCCGATTACACCCTGACCTCGGCCGACGTGCGCCTCCAATCCGACGCTGACCTGACGGCAGTCTTCAACTGGTACTTCTTCCCCGGATGGCAGGCGACGCTTGACGGGCGGCCGGTCGACCTGCGTCCGGTGGGCGAGCACGGCCTCATCGGCGTCGACGTCCCCGCCGGCGAGCATCGCGTGACCGTCCGTTTCGGGAACACGTCCCTGCGCCGCTGGGCCGCCGGCATATCGATCGCCAGCGCCGCCATCCTATTGATCATCTTCCTGGCCCTCGGCCCATTCGCCGGGAGAGAGGGGAGAGGAGAGAGAGAAGAGAGAGGGCGACGTATGTTTGGGGGCTTCGTGATCCTCCTGCTCGTCGTCTCGTTGTTCGCCGTCAAACACGTCTATCTGGATCACTACCCGACGCCGCTTCGCCGCACCCGTTTCGACGGCCAGAGCGTAGCGGGGGTACAGACGCCGCTCCAGGCCGGTTTCGGCGGCGAGATGGAACTGATGGGTTACGACATCGACTCATTCACAGTCCGGGCGGATGGTCTCCTGGACGTGACGCTCTATTGGCGGGCGCAAGCGCCGCTCGATACCGATTACAGCATCGCCCTGCACCTGGTGGACGAGCAGGGTCGTCTCTACGGGCAGGAGGACAGCCAACACCCGGCCGGTTACCCGACCTCCCGCTGGGATCTGAATAGCTACGCCCGCGACCTGCACCGGCTGGCCCCCTGGCCCGGGACGCCGCCCGGCGCGTACACGCTCCAGGTCGCCGTTTACGACGTCGACACCGGCCGGCGGCTCGAGGTGCGCGACGCGAGCGGGGCGCCCGTCGGCGTCTCCCACCCTATCGCCGCCGTACAAATCATCCGTCCCGCTCACCCGTTTGATCCGGCGAAAATCGACATCGCCCATCGATGGGAAACTGGCGACGATGACGTCCCCGCGCTGGCCCGGGAAAACCCCAGCGGCTTGCGCCTGCTCGGATTCGACCCACCGCCCGACCAGGTCGACGCCGGCGGCCACCTGCCTTTCACGCTCTATTGGCAAGCGCAGAGCGTCGACGATCCATTGGACGATTACACCACCGTCATCTCCCTCGCCACGCCCGGCGAGGAGCAGCGCGTCGTCGCCCGCGAAATCGCGCGCGAGCTCGCGCCGCCGGGACGGGCGAGTTACCCCACCTCCGCTTGGCGCGCCGGCGACGTCGTCCGCCACGGGCACGCGCTTCTGGTCCCGGCGGATACGCCGGCAGGGGTGTACGGCCTGTACGTCGATTTGCAAGACGCAGCCGGCCGGCTCGTCAGCCAATCGGCGGCTGAAACGCCCGTTCCCTTGACGCGCGTCCCTTTGACGCGCGTCCCTTTGACGCGCGTCCCTTTGACGCGCGTTGACGTACGCGTACCGAAACGCCGCTTCGACCCGCCGGCCATCCAGCATCCCATCTCGCCTACGGTGACCTTCGACGACGACGCTGCGCCCGTCGCCGCCCTCATCGGCTACGACCTGGACGAGACAGCGATCTCTCCCGGTCAGCCATTCACGGTGACGCTCCATTGGCAGGCGCGGGAGACGGCGGACACCGGTTACGTCGTCTTCGTCCACCTGGTGAGAGAAGGAAACATCGTCGCCCAGAGCGACCGGGTCCCCGCCGGCGGAACCCGCCCAACGACCGGCTGGCTGCCGGGCGAGTTCGTCGCCGACGCGCACGTCCTGAC
>Ga0209614_1001090_pt1 | contig 21470 bp, 23 predicted proteins | sample BlaSprsedimmetaG_FD_185484 | JGI IMG/M metagenome (GOLD analysis project Ga0209614, IMG submission 185484) | Hot spring sediment bacterial and archeal communities from California, USA to study Microbial Dark Matter (Phase II) - Blank Spring... ... | reverse complement strand
TCGCCGGTGATGGTCTCGTAAAGCGTGACGGGCTGGCCCGAGGGCACCTCGATCACCTCTTGCGCGGCAAGGGCGCCGGGGACAAGCGCAAGCGCAAGGGCCACCCGGCGCCCGGCGCGTCGGGCGGGCGGGCGAGGGCCTCGGGAAAGGACAGGCTCGGGCATCGGACCACCTCCGTCACGGGCCGACACGCGATGCGCCGACCCGACCCGGGATCACAGCGGGATGTTGTCGTGCTTCTTCCAGGGCATCGGGCGCTTCTTGTTGCGCAGCGCGGCGAAGGCCCGACAGACGCGGCGGCGGGTGGAGCGGGGCTGGATCACCTCGTCGATGAAGCCCCGCTCGGCCGCCACAAAGGGATTGGCAAAGCGGTCCTCGTAATCGGCCGTGCGCCTGGCGATCCTGTCGGCATCGCCCAGTTCGGACCGATAGAGGATCTCGGTCGCGCCCTTGGCCCCCATCACCGCGATTTCCGAGGTCGGCCAGGCATAGTTGATGTCGCCGCGCAGATGCTTGGAACTCATCACCACATAGGCCCCGCCATAGGCCTTGCGGGTGATGACGGTTACTTTCGGCACCGTCGCCTCGCCATAGGCGAACAGCAGTTTCGCGCCATGCTTGATGACGCCGTCATATTCCTGCTTGGTGCCGGGCAGGAAGCCGGGCACGTCGACGAAGGTCAGGATCGGGATCTCGAAACAGTCGCAGAACCGCACGAAGCGTGCCGCCTTGCGCGCCGAGTCGATGTCCAGCACACCCGCCAGAACCATCGGCTGGTTCGCCACCACGCCCACGGTGCGGCCCTCCAGACGGATGAAGCCGGTGATGATGTTCTTGGCGAAATCCTCCTGGATCTCGTAGAAATCGCCCTCGTCCGCGACCTTCAGGATCAGCTCCTTCATGTCGTAGGGCTGGTTCGGGTTGTCGGGGATCAGGGTGTCGAGGCTGGGATCCACCCGCTCGGGGTCGTCGAAGAAGGGGCGCACGGGCGGGACCGAGCGGTTGCTCAGCGGCAGGAAATCGACCAGACGCCGCACCTCATAAAGTGCCTCGACATCGTTCTCGAAGGCGCCATCGGCGACCGAGCTTTTCCGGGTGTGGGTGGATGCACCGCCCAGTTCCTCGGCGGTGACCACCTCGTTGGTGACGGTCTTCACCACGTCGGGGCCGGTGACGAACATGTAGGACGAATCCCGCACCATGAAGATGAAATCGGTCATGGCGGGGGAATAGACCGCGCCGCCCGCGCACGGCCCCATGATGACGCTGATCTGGGGGACCACGCCGCTTGCCTCGATGTTGCGCTGGAACACCTCGCCATAGCCCGCAAGACTGTCCACACCCTCCTGGATACGCGCCCCGCCCGAGTCGTTGATGCCGATCACCGGGGCGCCGTTCTGCATCGCCATGTCCATGATCTTGCAGATCTTCTGGGCATGGGTGGCCGAGACCGACCCGCCCAGCACGGTGAAGTCCTGCGAAAAGACATAGACCTGCCGGCCATTGATCGTGCCCCAGCCGGTGATGACGCCATCGCCATAGGGACGGTTCTCCTCCATCCCGAAATCGGTGCAGCGATGGGCCACGAACATGTCGAATTCCTCGAACGAGCCCTCGTCCAGCAACAGGTCGATCCGCTCGCGCGCAGTCAGCTTGCCCTTCTGGTGCTGGGCCGCGACGCGTTTCTCTCCGCCCCCCATGCGGGCGATGTCGCGGCGGCGTTCAAGCTCGCTCAGGATGTCTTTCATCGGCGCTGGCCCCTTGCGGAAATTTGCGGCAACCTATCGAGGGCGGACACGACATAAAAGAACCTTTCGGAATATTTGCAAAGTTTTGGAAGATGTTCGCTTGCTAATTGTAAATCCGCTAACCTCCTCCGACCCGCAGACGTGCCGCCACAGGCCGGATTTGACCGGATGGACTAATCACGCGGCACGCCATAAGCCGAGAACATGCCGACACGACCAGAGATCCGGCTTCTCGACCGGACGACCCCACCGCATATCCTGACGCTGGTCCTGCTTGCGGGGCTGTCGGCGCTGTCGATGAACATCTTCCTGCCGTCGCTGCCCAACATGGCCGCGGATTTCGGCACGGATTACCGGCTGATGCAACTGTCCGTGGCGCTGTATCTCGGCATGAACGCGGTGCTGCAACTGGCGATCGGGCCGATTTCCGACCGCTACGGACGGCGCCCGGTTCTGCTGGTCTCGATCATGCTGTTCCTGGTCGCGACGCTTGGCTGCATCCTGGCCCCTAATGCGGGCCTGTTCCTGACCTTCCGCATGGCGCAGGCGGTGATCGTGACCGGCATGGTGCTGTCGCGCGCGGTGGTGCGCGACATGGTGGACGACGCGCAGGCCGCCTCGATGATCGGCTATGTCACGATGGGCATGGCGCTGGTGCCGATGATCGGGCCGGCCATCGGCGGGGTGCTGGACCAGGTCTTCGGCTGGCAGGCAAGCTTCGCGATGCTGCTGGTCGCGGGACTTGGGGTGCTGGCGCTGACCTGGGCCGACCTGGGCGAGACCGCGCGCCCGCGCGAGGTCAGCCTGCTGGGGCAGTTCCGCGAATATCCCGAACTGTTCCGCTCGCGGCGGTTCTGGGGCTATGCGCTGGCCGCGGGCTTCGCCTCGGGGGCGTTCTTCGCCTATCTGGGCGGCGCGCCCTTCGTCGGGTCCGAGGTGTTCGGCCTCAGCCCGGCGGCGCTGGGCCTGTATTTCGGCATCATCGCGCTGGGCTATATGGGCGGCAACTTCCTGGCCGGGCGCCTCTCGGTGCGTGTGGGGATCAACGGCATGATCCTTTACGGCACGCTGGTCGCGGGCGCGGCGCCGCTGATCTCGATGGCGCTGATCGGGCTGGGGCTGACGCATCCGGTTGCATTTTTCGGGGTAATGGCGCTGGTGGGGCTGGGCAACGGCATGACACTGCCGAACGCGACCGCGGGAATGCTGTCGGTGCGCCCGCATCTGGCGGGCACGGCCAGCGGGCTGGGCGGCGCGATCATGATCGGGGGCGGCGCGGGGCTGTCGGCGCTCGCGGGCGCGATGCTGGTGCCGGGGCGCGGAGCCTGGCCCTTGCTGGCGATCATGCTGGCGACCTCGCTGATGGCCGTTGCCGCGGTGCTTTACGTCCGCCGGATCGACCGGCTGGAGGGGCCGCCGGGCGCACCATGGCCGCCGCGCGGGTGACGCCCGGCTTGCGCGCAGAATTTGCAAAGACTACAAGAGTCTATTGCTAATCCGCTAACAGCAGGGGCATCCCCGATGACCGATCGCAAGCTTTACGCCGGCGCGAAACTGCGCGAGACGCGCACGCGGTTGGGGCTGACCCAGAAGGATTTCGCGGCGCGGCTGGGCATCTCGCTGCCCTATCTGAACCAGATGGAGAACAACAACCGCCCCGTCTCGTCCACGGTGCTGCTGGCGCTGGCCTCGGAATTCGGTTTCGATGTCACCGAGCTTTCGTCGGGCGATGCCGAGCGGCTGGTGTCGGACATGCGCGAGGCCGTGGCCGATCCGGTCTTTGGCGGGCTGGCGCCGCCGCTGGCGGATCTGCGGCTGGTGGCCTCCAACGCCCCGGCGCTTGCGCGGGCGTTCCTGGAACTGCACCGGGCCTATCGCCAGAGCCACGAGCGGCTGGCCTCGCTGGACGAGGCGCTGGGGCGCGGGGATGCAGGGCTGCGGCCGTCGCCCTGGGAAGAGGTGCGGGACTTCTTCCACTATTGCGACAATTACATCGACGCGGTCGATCACGCCGCCGAACGGTTTTCCCGCGCCGGGACTGGCCCCGACGATCCCAAGCGCCGCGCCGAGCACGCGCTGGAATCGGCCGGCATCACGTTGCGGGCCGCGGATATTCCGGGCCTGCGTCACTTCGACAAGAGCACCCGCACGCTGACCCTGTCGGCCCGGCTGCACGGCCCGACGCGGCGGTTCCAGTTGCTGCATCAGCTTGCCCTCCTGACGCAATCCCAACTGCTGGAGGCGACGCTGGATCTGGCCCGGTTCCAGAGCCCGGAGGCGCGCGATATCGCCCGGATCGGGATGGCGAACTATTTCGCGGGCGCGGCGCTATTGCCCTATGGGCGCTTCCTCGCGGCCGCGCAGGAAAGCCGCCATGACCTGGAACTTCTGGCCGACCGTTTCGGCGCCTCGGTCGAGCAGGTGGCGCACAGGCTCTCCACCCTGCAACGGCCGGGCGCCAAGGGGCTGCCCTTCTTCTTTGTCCGTGTCGATCAGGCGGGCACGATCACCAAGCGCCATTCGGCGACGCGGTTGCAATTCGCGCGCTTCGGCGGGGCCTGCCCCCTGTGGAACGTCTATCGCGCCTTCGAGACGCCGGGCCGGTTCCTGCGGCAACTGGCCGAGACCCCGGACGGCGTGCGCTATCTGAGCCTTGCGCGCGACGTGACCAAGCCGGGCGGCGCCTGGGGGGCGCCGGTGCGTCGTTTCGCCATCGGGCTGGGCTGCGAGATCAGGCATGCCGACCGGCTGGTCTATGCCGACGATCTGGACCTGACCAACGCCGCCGGCTTCGAGCCGATCGGCATTTCCTGTCGCATCTGCGAACGCCGCAATTGCCACCAGCGCGCGGTGCCCCCGCTGGAACGCCGCCTCAGCGTCGATCCCGACCGGCGCGGCCTGCTGCCCTATGAAGTCGCGGAATAGGTTTTGACGTCTGCCCGGTTCGACCCGTAAACGAAGATGAGAAGAACAGGGAGGAATCCATGGAACTCACGGGCAGCCGCGTCATCGCGGCCGACCGGGCGGCGGTGTGGGAGCGCCTGACCAATCCGGACACGCTGAAGGCCTGCATCCCCGGATACCAGGAACTGGAAGGCCGCATCGAGGACGGGTTCGAGGCGGTGGTCACCCAGAAGGTCGGCCCGGTCAAGGCGACCTTTCGCGGCGCGGTCACGCTCTCGGACCTGATCGAACGGCAAAGCTATACCATCCTCGGCGAGGGCAAGGGCGGTGTGGCGGGCTTTGCCAAGGGCCGCGCGGATATGCGGCTGGAAGAGGCCGAGGGCAGCGGGACGGAACTGATCTATGACGTCCATGCCGAGGTCGGCGGCAAGCTTGCGCAGCTTGGCTCGCGGCTGATCCACGGCACGGCGCGTCGGCTGGCCGACCAGTTCTTCGACACCTTCACCGCCGAGGTGGAAGGCCCCGCCGCGGAAACGCAGGGCGAAGCCGCCACGGGGTAGGTCTGCGGCTCAGGCCGCCGCGGTGCGCAGGATGCGGGCGATCTCGTCCTTCAGCGTCATCCGCGTCTTGCGCATCTCGGTCAGGTGAAAATCGTCGGTCGGCTCGATATCCGTTTCGGCCCGGTGCACGGCGCCGTTGATCTGATGATACTCGTCGAAGAGGCGCGCGAAATGGGCATCCTTCACCTTGAGGTCGTGTATCAGATCCGCCTTGTCGGGGAATTCCTCGGCAAGCTCGTGCGGCGTGTTGGTCATTTCCGGCTCCATCTGTCCCCTGGGTCGCACTGACCCTAGGAAGCCGGTGCGCGGGCTGTCCTTGACCCCGATCAAACCCGGGCCGGTTCACAGGCCAAGCGCCTCGCCATGTTTCAGAAGGATGGGCGCCACCAGATCCTCCTCGTCGACCAGGTGCCGGTCCAGAAACCGGCCGAACCCCGCCAGCGTCGTCCCGAGCGCCCCGGCCTGGTCGCGTTGGTCGGCAGGCATGGCCCGGATCAGCCCGTTGACCGCGCTCGCCAGCGCCGCAAGCTGCCTGTGCAACGCGTGATGGTCGCCGTCCAGGATGTCGAAGCCCCGCACCAGCCGCGGTTCTGCGGCCAGAAGGCGGGGGAAATAGTGCAGATCCTCGATCCGGTGATGCCCGTGCAACTCGTCCAGCAGCAATTGCGCATGGCGGGCCGTGTTGCGCACCGCCCGTCCGGGCCCGGCGCTGCGCTCGACGATGGCCCGGCTTTCGCCCCCGATCCGGTCGATCAGGGTGCGGAACATCAGGTGGCGTTCCAGCCAGAACCGGGTCAGCCCGTGGAAACGGACATGGCTGTCCCACAGATCGCGCGGGGGCTCGTCCAGCAGCACGCGCAGCGCGTCGGGCAGGCCCGTGCGGATATCGAGGGTCAGTTCGTCGGCCATGCCGGGAAGCCAGGCGAAAGGCGTTGCCCGGAAAGGTGGCGTCACAGCTTGGTGGCCTCGGGCGGCGGGGTGGTGACGCGGCGTTTCAGCATCGCCAGCACCACCGCCGCCGGATCGCACTCGCTCAGCCGCTTGGCCATCAGATAGGAGGCACCGAAGAACCGCGCGGTGAAGAGCATCGTCAGATGGCCGTCCGACAATTCGCGAAACCCCGGGCGAAGGATCACCAGAACGCCCGCAAGGGCCACCGCGATGGCAAGGATCCGGCGCAGCGCCAGCCGTTCGCCGAAGACCAGCGCGGCGCCGATCGTGACATAGACCGGGTTGAGATAGTTCATCGCCGGGACCTCGGCGATCGGGATCCGGGTCATGGCGTAGAACCAGCAGATCACGCCCAGCGCGTGCGCAAGCCCCCGCACCGAATACTGCGCCAGCCCGCGCCGGTCGATCCCCGCGCGCGGCAACGGCCCCAGCATCGGCGCGAGAAAGACCAGCTCCGGCAGATAGCGCAGAAAGGCCGCCTGGGGCGCGGGCACGGCATCGCCGACATGCTTGACCGGGGCCGTGACCGCCACGAAATTCGCGCCGGTCAACAGCATCCAGAGGATCCCCGCGAGGGGCCGCTGCCCCCCGGATGCGTCCGAGCCCCGAGCCATGGCGCGACTTCACCCCAGGCAGGCGCGGGATGCGAGGCCCGGCGATCAGGCGCCGGTGCAACGCAGGCTGCGTCAACGTCCCTTTAACCTCTTGTTTGCCATGATGAGATCGACGGCCGGATGCCAAAGACGACGGAGACCATGATGAGAGAAACCTGGCATCCCTCGTCAGGACCATGGGAAGACGACGATCTGCTGCACGGCACCCCGCGTTTCGTGATGGTGCGCGCAGCCCCCGCCGTGCGGCAGGCGCTGGCGCTGTTCTCGTTCCTTCTGGCGGCCGTCCCGGCGATCGGATTTCTGGCCGACATCCCGTTGCTGCACCGGCCCATCCCGGGCGAGGCGGGCATTCTCCCGCTGACGCTGCTGGCCCTTGCCGCCCTGGCGCTGGCAATCCTGATGCAGCGGCCCTTTGCCCGCAGCGGTCCGGTCGAGCAGACGCTTCTGCTGGTGGCGGCCATGATCGGACTGGGGCAGTTGATCTGGCTGAGCCGCGGCTTGCCGCTGGATCCCGAAGTCACCGGCATCAGCGAAGCCGTGGGCATCCTGGCGCTGGCCAGCGCGCTGGCGTTGCGCCGCCGCCACCCGGCATGGCCCGCCATGGTCCTGGCAGGCGCCGCCGGGATGATCTGCCTGACGGCCTTTCTGGGCTATGCCATGGGCATCGGCCAGTTGCGCGGCGCGTTGTCGCCCTTCACCATGCTGATCCTGACGCCGCTGGTGCTGGGCGCCCAGATCGCCCAGGCCCGGCGCCCCGTCTTCCGCACGCTGTTCCGCGACGACAAGCTGGCCCGCGTGCTGCGCATGGAAATGGCGCTGGCTGCCATCGTGCCCACCGCGCTGGCCATCGTGATCTTCCGGATGGACCCGAACGGCCCCAGCGCGGCGGACGCATTCTACGCGCAGGCGATGATCCTGTTCTGCTGCACCGGCGTTCTGGTCGCGGGCCGGATGCGTGACCGTCTCGACCGCGAACGCCGGGCCCTGTCGCGCGAATTGCAGCGTGCCTCGCTGATCGACCCGCTGACGGGGCTGGCCAACCGGCGTGGAACCCTGGTGATGGCGGGCCATGCGATCCATGCCGCGCGCCGCGGCGGGCGGCCGGTGTCGATGGTGATCTGCGACCTCGACCATTTCAAGGCGGTGAACGACCGGCTGGGCCACGGGGTCGGCGACCGCGTGCTGGAAACCGCCGCGCGACTTATGTCGGCGCGGCTGCGGATGTCGGATGTCGCCGGGCGCTGGGGCGGGGAGGAGTTCCTGCTGGTGCTTCCCGACACCACGCTGGCAGGCGCCGAGGCGCTGGCCGAGATCCTGCGTCATGCCCTGGCCGAGGAATTGCGGATCCGGCCCTCGGGAGAGATCGGCAAGGGGCCGGGCGGCAAGCCGCTGACCGCGTCCTTCGGCTGCGCCGTGGTCGAGACGTCGCGGAACGACGGGTTCGAACGCGCCCTCGATGCCGCCGATCAGGCGCTTTACGCGGCCAAGCGCGGCGGCCGGAACCGGGTCGCCAGCGCCACGGATATGGCCATCGCGGGCTTTTGCTGAACGGCCGGGATCACAGCTGGGCCAGAACCTCGTCACTGGCCTCGAAATTGGTGGTCACGCGCTGCACATCGTCATCATCCTCCAGCGCATCCACCAGCTTCATCAGCTTCTGCATGCCCTCGAGGTCAAGCTCGATCGTGGTGCCGGGCTGCCAGATCAGCCGGGTCGATTCGCTTTCGCCAAGCCGCGCCTCGAGCGCGGCGGCCACCTCGCCCAGATCGGTATCGGCGCACAGGATCACATGGTCGTCCTCGCTGCTTTCGGCATCCTCGGCGCCGGCCTCGATCGCGGCCATCATCACGGAATCGGCGTCACCCACGGCGGCGGGATAGCGGATCTCGCCCTTGCGCTCGAACATGAAGGCGACCGAGCCGGTCTCGCCAAGATTGCCGCCATGCTTGGTGAACAGCGACCGCACGTTCGACGCGGTGCGGTTGCGGTTGTCGGTCATCGCCTCGACAATCACCGCCACGCCACCGGGCCCATAGCCTTCGTAGCGGATTTCCTCGTAATTGTCGCCCTCGCCACCCTGCGCCTTCCTGATCGCGCGCTCGATATTGTCCTTGGGCATCGAGTTGGCCTTGGCCTCCTTGACGGCAAGGCGCAGGCGGGGGTTCTTGTCGGGATCGGAATCGCCCATCTTGGCCGCGACGGTGATCTCCTTGGACAGCTTGGAGAACAGCCTGGCCCGCACCGAGTCCTGCCGGTTCTTGCGGTGCTGGATGTTCGCCCATTTCGAATGGCCTGCCATGGAACCCTCTTCGACGGCTGTTTTCGACGCCCCGCTCTATAGGCCAGCGCGCCGGTGCGCCGCAAGAGCGCGCGGGGACGCTCGGGCCGGGGCGGCATTCGCTTGTCAGGCAGGCCCATTCGGGCTATCCCCCCACCGCGTGCCGCAGGGCGCCGGGGAAACGATGTTCGACCAGATCAAGACCCGCCTCGATGCCTTCGATCGCCGGATGCGGGATGCCTTCGACGGCGACATCTCGACGCCTGCGGGACGGCGCGCGGCGTTCTGGCATTTCCAGATCATCGACCATGCCTTCCTGCGCATCTTCTGGACCAACCTGCACCAGTTCGCGCCTGGGGCGTGGCGGTCGAACCAACCGGATGCGCGGCGGCTGCGGCGCTATCGCGACATGGGCATCCGCACCGTGCTGTCGCTGCGCCGGGACGGATCTGCAAGCCATCAGCTGTTCGAGGCGGAGGCCTGCCGCGCGCTGGGGCTGACTCTGGTCAACCACCGCATGCATGCCCGCCAGATGGCACGGCGCGCCGATCTGCTGGCGCTGCTCGACCTGTTCGAGACCATCGAGAAGCCCTTCGTGATGCACTGCAAGTCGGGGGCGGACCGGTCCGGGATCGCCGCGGCGCTTTATCTTCTGCATGTCGAGGGTGCGACGCTTGCCGAGGCAAGGCGCATGCTGCACTGGCGTTTCATCCATTTCCGCAACTCCGACAGCGGCGTTCTGGACCAGATGCTCGACGCCTGCGAGACCGACATGATGATCGACCCGATGCCGATCCGCGACTGGATCGCGACGCGCTACGACCCGGACGCGATCGAGGCGACGTTCCGCGCGCATCGCCACCGGGGCCGCTGAACGATGGACGCGCCGCATGACAGCCGACCCATCATCCGCTGGCTCTGGCGCGGCTATCTGCGCCGCCATATCGGGATGATCGGCGCCGCGATGGCGCTGATGACCATCGAGGGCGGCACGCTGGGCGCGCTCAGCTACCTGTTCAAGCCGATGTTCGACACCATCTTCATCGCCGGAAACCGCGGCGCTATCCCGCTGGTGGCTGCGGCGGTGATCGTCCTGTTCCTGGCCCGCGCGATCGCGGGTTTCGGGCAGCGGCTGCTGATGGCGCGGGTGGGCCTTTCGGTTTCGGCGGCTCTGCAGCGTGACCTTGTCGGGCACATGCTGACGCTGGACAGCGTCTGGTTCCAGAAGACGCCGCCCGGCAACCTGATCGAACGGGTGCGCGGCGACACCATGGCCGCAGCGAATATCTGGAACACGGTCTTCACCGCGGCAGGGCGGGACGCGGTGGCGCTGATCTCGCTGTTCGCGGTTGCGGTCTCGATCGACTGGCTCTGGACGCTGATCGCGCTGGCGGGCGTGCCGCTTCTGTTCGGCCCGATCGCCATCCTGCAACGCTGGGTGCGGCGCACCACGCGGGCCGCACGCGAGGCCGCCGCCTCGATCTCGAACCGGCTGGACGAGACGTTTCACGGGGTCACAACGATCAAGCTGAACCGGCTGGAATCGCGCGAGGAAGTCCGCTTCGCCACGACGGTGGACGGCTATGTGCAGGTCCAGATCCGGTCCGAGGCCGGGCAATCGGCCATCCCGGCGCTGATCGATGTGGTGGGCGGGATCGGCTTTGCCGGTGTGCTGGTCTTCGGCGGCATGCAGATCATCGACGGTGACAAGACGGTGGGCGAGTTCATGGCCTTCTTCACCGCCATCGCCCTTGTCTTCGAGCCGCTGCGCCGTCTGGGCCGGGTCTCGGGCGCCTGGCAGGCCGCGCTGGCCAGCCTCGAACGGCTTTTCGCGGTGTTCCAGGAACGCCCGACGATCCTGTCCCCCGCCAGCCCCGGCACCCTGCCCGCCCCCGGTGGCAAATGCGACATCGTTCTGGACGATGTGTATCTGGCCTATGGCGATGCGCCCGCGCTGAACGGGCTGACGCTGACCGCCAAGGCGGGACAGATGACCGCGCTGGTAGGGCCGTCGGGCGCGGGCAAGTCCACCGTCTTCAACCTGCTGACCCGGCTGGTCGAGCCTCAGCGCGGCCGGGTTCTGGTGGGCGGCGTGCCGGTGGATGCGCTGCCGCTGGCGGAACTGCGCGACCTGTTCTCGGTCGTCACGCAGGAGGCGCCGATGTTCGACGAGCCGCTGCGCGAGAATATCTGTCTGGGCAAGGACGTGTCCGAGGCGCGGCTGGCCGAGGTGGTCAGGGCCGCCCATATCGCCGATTTCCTGCCCGCCCTGCCCGCGGGGCTGGACAGCCCGGCCGGGCCGCGCGGCTCGAACCTGTCAGGCGGCCAGCGCCAGCGCGTCGCCATCGCCCGCGCGCTGTTGCGCGATGCGCCGATCCTGCTGATGGACGAGGCGACCTCGGCGCTCGATTCCCAGTCCGAACGGATCGTGCAGGAGGCGCTGGCGCGGCTGTCGCAGGGACGCACGACGCTGGTGATCGCCCATCGCCTTGCCACGGTGCGCAACGCCGACAGGATCGTGGTGATGGACAAGGGCCGCGTCGCCGAAGAGGGCACCCATGACGAGTTGCTCGCCCGGGGCGGGCTCTATGCCGGGCTCTACCGTCTGCAATTCGCCTCGGAAGGCTGAGCGCGGGCGCTATATCCGAAGGAACACCCAGCAAAGGAGACACGCATGCAGGGCGAGGCCGCCAGCAACCGGACGGTTCTCAAGATCACCGGCGAGGACCGGGTGGCGTTCCTGCAGGGGCTGGTCACCAATGACATGCGCCAGATCGACGGGCGGCTGGTCTATGCCGCGCTGCTGACGCCGCAGGGCAAGTATCTGGCCGATTTCTTCCTCGCCGGGACCGAGGACGCGATCCTGATCGACGTCAAGACCGGGATCGCCGAGGCGCTGATCCGGCGGTTGTCGATGTATCGGCTGCGCGCGAAGGTGGGGATCGAACCTGCCGGGCTGCATGTGCTGCGGGGCCTTGGCGCGCCCCCGCCGGGCGCCTTCCCCGACCCGCGCGACCCCGCGCTTGGCTGGCGGGCCTATTCCCCGGTGCCCGGTCCCGAAGGCGCGACCGACTGGGACGCGATCAGGGTGGCGCACTGCATCCCCGAGACCGGAATCGAGCTGATCCCCGACGACACCTATATCCTCGAAGCCGGGTTCGAACGGCTGAACGGCGTCGATTTCCGCAAGGGCTGCTATGTCGGCCAGGAAGTCACCGCCCGGATGAAGCACAAGACCGAGCTGAAAAAGGGGCTGGCGACCGTGCGCATCGACGGCGCGGCGCCGGTGGGCACACCCGTGATGGCCGGCGAAAAGCCGGCGGGCGTGCTGTTCACGCAGGCGGGCGGCCGGGCCATCGCCTTTCTCCGCTTCGACCGGGCGGCGGGGCCGATGCGCGCAGGCGCGGCGACCGTCACGCTGGACGATGGCTGACCGGAACGCGATTGGCGCGCTTCTGGGCATTCCGGTCACGGGGATCGTGCCGCTGCACGGGGGAAGCCTGTCGCAGGTGATGCGGGTCACCCTGACGGACGGGCGCGTTGTCGTGGCGAAATCCGGGCCACTGGTCGCGCGCGAGGCGCGGATGCTGGCGGCCATGGCGCAGGCCGGTGTCCCCTGCCCGGCCGTGATCGCGCTGGCGGGCGATCTGATGTTGATGGAACATCTCGACGAGACGCGGGCCGGACCGGCCGGATGGGCCGCGCTGGGCAGGGCACTGTCGCGGCTGCACGCGGCCCGGGGGGCGGGCTATGGCTGGGACGAGGATCATGCCTTCGGCCCCGCGGCCATCCCCAACGCGCCCTGCCCCGACTGGCCCGGCTTCTGGGCCGAACGGCGGCTGCTGGCCTGGCCCGGCGCGCTGCCCGCGGACCTCGCAGGACGGGTCGAGCGGCTGGCCGCGCGCCTGCCCGACCTCTTGCCGCGCCACCCTCCGCCCGCCTTGCTGCATGGCGATCTATGGGCCGGGAACGTGCTGTTCACGCAGCAGGGCGCCGCGCTGATCGACCCGGCCTGTTACCACGGCCATGCCGAGGTGGACCTGGCCATGCTGCATCTGTTCGGCCGCCCGGGCGCGGACCTTGCCGGAGCCTATGACCCGCCGGAGCCCGGCTGGCAGGCGCGCCGCCCACTTTATCAGCTCTGGCCCGCGCTGGTGCATCTGCGGCTGTTCGGCGGCGGCTATCGGGGCATGGTCGAGAAATGCCTGGATGCAGTCGGGGCCTGATCCCGGCGCGCGACGCAAGAAGATTAACACGGGGTTGAACGCGGAACCGGCACCCCCATATCTTGGCGTTGCGAGGGGCGCCCCGCGACAATATCATGTGTGGTTTCAATCTCAGCCATGCGCTATACGCATGAGAGGTATTCGAAAACGGAAATATCAAATCGATGCAAAACCGTCATATTCGGTGGCACGTGCAAAACGCAAGAGCAAGAATAAAAGGACGATGAGATGGCCGATTTCGTTGACGGCACCGCTTTCAATCACGAACAGGGCAACCGCGCCCGAAAACTGTTCGCTGCTGTGGTGCTGGCCGCGCTGGACGATGCGATCGCGGATGACAAGAAATACGGGAACGGACCCGAGCAGATCGCCCGCTGGGCGCGCTCGCGCGATGGGCGCGAGGTGCTGTCCTGCGCCGGGATCGACCCGAACGAGCGCGTCGTCACCGGACTGATGGAATTCGTAGCCCGCGGCGTGCGCACATCGGTCGCGTTGTCGCGCGAGGAAAGCGAACGCCGCCAGGCCCGGGAGGCCGAAGCGGCCTGATCCTCGTCCCGGTCACGCCAAGGCGCGCCCTTCGGGGCGCGTTTCGCGTTTTGCGGGATTGCGTCTTCGTCGCCCAGCAGGGATCGCCACCGGGGCGCCGCCCCTCCCCGCGCTAGTCCATTTCGCGCGTGGTCAGCGCGCGGTTGATCTCGCGCCGCACAAGCTTGCGCAGGTTCTTCGTCATTCGTTCGCCCAGATCGCCCTGAAGCTCCTGCCGGATGATTGTGGCCACCAGCTTGCGCAACGCCTCGTCGTCCTGAACCGCCAGCGGACCGGACGCCCCCGCCACGGGGTCGCGCGACGATGCCGTCTCGGCGGCCCTGCCCTCATGCGGCACGGGGGCAGCGGCGGGTCTGGACCAGCCGGTGGCCGCCGCAAGCGTCTCGGTCCCGTCAGGTTCCCATTCGTCGTCGCAGCCGGCAAAGGCCGCTTCCAGCTCGGCGATCCTCTGTTCGAGGCTCGACGCCTCCGCGAATTCGGGCTGCTGCATGGGGAGGCTCGGCGGCGCCTTGTCGCGAACGGGCACAGGCGGTGTCTCTGCCGGCCCACCCTCCGTTCCGACCCGCAATGCAGGCGTCAGGATCAGCCGTCCCGGTGCGCCGGGCCCTGCCGACGCCTCGTCGCCGACGCTCCGGCGGATCGACGAGATCATCTCGTCGTCGCGAGGGGGGACGCTTTCCGGCATGGATCCAGCGCAGACCTTGTTTGCCAACTTACCCCGAAACGTAGCGGGATGGTGGCCCCCAGACAATGCCTGCGGACCGGTCAGTTACGCCCGAGTCTTTCCAGAACCTTGTCGAGCTGCTTGCCCTGGATGCTCTTGGCGGGCGCGTTCGAGACCGCGTTGTAATAGGCGCGCGGATCGTAGGTCGGAATGCCCAGATCCAGATGCTGGGCCGTCAGGAGGCCCATCGCGGACAGCACCCGGTAGATCGCGACATACTGGTTCGCCTCGGCCTGCACCCAGGCGGTGCGGGCATCCAGAAGCTCCTGCTCGGCATCGAGCACGTCGAGCGTTGTGCGCGCGCCCAGCCGCGCTTCCTCGCGGGTGCCCTCGAAGGCAAGCTTTGCGGCGGCGATCTGCTCTTCGGTCGCGGTAAGCTGCGCGCGGGCAACGGCGAGGCTGGACCAGGCGTTGCCGACCCGCTCCTCGACCAGCCTCACGGCCTGCAACAGCCCCGCGCGCGCCTGCTCGACCCCGGCGCGGGCCTGACGCTCGGCGGCGTAAAGCCCGCCGCCCTGATAAATCGTCTGGTTCAGCGACAGCCCGACCGAACCGTATTTGCCGCCATCGTCCTCGGCCACCACCCCGGCGCTCGCCGAAATGCTGGGCCGCATCGCCGCCTTGGCCCGACCGAGGTTCAACTCGGCCACGGTGACGTTGTGCTGGGCCTGCACGATTTCGGGATGGGTCTTGACCGCGATCGCACGGGCCGCATCCGAGTTCTGGGGCAGCGCCGGAAAACGCGGAATGCCGCTGAGCGCGCCGGGATAGCGGCCGATGGCAAGCTTGTAGGCTTCGCGCGCGATGGCAAGGTTGCCCTGCGCCGACACGAGGTTCGAGCGCGAGGCCGCCAGCCGCGACTGGGCCAGCGAAACGTCTGTGCGGGTCACCTCGCCGACCTCGAAGCGGTCCTCGGTGGCGCGCAATTGCTGCGAGATGAGCCGCACATTGTTCTCGGCGAGGGTCACGTTCTGGACCGCCGAGAAGACATCCATATAGGCCTGCACGGCCGCCAGCAGCACGTTCTGCTCGACCCCCAGAAGCGCCGCGCGGGTGGCCAGGACCGATTCCCGCGCCGCGTCGATCGCCAGCCGGTTGTTGCCGCCGTCGTAAAGCGTAAGCCGCGCGGTCAGTTCGGCCTGCGCGCTGGAGGAATACCGCCCCTGGGTCGGGCTGCGGGTGTTGCCGTCCTGGTAGCGGCCGTTGATCGCGAAGTCGATGATCGGCCGCAGCGCCGCCACGGCGCGGGCGACATCCTCGTCGGCGGCACGCAGCACCGCGCGGTTCTGCTCCAGCAGATGCGAATTCTTGTAGGCGTCGATCAGCGCGTCGGTCAGCGTCTCGGCGCGCGCGGATGCCCCCCCGACAACCAGCGCCGCCGACAGGGCCGCGCCACCCAGCACTTTCAGGAAACTGCTCATGTCTGCCTCGCTCTTTGTTGTCCGCAGCCTCTTGTTCTGTCCCGGGCGCGGCGGTGATGAACGGCCCCTGCCCGCTAGAACTGGAATTGCGGCGAGCGCGCGAAACCCGGAAGGACCGGCGCACCGGCATTGAAGAGAAAGCGCCAACTGACCGCCCCACCGACCTTGCGGCCGATACGCGCGACGCCCAGTCTGCCCTCGACGAAGATCGCCACGATCCGCCCGCCCTCCTTGAGCTGGTCGAGGATCGCCTCGGGCAGATGCTCGATCCCGCCCTCGATCACGATCGCGTCATAGGGGCCGTGGCGCGGCGCGCCCTCGGCCAGCGCGGCGCGCTCGACGGCGACATTGTCCACGCCCTGCTCGGCCAGCAGCGTCTCGGCCTCCCGGGCCATCGCCGCATCCTCCTCGACCGCGATCACCGCATCGGCCATCCGGGCGATCACGGCGGCCGAATAGCCAAGCCCGCAGCCCAGATCCAGCACCAGATCGCCGGGCCCCGGGGCGACCGCCTCGAGCATCTTGGCGAAGCTGCGCGCCTCCAGCACGGTGCGGCCGGGCGCGAGGGGCAGGTTTTCTCCGATATAGGCCGCGCCGCGAAGCCCCGCGGGCACGAATTCCTCGCGCGGAACCGCAAGAAGCGCCTCGATGATCGGCAGGCGCGTCACGTCCGAGGGCCGGACCTGGGTATCGACCATTGCCTCGCGAAGGGCGTCGTAATCGGGCATGCGGCTGAAGTCTCCGGATCGAAATTGGTCTGAAAAAAGGTGATGCCACATATCCCCGGCTCCGGCAATGCCCGGGGAAGCCGGCATCGCTGCACTGTGGCAGGCTGGCCCGGTCCGCCGCTGCGCGCGCCGCCCATGTTGCGCGCCCTGTTCATGGCAACCGCCCCGATGCGCAATCGGCGCGTCGGGGACGCAAGCGATTGCGGTCGGCGGCGCCCGGGTTTCCGGGCGAACCGGCCGTTACCGGGCCATTCGGAAAATGCCGCCGGGACCACCGGGCCGGTTGCGGGCGGCGATGCCATGGGGCATCTGTTCGGGGAACGCGACCACGCCCCGCCGTCGGTCGGCGCCCTGGTGTCGAATTGTGGGAAATGATGCTGGACAGGTTGTCCCGATGACGCGCCGGTTCACCGCCTCCGAGGCCGCGCGCGGCAACGGCGGGGCCGGGATGGCCGAGCATTTTCACCGCCCGGCGCAGGAATTCGACCGCTTGCGCGCGCCGGTCCGCCCCGGCGGATGGCCGGCCTTCCGGACCTGCTTCCGGACCGGGGAGTCACGGTTCGTCGACCGGCATTTCCGCAAGGATCCGACCCATCTCCTGTTCGACCGGGCCAGGACCTTCCGGTTTCCGGCAGGGGACCGGGGCCGGGCCCGCGAGCTGCCGGTCAGGGACGTGGCGCTGCTGCGCCTCCCGGAGACGGGCGCATGACAAGCTGGCTGCACGAGGAGCGGCTGCAGGCGGTGCAAGCGGTCCTGCGGGACAGCGGTGCGGCCCGGGTGGTCGATCTCGGCTGCGGTGATGGCGACCTGTTCGTGCGGCTGGCCGCAGAGCCCGGCCTCACGGAACTCGTCGGCGTCGATATCTGCCCCAGCGCGCTGGCGCGGTTGCGCGGACGGCTGGACGCGCTCGGCCCCCTCCCCCCCCGGATCGACCTGCGCGAAGCCTCGATGACCGATCCCACACCCGATCTGGCCGGGTTCGATTGCGCCATTCTCGTCGAGACGATCGAGCATATCGACCCAGGCCGCCTGTCGCAGCTGGAACGCGCCCTGTTCCTAGGAATGCGCCCGCGCATGATCGTGATCACGACGCCCAATGCCGAGTTCAACCCGCTGCTCGGCGTGCCGCCGCACCGGATGCGCCATCCCGGTCACCGGTTCGAATGGCCCCGGGCGAAATTCCGGCAATGGTGCGGGCGCGTGGCCGGGGCCGCGGGCTACGCGGTCGCGTTCCACGACATCGCGGGCCAGCATCCCGACCTCGGCGGCGCCAGCCAGATGGCCGTCTTCGACAGGCCCGGGGCGGCCAGCATCGAGACCCGCAAGCCGGGATGATCCGCCGCCCCTGCCGGCAACGCCTCGCCGGGGCCGCCACCGCACGACGCCGCGCGCCAATCATCCGCGCCATGGCTGGACGGGCGCGCAACGGTGGACAAACCCGCTCGGAATTCCTATGTCTTTCGGGAAGGCGGGCCCGATGCACGTTTCGGCGGTCCGGCCATTCGGTCGCATTAATCATAAATCAAGAAAGTTCCGGCATACCGCCCGCAACGGACGTGGCAGGCGGCCGCGACCCCCATGGCTTGAAGACAAAGGATACCAGGTGACACTCAAGATCGATATTCAGGAAAGAGAGAACGAACTCGTCGGCAAGGGCACGATCGACGGAATCGTGCCGTTCTATTTCAAGGATCAGGGACATCGCTGGATGGTCCGGATCGGTCCGGAATGGATCCTGAAGCAGAACGAGGCGTCGGTCGAACCCTCGCCCTCCCCCGCAACCGCGCGCAGCAAGATGTACTGGGCCATCGCCCAGTACCGCAACCACGCCCGGGATCATTCGCTCGGCTCGGCTCGGCCTGAGCCGGGCGGTGCAGGTCGCATGGCGGGCGATGCGGCCGGGGCATGACCGCATGGCTTCCCTGCCGCCCTGACGTAACCGGAAACGGATCCTGTCGCGTCGGGCAGACCGGAAAGCGGGCCAGGCGGCGCGCCTGACAAGCGGTCTTGCTTGGCCTGACCCGGCCCTTCTCGGCCCGGTCCCGCCTGACCGGCCCGCAGGCTGCCCGCCGCATCGCCGGCCGACTTCGCAGGCAGGCCCCGCTGCGCGGGCTTGTCCGTTTGCATTTCGCAGGGATCCCTTTATTCAGCGCCCGAACCGCAACTTGTCGGCGCCTCGCTGAATGGTGCCTCCGGGTGAAAACCCTCCGGAAGACCGAAAATCCAGACCGCGGCGCATCGCAGCGCAGCGATGAAAAGGAATCGAGTTGAGCATGATCAAATCGCTTACGACTATCGCGACCAGTGGATCGGCGATGTCCGAGGCGACATCCTGGCCGGGCTTGTCGTGGCGCTGGCGCTGATCCCCGAGGCGATCGCGTTCTCGATCATCGCGGGCGTCGATCCCAAGGTGGGGCTTTACGCGTCGTTCTCGATCGCGGTGATCGTGGCGATCACCGGCGGGCGTCCGGGCATGATATCGGCAGCGACGGCGGCGACCGCGGTGCTGATGGTGACGCTGGTCAAGGAACACGGTCTGGAATACCTGCTGGCCGCGACCGTGCTGGCGGGTCTGATCCAGATCGGCGCGGGGCTGGCCAAGCTGGGCTATCTGATGCGGTTCGTCTCGCGATCCGTCATCACCGGCTTCGTCAACGCGCTGGCGATCCTGATCTTCCTCGCGCAGATCCCGGAACTGACCGGTGTGACCTGGGTGACCTACGCGCTGGTCGCGGTTGGCCTTGCGATCATCTATCTCTTCCCGATGCTGACAACCGCGATCCCCTCTCCTCTTGTCACCATCGTGGTGCTGACGGTTGCTGCGGCGCTGCTGGGGCTGGATGTGCGCACCGTGGGCGACGTGGGCGACCTGCCCGACGCGCTGCCGGTCTTCCTGATCCCCGACATCCCGCTGAACCTGGAGACCCTGCAGATCATCCTGCCCTATTCGCTGGCGGTGGCGGTGGTGGGCCTGCTGGAAAGCCTGATGACCCAGACCATTGTCGACGACCTGACCGACACGCCCAGCAACCGCAACCAGGAGTGCATCGGCCAGGGCGTGGCCAATACCGCGACCGGGTTCATCGGCGGGATCGCGGGTTGCGCGATGATCGGCCAGTCCATCATCAACGTGAAATCCGGCGGGCGCGGACGGCTGTCGACCTGCGCCTCTGGCGTGTTCCTGCTGTTCATGATCGTGGCGCTCGGCGATCTGGTGACGCAGATCCCGATGGCGGCGCTGGTGGCGATCATGATCATGGTCTCGATCGGAACCTTTTCGTGGTCGTCGATCCGGAACCTGCGCGAGCATCCGCGCTCGTCCTCGATCGTGATGCTGGCGACCGTGTTCTTCGTGGTCTACACCCACAACCTGGCGATCGGGGTTCTGGTCGGCGTGCTGCTGTCGGGCATCTTCTTCGCGGGCAAGATTGCGCAGCTCTTCGCGGTGCGCTCCGAGATCTCCGAAGACGGCCGCACCCGGACCTATATGGTCGAAGGCCAGCTGTTCTTCGCCTCGGCCGAGGATTTCATGAAGGCCTTCGACTTCAAGGAGGCCCTGGAACACGTCACCATCGACGTCAGCCGCGCGCATATCTGGGACGTTTCGTCCGTTGCAGCGCTGGACATGGCCGTGCTCAAGTTCCGCCGCGAGGGCGCGACGGTCGAGATCGTGGGGCTGAACAAGGCCTCCGAGACCATCGTCGACCGGCTGGCTGTGCATGACAAGCCGGGCGCGATGGACGACCTGATGGGACATTGAGGGGGTAAGGATGTCTGGAATACTGATGGCACTGGTAGATGGCTCGGCCTATTCCGAAAGCGTCTGCCACCACGCCGCCTGGATCGCGGGCCGCACCGGGGCGCAGGTCAAGCTCTACCATGTGATCGACCCGCGCCGCGCGCGGGGGCAGCGCGACCTGTCCGGCTCGATCCGGCTGGGCGCGCGCTCGAAATTGATGGAACAGCTCAGCGCGCTGGATGAACAGCATGCCAGGCTCGCCCAGGCGCAGGGCCGCGCGATCCTGGAGGACGCGAAGGCGCTGATCGAGGCCGAGGGGGTCGCGAACGTGATCACGCGGCTGCGCCACGACGACATCGTGGCCACCGTCGAGGCCAAGGAAGGCGTAGCCGACATGATCCTGATCGGCAAGCGTGGCGAGGCGGCGGGGCTGGACAGCCCACATCTGGGCTCGAATTTCGAACGCATCGTGCGCGCCAGCCACAAGCCGGTCTTCGTCGCCAATCGTGCCTTCAGGCCGATCAACCGTGTGCTGATCGCCTATGACGGCGGCGTATCCGCGATGAAGGCGGTCGACTACGTCGCCCGCGATCCGCTGTTTGCCGGGCTCGAGGTCATCGTCGCCAGCGCCGGGTCCGACAATGCCGAACTGCGCGGTGCGCTGGACAATGCGCGGGCCACGCTGAAGGCCGGTGGCCACGAGGCCGAGACGCGCATTCTGAAGGGCCAGCCCGAAAAGGCGCTGGGCGATCTGGCAGAGAGCGGCGGGATCGACCTTATGGTGATGGGCGCCTATGGCCATTCGCGCATCCGCACCCTGGTCATCGGATCGACCACCACCGCGATGATCCGCACCTGCAAATGCCCCGTCGTGCTGATGCGGTGAACCGAATGACCGACATGCCCGACCCGGACGCGCTGAAGGCGCTGTTCCTGCCGCGCCTGCGCGCCGAGCTCGACGCCCTTCGGTCGGCCTCGGCAAGCACCGCCGCCGATCGCAGGCCCGTGGAGCTAGACCAGCTGAGCCGTCC
>Ga0209614_1001089_pt1 | contig 21474 bp, 17 predicted proteins | sample BlaSprsedimmetaG_FD_185484 | JGI IMG/M metagenome (GOLD analysis project Ga0209614, IMG submission 185484) | Hot spring sediment bacterial and archeal communities from California, USA to study Microbial Dark Matter (Phase II) - Blank Spring... ... | reverse complement strand
GATTTTGTGAATCCCATGGCAGGGAAACTGACTCCTTACAGCGCATCGGTTGTTTTTGCCGTGGGACTGCTCATTTCCAACTTTGTGTGGAATAGCATTTTTATGTACAAACCGCTTACCGGAGAAAAGGTAACCTACAAAGACTATTTTGTGAAAGGCGACACAAAGTTGCACCTCATTGGAATTCTGGGAGGTGCCATCTGGAGCCTTGGGATGACGTTGAATATTATTGCGGCCGAGCAGGCCGGGTTTGCCATTTCATACGGTTTGGGACAAGGTGCAACGCTTATTGCAGCCCTGTGGGGTGTGTTCATCTGGAAAGAATTTAAAGGTGCAAAAGGCGTAAAAGGTTTGCTAACTGCCATGTTCCTGTTTTTTGTTGTTGGCCTTACCCTGATTATTGTTGCACGGTTATACTAAAAAAATGAAACCAAAAATTATTGTAATCGGAAGTTCCAATACCGATATGGTGGTGAAAGTGCCGCATATTCCCGCTCCCGGAGAAACCATCCTGGGAACGGATTTTATGACCATCGCCGGCGGAAAAGGCGCCAATCAGGCAGTGGCTGCTGCACGCGCCGGCGCCGATGTCACGTTTATTGCCTGTGTTTCTGACGACTCGTTTGGAAAACAGGCTGTTAAAAACTACAGGAACGACGGAATTGATACGTCCTGCATTAAAATTCAGCCGGGAACGCACTCGGGCATTGCTTTGATAAATGTGGCCGAAGACGGCGAAAACAGCATTTCGGTGGCACCCGGCGCAAACAGTTACTTGTTTCCGGAAGATATCTATGGTTTTGAAAATGCCTTCGATGGGGCAAAAATGGTGTTGGCACAGTTGGAAATTCCTATGGAAACAGTGAAAGCGGCTGCAGAAGTAGCTCATAAAAAAGGAATTCCGTTTATTTTAAATCCTGCTCCCGGCGCTGCAATTTCGGAAAGTCTGCTGGGCAAAATAACCATCATCACACCCAACGAAACCGAAGCGGCCATTATTACCGGAAGGAATAATTTTTCAGAAAAGGATATTCAGAAAATGGCCAGCGAAATTTTCGACAAGGGAGGAATAACGGTTCTCATCACCTTGGGGAGCAAGGGCGTTTATTTAAAAACATTTGATTTTGAGGGGCTGATTCCGGGATATAAAGTGAAAGCGGTGGACACTACTGCTGCCGGCGATGTATTTAACGGCGCGCTTTCCGCTGCACTTGCCGGTGGAATGGATTTAAAAGAGGCCGTTGATTTTGCCCAGCGGGCGGCTGCCATCTCAGTTACCCGGATGGGCGCCCAGCCTTCGGCGCCTCATTTGGATGAAATTCAGCAATATAATTTTTAACTTTATACAAAACGTTAAACCATGAAGAACTATCCGGTTTTATTACTTGCCAGTCTGTTTCTGTCTTTTTTATCTGTTTCCTGTGAACATGCAAAAACAGACAAATCCTCAGAACCCATCCGCATTTACGGCGAAAATCCGTTTTACTGGGAGTACAAAGGGGAACCTGTTTTACTGGTTGGCGGTTCCAAAGAAGACAACCTGTTTAACCATCCAGACGGACTGGAAAATCACCTCGACATTTTAAAGGAAAACGGCGGAAATTACATTCGCAACACCATGAGCAGCCGCAACCCGGGCAATCCCTGGGCGTTCAAAAAACTCGATAACGGCCTGTATGATTTGGAACAGTGGGACGAAGAATTCTGGCGCCGTTTTAAAAATCTGCTGGATTTGTGTAAGGAGCGTGATATTATTGTGCAGATTGAAATCTGGGATCCCTGGGATTATTTTAAAACCGAAGCGCCACTCGGTTACGGTCCCGACAATGTGGGGTGGGAGAGCTGTCCGTATAATCCTGCTTTGAACATAAATTATACAACAGAAGAATCGCAGCTTGCAACTGAAATTGATTATTATTCTACCAATAAGCCAACCGAACACGTTTTTTTTCACACAGTTCCGGTATTAAAAGATATTGCGGTAGTCAGAAAATATCAGGAAAAGTTTGTGGAGAAAATTCTGTCCATTTCACTGGATTACCCGAATGTGCTGTATTGCATGAACAACGAAATTGGCGAACCGGCTGAGTGGGGCGAATATTGGGCGCAGTTTATCCGAAAAACAGCAAATGAAGCCGGCAAAGAAATTTTTCTGGCCGATATGCGCAGGAACTCAAATTTCGAGTCTGAGGAACAGGTGAAATTGCTGAATGACCGTGAAAATTACGATTTTTTTGAAATCTCACAAAACAACGCCAACAACGACCAGCGACATTACGATTTGGCCTTGTCCATTCGCGAAAAGGTTGCAGATAATCCGAAGCCGCTTAATAATGTAAAAATTTACGGTGGAAACATTGGAAGCTGGACCACCAGCGTAGAGGAAGGAACACGCAGGTTTTGGCGAAGTGTTTTTGCAGGCTGCGCTTCGGTGCGTTTTCATCGCGAAGGACCTTCACAACATTTTTTTGGCATTGGTTTAAGCGAACTGGCTCAGGTTCATATTCAAAGCATGCGCATGTTTTCGGATGAATTTCAGGTTTTTAAGGCTGAACCGGCAAATCAGCTTTTGACAGATCGTGAATCGAATGAGGCTTATTGTTTGGCTAATCCGGGAAAACAATACGCAGTATATTTTACCGGTGGCGGGGAAATATCACTCGATTTATCCGATGCCCCGGGTAGTTGGGATTTAAAATGGCTGAATATTCGTGCCAATCGGTGGCTCGACGGAGCACCGGTTAACGGAGGTGGTTTTCTTCCCCTCAAAACACCAGGTAGCGGGCAATGGGTGGTCTTATTGAAACCAAATTAAAAAACTAAAAATGAGAACAACAATTATTCTTTTTTTGTCCCTTATAATCACAGCTGGTTGCAAAAGCCCGGTTGGTGAAAAATCAATACAGGCGTTTGCCGATGGCGAAATCATAAAAATTTCCAAAAGTGATTTGCAGGACAAAATAAAAGGCGGCTGGGCCGGGCAGGTGATTGGCTGCACCTATGGCGGACCTACTGAATTTCAGTGGAACGGCACCATGATTGGCGACCATGTTCTTATTCCGTGGGATGAAACCCGAATGCTGTGGTATTACGAAAACTCGCCGGGATTGTACGACGATGTGTATATGGACCTCACGTTTGTGGATGTGTTTGAAAAACACGGTCTGGATGCGCACGATTCGCTTCATGCCCTGGCCTTTGCACGGGCGGAGTATCCGCTGTGGCATGCCAACCAGGCTGCGCGCTATAACATTCTCAACGGAATAATGCCTCCGGCTTCCGGCCACTGGAAAAACAATCCGCATGCTGATGATATTGATTTTCAGATTGAAGCCGATTTTGCCGGACTGATGGCGCCGGGAATGCCCAACGCAGCGGCTGATATCGGCTGGCGCATTGGCCACATCATGAATTACGGCGACGGCGTTTATGGCGGAATTTACGTGGCTGCAATGTATTCCCTGGCATTTGTTTATGACGATATGGAATTTATTGTGGAAGAGGCGCTGAAAACCATTCCACCCCAAAGTGAATTCTACCAGTGTATTGCCGATGTTATTCAGTGGTACAAACAAAATCCCGACGACTGGAAATCGGCCTGGTTTGAAGCCCAAAAAAAATGGACGTTCGACAAAGGGTGTCCCGATGGCGTTTTCAGGTCGTTTAATATCGATGCAAAAATTAACGCCGCTTATATTGTTATCGGTCTGCTTTACGGGAAAGGTGATTTTGGGGCAACCGTGGATATCAGCACCCGCTGCGGATACGATTCAGACTGCAATCCGGCCAATGCCGCCGGAATTTTGGGTACCATGATTGGCTACAGCCGGATTTCCGATTACTGGAAACAGGGAATTGATAAAGTAGAGGACATGAATTTTCAATATACCGATATGTCGCTTAATAAAGTGTATGACATCGGTTTTCGTCATGCATCGGAAATGATTCAACGAAACGGCGGAAGCGAAGAGGGTGATGAATTTTTGATTCAATACCAGGTACCGCAAACCGTTCCGCTGGAGGTTGGTTTTGAAGGACTTTTCCCGGCTGAACGAAGAAGAATGGGTAAGCAAATTACCAGGCAAAATTCTGAAATTACCTTTGAAATAGAGGGTTGTGGTTTTGTGGTTGGCGGAAGAGCAACCAAAGAAAATCAGTTGCCCGATGTAGTATTTGAACTGGATGTTTTTGCCGACGGAAAATTGCTTGAAACCGTGAAATTGCCTACCCAGTGGCTGGTTCGCCGGCACGAAGTAACATGGAAATATGACCTGCCGGAAGGCAAACATACCATCACCCTGAAAGCCCGGAACATTCCCAATGGATATCGAATTGAAACAGGCGATTTGCTGGTTTATTCAACGAATAATCCAGGAACGAGGGTGTATTTTGAGTAATAGTGAACTAATGCAAATTCTGACAGAAAAAATATTCCCGCAGATATCGCTGATTTGCGCAGAATAAATCAAAAAATCAGCGGTAATCAGCGGTATCAGCGGGAGGCTTATATTATTTTTAATAGTTGTAATACCAAATATTATGAATAAAAGATATCGAACCATAATTTGGCTGATAATCCTTTTCGTATTAATCGGAGGTGTTTTTAATCCGGCAGAAGCAGGTGATGGTAAGGTTGATAATAACCAGCAGAATCGCATTCAGCCTTATAATGAAAATCCCATGTACTGGCAATACAAAGGCAAGCCGGTACTGTTGCTGGGAGGAAGCTCGAACGACAATTTTTTTCAGCAGGCATTTGCCGGGCTGGATGAAGAACTGGACAAACTTGTTTCCCGCGGAGGCAATTATTTAAGGTGCACCACGTCGAGCCGCGATGAGGGAGATGAATTCCCGTTTTACAGGGATGCGCAAACTGGTTTGTTCGACCTCGATAAGTGGAATGATTTTTACTGGAAAAAGTTTGAGTATTTCCTGGAAGCGACCCAAAAGCGCAACATAATTGTTCAGGTTGAAATTTGGGCTACATACGATTTTTACAGCCGCACATCGCACATCATAAATGGAAAAACCGCCTGGGAGCGCAATCCTTTTAATCCGGCAAACAATAAAAACTACAGCGAATCCGAATCTGGAATGTTTCAGATTTTCAGATCGAACGGACAGGAAATTATTAATCCCTTTTTTAACACAGTGCTTCCGTTGCCGGAACCGTTCAATTTTCAAACAACGCCTGTTGTTTTGGCATACCAGCAAAAAATTGTTGATAAATTGCTGTCTGTCAGCCTTAAATACGACCATGTACTGTATTGTATCGACAATGAAACCCAGACCGATCCCAAATGGTCGCGTTATTGGTCGCAATACATACGCAGAAAGGCTCAAGATCAAAATATTCAGATTGAGGTAACTGAAATGTTCGATCCGTTTGATCCCACCGGCGGTGCTGTAAAAGGTGCAGCAATGCAAAGTCCGGCAACCCATTTTTTCACATTGCTATCAAACGTTTCGGTCACCCTTAACGACCCTGCAAATTATTCATTTATCGAAATTTCCAACCATAATGCACAGTCCGGTCAGGTGCATTTTGAAACGGCACACTATATCTGGAAAAAAGTTCAGGAATCAGGTAATTTGAGGCCCATCAACAATACAAAAATCTACGGAGCAGGCGAAGGAGGGTGGAATGGGTCTGCCAAAGATGGTCAGGAACGGTTTTGGCGAAATGTTTTTGCCGGTACTGCCTCTGTGCGTTTTCACAGGCCCGATGCAGGTTTAGGTAACAGTGATTTGGCCTTGTCGCACATTAAAAGTATGCGCATGCTCACTAGTGAAATGGATTTTTTCGCGCATCAGCCTGCAAATCAGTTGCTGACAAACCGGGAAGAGAACGAAGCCTATTGTCTGGCTATTGAAGGAAAGGAATATGCCGTTTATTTTACAGGAAAAGGGGAAGTTGGGTTAAAAGTTTTACCCGGCAAATACGAGATAAGCTGGCTGAATATTCTTTCTTCGGAATGGAGCAGTGCCGAAACGATTGAATTACCTGTCGATTTGAAAACGCCATCGGATGAGCAGTGGGTGGTATTCATAAAAAGAGTAGATTAATTATTTTTATTCCAAAAACCGAAAAAGATGAGAAATAGATTTATTACATTCATCGTTACAGGCGCCTTGCTGATTTTTGTTTTTTCTGTTCAGGCAGAAGGTAAAAGGAGAAATTCAGTGAACAGTTTTTCTGAAATGACAAACGCTACTGACGGCTCCATCAGGCCATACAGCAAAAATCCCTGGATCGAAATACAAAAAATCTCCGTAAAATGGCTCGACGTGGCATCGCTTTCCTGGAGCGATGAACAAATTATGGAAGCAAAATGGGATAATTTTGATGGCACCGACTGGTGGGGACCGCAACGTATTCTTAAGCTGGCTCCCAAAGATTACCGTAGCTATGTAGCTATTGTGAAAGTGATGGATTAAATTTAAATTGAAGAAGTTTGAACGATCTGAAAGCGCGATAAAGCCTTCGGATAATTGTTGGAAAAAAGAATGTAGAACATGATTGCTAATAAAATTATATTAAAAGAAGATTTTTATGAAAAAAAGAAATTTAAAATCCGATTTCAGTTATGGGTTCATCCCATTTTTAATGGTGCTCACCTTAGTGTTTAGTGCGTGCGATATGGGAGAAAGTAGAAAAATCCCGGTACTGTTCGATACCGATGCCAACAACGAAGTGGACGACCAACATGCACTGGCGTACCTGCTGTTTAGCGGGGATCATTTTAAAATGGAGGGCATTACGGTAAATGCCACCAGCTCACCTGCCGGTTACTCCGAAGAATCGGATGTAAGCGATCATTACGAAGAAGCCAAACGGGTGATGCAGCTTTGCGGAGATTTGTACGGCAAAATTCCGCTAAAAACCGGAGCCAACGGTTCGTTCGAGGAAATTAAAAATCACATTGGCGCCGATGAGTTCGATGGCTACGAAGCCGTGGATTTTATTATTGAACAGGCCATGAAGAAGCGCAATCAGAAGTTGGTTTTGCTACCTGTGGGCAAACTCACCAACATTGCCCTGGCGCTGATGAAAGAACCGGCCATCGCCAAAAACGTGCGCATCGTTTGGCTGGGGTCCAATTATCCGGAACCGGGCGAACACAACCAGGACTGGGACATTGAATCGATGAACTACATTCTGGATGTGGATGTGCCTTTTGAAATGGTGACAGTTCGCTATGGAAAACCCTCGGGAACGGCTGCCGTGATGGCTTCCAAAGACCAGATTTTGCACCGGATGCCAGGAAAAGGGCCGCAGATAAAAACTCCGGTTGCCGGACGTCATGGCGGCGAATTTACCAACTTTGGCGACTATTCCGTGAATCTTTTCGAACAATACGGCATGTGGGGCGATCCTCCCGGCAGGGCGCTTTTCGATATGGCTGCAGTTGCAGTGGTTAAAAATCCTGACTGGGCTGAAACCCGCGAAATACCGGCACCCGTTTACCTCGACAGAAAATGGGTGGAACGACCAAACAACCCGCGGAAAATTGTACTGTGGGAATGGTTCGATATCTACGGAATTATGAACGACTTTTTTGTAACCATGGATGATTACAAACTGGTAAAAGCCAAATAGCAGGTGGTGGAATTTTGATTTCTGCTAAAGGAATCGAGGGGTCTTGCAAAATATAATTTCAGCAAAATCAAATGCAGTATCAGCTTTCCGTTTTTTTTGTGAAATCTATTTTCCTTTGCTGAGAAGGGGGCAGCTCAAGGTCTTCGGCCACCAGCTCCCAACCGACTGAATCGATAAGCTGGCGGATAACGGCAACGGTATCGGCTGCCTGGTTGCGGGCAATGTCGAAAAGATAACTGCGTTCAATTTTTTCACGAATAAATTCCTTCGATTTGATGTTCATGTTGGTGAGATCGACCTCCGAAAATTTATTTATAAGCCCTTTTTGTACATCGTAAAATTCCAGGTCGGTTTCCATGCTCATGATTTCAGGATCGGGGAAGTGTGATAATAAAACACGTCTCTTTTCGGGTTGCATTTCGATATGAATTTTTGCCAAATCGAACCCGATAAGCACCTTGGCTTTTACTATCAGCAGGGCTTTCTTCTCCATCTGAAGAAGCTTGAAAAACATACTTTTACCGTCGCGATGCGCAAACACTTCCGAAAACTCACCCTCAACCGTAATCAGTTTGCAAACATGACGTATTTTGTTGAGCAGTACGGTTGACTGAACCTGACTGCCCTGATTCATCCGGGATTTAAAAAACCAGAATGTTCCAGCAATACCTCCGGCTAAACCAAGCAAAACTCCCAACAAAATAAGGGTTTCCATAAATTTTCACTTTAATCAACTAATATAGAATTTTTTAGGGAAAACGGGGGGTTCTTGTAGTGTTTTTCTTTTAAAAGATTAATCCTGCACTTCGTCTTCGTTGGGTGGGGCAGGTTTCGGCTGGCTTTTATTTAAAAAGTGACTGGCGATGTCAAAAACCGGATAATCATCTGAAATTGCCCCCAGATTTGTGGCACAGGCAACTACCAGTTTTTCTTCCGGATAGACGAGAATGGCAGCTGCTCCGCCGGTAACTTTTCCGCTTTTTCCGTATATTTTACGTCCGTCTCGGTCGGTCATTAAAATCCAGCCATTAACCATATTCGAGGGAATGTTGTTAAACAGCGGTATCGGTTCAAAAAAACTACTTTTTTGCATTTCCTGAAAATAATCGGAAAAAAGCACCGCATTTCCAAATTTTACAAGGTCTTCTGCATTGGAGAGCATTCCTTCCGATGGTGCTCTGAAACGCATATCGCGTGTTGTGGCATTCACTAACTGCGAAATGAAATTGTGATCGTAAAAATTGGAACGGCCTTTTATGGTGATAAACGGATTATCGATAACCGTATTGGTCAGATTCAGCGTGTCTGTTAGGAATCCGGCAAGAATTTTGGAAAAATTTTCGCCGGCAGCTTTTTCCATTACAGCTCCCAACAGGTTATAATTATAATAACTCGGAATTTGATAAATGCCGGGCGGGGCTATCAGCGAATCTTCTCTAATATTATCGATGCCAGCCTGAATGGTGACATTGAGCCCTCGCCAGTCTGTTTCATCCATGTTGGGCTCCCGTATTCCGGAAGTTTGGTTGACCAGGTGATGAATGGAAAGTTTAAACTGTTTTTCGGGAAATTCGGGATAATAATGCTGTACCGTAGAATCGGGATGCAGCATTTTCTGTTCAACCATTTTGTGGTATATGGCCGAAGTAAGCAGTTCCGAAACCTGACCAATGCGAAATTTGGTTTGCCGTGTGGCAGGCGTTTCCAAATCTTTCGACGATTGCCCCATCCCCTCTGAATATATTATTTTTCCATCTTTTGCAACGGCAAATGTTCCACCCGGAATGAAGTTCCGCGAAAGAAAGAATACAGCATCTTTTCGTGCGGCTTTAATTTCATCGATGTACTTCCTGTCGTAAAGTATATCCGGCTTGTTTTTTTTGCAGTTTGAAAGGCTGAATAAAAGGATAAATAAAAATGCGAGTTGCAGAATTCTGTTCACTTTCATATTTATTCGTTTATCATTTGTTTAACCATGGGCGCAAAAATAGGGAATTTGGCAAAATTCTAATTCTTAAAAATTGCAAAAAGTTTATAAAGCCACATTGGTGATTTCGTTTTCGGAACGGGCAATGGTAACTGCTCCGCAACTGTCGCTCCAAACGTTTACCGAGGTGCGCAACATATCCAGAATCCGGTCAACGGCCAGTACCAGCCCAATGCCTTCAAGCGGAAGTCCAACGGCGGTAAGTACCACTGTGATCATAACCAGACCTGCCATGGGTATGCCTGCTGCGCCAATGGAAGCCAGCAATGCGGTAACCACAACCAGCGCCTGTTGGCCAAAAGTGAGATCAACGCCATACGCCTGGGCAATAAACATGGCAGCTACACATTCGTACAATGCAGTTCCGTCCATATTGATGGTGGCTCCCAATGGCAGTGTAAAACTCGAAATTTTGTTGGAAACCCCGCTGTTGTTTTCAAGTGCCTCCATAGTCAGGGGCAGGGTGGCACTCGAAGAAGATGTGCTAAAGGCTGTTAACAAAGGAGTTATCATGTTTTTCAGGTGAGCATAAGGCCTGGCTTTGCCAATTATTCTGACAATGATGGGCAGAGATACCAGCGCATGAAACAACAAAGCCACTGCCACACAAAGACTGTAAATGGCCAGGCTTCCTGCAATGCTTCCCAGTTGGTCTGAATTTCGGTGAACTTCGGTGGAAACAATTCCGAAGATTCCCAGTGGAGTGAATTTTATGATGAAAAGGGTTACCTTCATCATGACCTCAAACAATGCATCAAAAAAATGGGTCAGAGTTATTCGGTGTTTTTTTTCTACCCGGGTAATAAAGAATCCGAAAAGAATGGCAAAAAATATGACAGGGAGAATGGCTCCCTGTGCCATTGCATCAACTATATTTTCGGGTATCAGGCGGTAAAAAATATCTTTTACCGAACCGGCATGTTCTGTGAGTCCTTCCACGGTTTGCGAAAATCCAAGGTCAACACCCACTCCTGGTTTTACCAGGTTTACAACAGTTAGTCCTGTTAGAATGGCCAGTGTGCTTGTTGCCAGGTAATACAACATGGTTTTAGCACCCAGTCTTCCAAGGTTTTTGCCATCGCCCATATTGGTAACGCCACTAATTATAGAGCTGAAAACCAATGGAATAATTATCATTTTTAATGCCCTGAGGAAAATGTCTCCAATCCACGAAACATATTGTATTCCTTCGGGTACAAAATATCCAAATAAAACAGCAAGGATAAAGGCAATAAGGATTTGCCAGTGCAATTTCATCTTTAAAATTCTCACATTTCCGGTTTTAACAGGTTTTTAAAGGGTTGCTAAATTAGTTTTTTTGGCAAAACTGACAAATTTTGTCTAAAACCTTATCCTCACAACATCCCCGTAAATTCTTATTTTCGGATGATCAACAAAAGCCCTCACCTGGTATTCTTTCCCTTCCTTTTTAATATTCGGACTGACAGAAAATTGTCCTTCGCCTGAAATTTCAATAACTTCTGTTTCTGTCCATTCATCGGAATATAGTTCTTCCACAAAACCTGCGTACTCGCGGAACTGGAATCCTGCTTTCATAGAAAGTGCATCCCCGGTTTTCAGTATTTCACCCTGAAAATCCAGCCGGTTGTTGCCCGGTACTGAAAATGTTGCCTGATTTGTTGCAACCACTGGTGGTTCAAGCGCCGGTTTGGCATTTGTTATTTTTAATACGATGGGATTGTGCCATTTGTGGTTATTGTAAATTCGTTGTGCGCGAACACATGAAATATGTAATCCGTTTTCTTTTTGTTCGAAATAAGTTTTTGCGTCAACCGATGGTTGATATTCTACCAGCTCGCCCGACTGACCCAGCACACTAACTTCTGTTTTTTCAGTTGCCTGAACCGATTTTAACAGAAATTCTTTTCGTGTTCCCCGCTGCCATTCGGGAATTTTGGTTAAAAAAGCGTATAACGTTTTTTCTTCGGGTTTCCAGGTAAACCAGATATCATCCTCATGAGGTAATATCCATGGGCTCACTTTTTCAATGGCTTCATAATTTATAAAATTCCATGCAGCTATTTCGCGAAGGTTGGCTTCCTGTTCTTCCGGCAATTCTCCATTGGGTTTCGGTCCAACATTTAGCAGTAGATTCCCGCCTTTGGCCCGTGTTTCAATTAAAATTTCGATGAGCCGGGCGCCGGTTTTATACTCTTCGTTGGTTGGTTTGTAAGCCCATTGGGTTCCCATGGTAATGCACGATTCCCATGGCTCGTCGGACGCAATTCCCAAAACCGTTTGTTCCGGAGTTTTTATGGCGCCACGCGTAACTACAATTTCGGGCTGAAGTTCCCAAACCACCTCTTTGCATTTTTCCTGTAACGGACCTTCGCCACCGTCAAAAAATATGATGTCAATATCTCCGTATTGTGCCATTAATTCCATGCACTGAAGTTCAACCAGTTCCAGGTATTTGTTCATCAAATTCTGAGGAATGGGTTCTGTAAAAACCCGGCGTACCTGCATTCCATTTTCATACAGAAAGTTGAAATCTTCAGGCGAAAAGTAGAATCCCACGGCAAGTCCGGCTTTTCGTGTGGCATCCACATATTCTGCCAGCAGGTCTTTACCATAGGGGGTGTTCATGATATTAAACCCAGTGGTTTGGGTATTCCACATGCAGAATCCGGAATGGTGTTTTGTGGTGAAAACAATATATTTCATTCCGGCCAGCCTGGCCAGAGTTGCAATGTCATCAGGTGCAAAATCTTTTGGGTTGAACGTTTTGGGAAGTTCATTTACAAACATGTCCAGGTAATCATCCGAGGCGCCGGCCATGGAATGGCTTATTACAACCCCCAACTGGCTGTCGAAACTGAAATGGATGAACATACCAAAACCCAGGTCGCGAAACCATTCCAATCGGTCCGGGTTATTCAGGTTTAAAAATTTTTCCTGATGACTTTCCTGTGCATGGACAGAAATTAAAATGAAACAAAGGGAAAAGGCTAAACTAATATTTTTCATTGTTTTAGATATAAAATTTCATATTTTTGAATTGTAAATTCACAAACAATCATGCTGCAATTTAAAAATAAACTGGCGAAAAATGATATATTCGTGGGATAATCAGAAATATTAAAAAAGAAGAATATGTTTGAAAAAGAAATTTACATCAACCGAAGAAAAAAACTCAAAGAAAAAGTAACTCGTGGTATAGCCCTTTTCCCTGGGAATCTGGAGTCGCCCATGAATTATCCTGACAATACCTATCATTTCAGGCAAGACAGTTCATTTCTGTATTTTTTCGGGCTCGATTTTCCGGGATTGGCCGGAGTAATTGATTTTGACAGCGGGGAGGATTATATTTTTGGGAATGATGTGGATATTGACGCGATAATATGGATGGGCCCGCAGGTTACCATCCGCGAAAATGCAGCCAAAGTGGGAGTAACCCATACGGCTTCGCTGGCAAAACTGAATGAATATCTGTCTGAAGCCATAAAGCAGGGGCGTAAAATACATATTTTACCACCTTACCGTGGCGACAACAAAATATGGTTGGAACAGCTGCTGGGAATCTCGGCGTCGCGGGTAGGCGAATATGCATCCATCGAACTAATAAAAGCAGTGGTTGATCTGCGTTCGGTAAAAGAACCCTGCGAAATTGAGGAGATTAAAAAAGCCTGCGCCGTGGGATACGAAATGCATGTTACAGCCATGAAAATGGCGAAACCGGGAGTATGGGAACAAACCATTGCCGGAACCATTGAAGGAATTGCTGCTGCCGGAGGCGGAACAATTTCTTTCCCGATTATCCTGTCGCAAAACGGTGAAACGCTGCACAACCACGATCATTCACAAATACTGAAAGAAGGCCGGCTAATGGTTACCGACGCCGGTGCCGAATCGCTGATGCACTATGCGTCCGATTTTACACGCACTGTGCCGGTAGGTGGTAAGTTTACGCAAAAGCAGCGCGAAATTTATAAAATTGTGCTGGCAGCCAACAACAAGGCTGCTGAGATTACCCGCCCGGGGGTAACTTACCTTTCCGTTCACCTGGCTGCTGCCGAAGTGCTTGCCGCCGGACTAAAGGATTTGGGATTGATGAAGGGCGATGTGAAAGACGCTGTTGCAAACGGCGCACATGCCTTGTTCATGCCCCACGGCCTGGGGCACATGATGGGACTCGATGTGCACGATATGGAAGACATTGGACAGATTTATGTTGGCTACGACGACGAAACACGTCCTTCAACACAGTTCGGAACAGCTAATCTGCGCCTGGGCCGGCGTTTGCAGCCCGGGTTTGTTATTACCAACGAACCTGGCATCTATTTTATACCGGCACTTATCGATCAGTGGCAGCGGGATAAAACCAATGTTGATTTTATCAATTTTGAAAAGGTGAATGAATATCGCAATTTTGGAGGTATAAGGCTCGAAGATGACATACTGGTTACTGAAACCGGAAGTGAGATTATCGGTAAACGGGTGCCCATTCAGCCCGACGAGGTGGAACAGATTGTGTCGGGTTGATTCAGCCCGATTTTTCCATCTGCTTTTTCAGAATGCGGTGGTAAAAATAATCCATCTCGGTTTTTATTTCATCTCGTATTTCACGGCATTTTTCCCTAATTTCAGATTTGTTCCTGGAATTTTTGTAGGGATTGTGAAACCCAAGGTGCATTTTCCTTTTGCATTTAATGGGAGGAATTTTTAATTGCTCTACCGTTCCGTCTCCCACAGTTATCAGGTAATCGAATTCCATATCATCGAATTTGGAATAATGCTGCGAAACCTGCGGTTCGAGGTTGATACCAATTTCTGCCATCACTTCAATGGCAATGGGACTCACATGATCGGAAGGCTCAATGCCTGCAGAGTAAATCTCAAGGTCTTTGTCGTAACTTCTGAGTATTGCCTCAGCCATTTGGCTCCTGCATGAATTCTGATTGCTTAAAAAAAATATCTTCATCAAATTAACGGTTTTTGGTTTTCGGTTTTTACCGGTTTCCTGTTTTTTAAATTCGGCATAAAATAGAGTTTAATCGGCATTTTTCAAAATAAAACAGGAGTTGATTGGTTTGAAAACTAAACTTTTACAGATGTTCTTCAACATAAATTGAAAAATTATGTCAATTTACCGATGCCTGTAATCATTGATTTTGACCTGCAATCAGCTGCTTAACTTCCATGTCCTTTTTCAAATTATTTTAAATTCTTTGAGTATTAATGCGTAATTCCCTATTTTCGTAGTCTGAAAAATTATGCACACCATGAATACATGGTATTTAAAATTTTGTAAATGGAACCTAAAGATCTGAAAAACCCGGAAGGGTTAAAAAGTACGGAGAAGCCTAAAGAGGAAAAACCCGGAAAAACTACTGCTCAAAAAGAAAAAGGAAAGGAAAAGCCTGAAGCAACAGAGGCCGAAACAAAAAAAGAACAAACAGCCGAACCGCAAAAGCCTGAAGCACAGGCAGAAGAGAAGCCCGTAGAACCGGTTAACGAAGAAACAGCCAAACCCGAACCGGCAAAAGAACCCGAACCGGAGAAAGCTGTTGCTGAGGAACAAAAAGCACCGGAACCGGAAGAGCCCGAAGCGCCAGAAGCAGAAGCTCCTGCAGAAGATAAGCCAGAGGAATTGGTTACCGAAGAGTCTGCTAAACCAGAACCGGCAGAGGATCCCGAAGTGGCAAAAGAACCCGAACCGGAAAAACCTGCTGCTGAGGAACAAAAAGCACCGGAACCGGAAGAGCCCGAAGCACCAGAAACAGAAGTAACGGCAGAAGAGGCAGCAAAACCGGAAACTGCCGAAAAACCGGATGCTGAAAGCAAACAAATGCCGGAGGAAACTTCAGGTGAAGAGACTGAGGCCAAAGCTGCACTCAAAAAAGAAAAAAAGGAATCAGATATAAAAACAAAAAAAACTTCCGAACCAGTTTCACCCAAAAAGGAAAAACCCGATTACGCCACCTTATCTCAAATTGAACTGGTAAATGCGCTGCGCGATGTACTCGACAGCAATGGCGATCACGATATTAAAGATGACGTAGAAGCCATTAAAGCTGCGTTCTATAAGCAGGTGAAAGAAGAAACCGAAGAACAGAAAAAGCAGTTTATTGAAGATGGCGGCGATGAGGAAGAATTTGAGGCGGAAGAAAATCCTTATGAACAGGACATTAAGGATTTACTGAAGCGCTACCGCCAAATCAGACATGAATTCAATAAAAAACTGGAACAGGAAAAAGAGATTAATCTTCAGGTGAAATACGACATCATCGAGGAGATTAAAGGATTGATTCACAAAGAAGAATCGATCAATAAAACTTTTCAGGAGTTCAGGGATTTACAACAGCGGTGGCGTGAAATCGGTTTGGTTCCGCAGTCCAAAATGAAGGATTTGTGGGATACCTATCATTTTCATGTTGAAAGTTTCTACGATTACATAAAAATTAACCGGGAACTCAGGGACCTTGACCTGAAGAAGAACCTGGAAATGAAAATTAAGCTTTGTGAACAGGCCGAAGAGTTGTTGCTCGAAACCAACATCATCAGAGCCTTCAACCAGCTACAGAAACTGCACGACCGCTGGCGCGAAATCGGACCTGTTCCGCGTGAGAATAAAGACGATATCTGGGAACGGTTTAAGGCCTCAACAGCAAAAATCAATAAAAAACACCAGGAATATTTCGAAGGCCGGAAAACCGAGCAGAAGAATAACCTGGACGCCAAACGTGCACTCTGCGAACAGGTGGAGGAGATAAATGAAATGGAACTGGATTCGCACAAGGATTGGGGAGAAAAGTCGAAGGAAGTGGTAAACCTGCAACGTGTTTGGCGAACCATTGGTTTTGCTCCGCGCAAAGACAACAATAAAATCTACAAGCGTTTTCGTGAAGCGTGCGATGCCTTTTTCGATGCCAAACGCGAGTTTTATTCCAAAAACAAAGAGCTGCAGCAGAATAACCTGCAACTGAAAACCGACCTTTGTATGCAGGCCGAAGCATTGAAAGAAAGCACCGATTGGCGCAAAACCACCCAGGATTTAATCAATATCCAAAAGCAGTGGAAGGAGATTGGCCCGGTGCCCCGGAAACATTCCGAAGCCCTTTGGAAGCGCTTCAGGGCTGCCTGCGATTACTTCTTCGATAAAAAATCGGAACATTTTTCCAATATCGATTCTGAACAGGACGACAATCTGAAAGCAAAAGAACAACTTGTGGCGGATGTGGAAAATTTCAATCCTACCGACGATGCTTCAGAAAACCTGAAAATGCTGAAGGATTTTCAGCGCCGCTGGACGGAAATCGGTCATGTGCCCATCCGGAAAAAAGACGATATTCAGAAAAAGTTCAGGGAAGCCATCAATAAATTGTTCGACGATTTGAACCTCGATGAGTCGAAAAGAAACCTGCTCAATTTCAGAACAAAAATGGCTTCGTTTTCAGAGTCTTCACGGGGGCAGAACAAAATGCGACTCGAGCGCGACAAGTACATGAATAAACTGAAGCAACTCGAAAACGATTTGGTTCTGCTCGATAACAATATCGGTTTCTTCGCAAAATCGAAAAATGCAGAAGCGCTGATTAAAGATGTGAATCGAAAAATTGAGCAAACCAGGGAGAAGATTGAAATGCTGAAAGATAAAATCAGGGTGATTGATGAGATGGATCAGTCTGAGGAATAACCAAAAAAAGGCCGTCTTCCTTGCGAAAGACGGCCTTTGGTCTATTTAATTGAAATTATTTCCTGTACACTTTTTTGTATCCGTAAATGGCGCTGTCTCCCAGTTCTTCTTCAATGCGAAGCAACTGGTTGTATTTGGCCATGCGGTCGGAACGGCTCAAAGAACCGGTTTTAATTTGTCCGCTGTTGGTTGCTACGGCAATATCGGCAATGGTTGCATCTTCGGTTTCGCCCGAGCGGTGCGAAGTAACTGAAGTGTAACCTGCACGATGAGCCATTTCAATGGCATCCAGGGTTTCGGTAAGCGTACCAATCTGGTTCACTTTAATCAGAATGGAGTTGCAAGCGCCCATTTCAATACCTTTTTTCAGGTATTCAATGTTGGTAACGAAATTATCGTCGCCAACCAACTGGATTTTGTCGCCCAGTTTTTGAGTCAGCATTACCCAGCCATCCCAATCGTCTTCAGCCATTCCGTCTTCAATAGAGTCAATCGGGAATTTTTCAACCAGTTCGGCAAGGTAAGCCACCTGTTCTTCGCGATTGCGTTTGGCACCTTTTTCGCCTTCAAATTTGGCGTAATTGTAAACGCCGTCAACAAAAAATTCAGATGCAGCACTGTCAAGCGCAATGGAAACTTCGCCGCCGTCTTCGGCACGACCAGGTTTGTAGCCTGCATTTTTAATGGCTTCAATGATGCTGTTCAATGCATCTTCTGTTCCGTCGAGTGCAGGAGCAAAACCGCCTTCGTCACCCACTGCGGTGCTCAGGCCGCGGTCGTGCAATACTTTTTTCAGCGCGTGGAAAATTTCGGCGCCCATCCGTAAACCTTCGCGGAAAGAAGAGGCGCCAATGGGGCGAATCATAAATTCCTGGAAAGCAATGGGTGCATCGGAGTGTGACCCGCCATTGATGATATTCATCATGGGAACAGGCAATGTTTTGGCGTTGGTTCCGCCAATGTAACGGTAAAGCGGCAAGCCGGCAAATTCGGCAGCAGCTTTGGCACAGGCCAGCGAAACACCCAACATGGCGTTGGCGCCCAATTTCGACTTGGTTTTGGTTCCGTCCAGTTCCAATAACTTGTTGTCGATGGCCACCTGATCGGTTCCATCCATGCCAACCAGTTCTTTGGCAATTATTTCGTTTACGTTGTCAACAGCTTTCAGAACGCCTTTTCCAAGGTAACGTTTTTTGTCTCCGTCGCGCAGTTCGAGCGCTTCGTTTTCTCCGGTAGATGCTCCGGAAGGTACTGCTGCACGGCCAAAAGCGCCGCTTTCTAAAAGTACTTCCACTTCAATTGTCGGGTTTCCGCGTGAGTCCAGAATTTCCCTTGCTTTAATGTCGCTAATTAACATGATAAATTGTTTTTTATTGTTTGACTTACGTTTGTTTTTGTCAGAAAATCAGTTTGTTAAACCAATTTGTCAAATGCAGCCCAAAGATATAAAAATGTTCTGTTTTATTGGCATTGCAGGTTAATCTGATGAAAAATATTTCATGTAGGGTTAACCTCGGACGCACGGTTTAATACCGCGTATTTTTTTAACCAACGGTTCCTTCAGAAGTTAAAAATATGAATTGTACCCGTTGGAGTGAATGATTCCCTTTGCGAAAATGATTTAAATGTGCGGTTTCAAACCACACGTCCCTTTTATTTTCTGTACTTTTCACCAACCTCGTAGCGTAATACATCCAATTCCTGAAAAGTTACTAGCCCGCCTTTTTTACTTTGGTCCATTAATTCGTTTACCCGTGCAGCAAACCCATCGAGTTTTTCAATCGTATCCACAATTTCAATGGCCACCGGCATATCGCCCGACAAGGCAAAAATTTTCATGGTGTGTACCGAATGGCTGGCGCCAAACGACATAATTCCCTTAAACACTGTAGCTCCGGCCATACCGGATTTCCGGGCTTCGAAAACGATTTCTTCAAACAACGGTCGGCCCTGCACTTTGTCCGATTCGCCCAAATAAATTTTTAAAAGTCCTGCTCTGCCTTCTATTTTCATGGTTTTTGGTTTATTAAAAAATTAAACGAATGAAAATGATTCCTATATAAACGGCTAAAATTCCCAGAAACAGATTTCCTCCAACATTCAGAAATAACGATCCCCATGCTTTTTGATTCATCATTATCAGGTTGTTATAGGCAAATGATGAGAATGTGGTGAATCCGCCGCAAATTCCAACGGCTAAAAAAATCCGCCATTCGGCATTCATCAGGTTTCCCTTTTCTGCCAGCGCAAACACCATCCCAATAATGAAACTTCCGGTTATATTGGCTATAAGTGTGCCCCAGGGAAAAGTGCTTGTCAGGGTTTTTTCCACGTAATACTGCACCAGATAGCGCATTACACTCCCAATAAATCCTCCGCTTCCCACAAGTAATATCGTTCGTAACATCCGATCATTTTTATTAATCCGACAATCTGCTATTTTTGAAGGATAAAAGTAACAAAAATGAAGGTACGGTTTTTCCTGGTTTTCTTTTTTATTTTTCTGAATTCAAGCCTGATGGCTCAGACAGGGTTTGAAAAGCAAATGCACCATTTTTTAACCCATCCCGATTATAAAAATGCTTCTGTGGGCATTCTGGTTTCTGAATTGGAAACCGGGAACACTGTATTTAAATTGAATGCAGATAAGTTGCTTATTCCTGCATCGGTGATGAAAGTTTTAACATCGGCAACCGCCCTGGAGATTTTAGGGCCTGACTACCGGTTTCAAACCCGCCTGGGATATGCCGGGATAATTGAAAATGGAACGCTGAAAGGCGACTTAATTATTATCGGAGGTGGCGATCCCGCACTGGGTTCGGAATACTTCAGTGATCAATATTTTGCCCCGCATTTTATGGAAACATGGGCGGAAAAAATCAGGGCAGCAGGCATCAGGCGTGTGGACGGACGGCTGATTTTAGATACTTCGCTGTACGATTCAGAAAAAATTCCTCCCACCTGGGTTTGGGAAGATATGGGGAATTATTATGGGTCCGGGGCTAGTGCACTTACGGTTTACGATAATTTGTTCAGCATTCGTTTTCGTTCGCCGGCAGCAGCCGGATTACCCACTGAAATTGTTTCCACTTATCCTGAAGTGGAAGGGCTAACCTGGAAAAATGAGGTGCGCTCATCTGATGTTAACCGCGATCTTGCATGGATTTTTGGTAGCCCGCTGGACGGAACACGGGTGATTCGCGGAACCATTCCCAAAAACCGGAGAGCTTTTACCATCAAAGCTTCCAATCCTTTTCCGGAACAACTTCTGGCAAATGATTTTCTGAACCATCTGGCCCGTGCCGGTGTGTTTGTTTCGGGGAGAACAATAACCGAAAAGGTTGGGTATTCAGCCTTCAGACAAATACATACCACAGAATCGCCAACACTGGCCGAAATTGTGAAGGTGTTGAATGAGAAAAGCGTAAACCTGTTTGCCGAGCATCTGGTAAAACAAATTGCTGCTGAAAAAACCGGGTCTGGAAACAGAGAAGATGGGTTGAGATTAATTGCTGAATTTTGGAAAGAAAAAGGCATCGACACCAGCCAGCTTTTTATGGAGGACGGTAGCGGATTGTCGCATTTCAATGCACTTTCGCCTGAATTTATGAATTCGGTTTTAAGATATATGGCATTAACAGCATCCGGTTCAGCCGAATTTCTATGGTCCATGCCATCGGCAGGGCAGGGAACACTTCACCATTTCAGTCCACAGCTTTTCCCCGGCAGAACCCTTGTGGCCAAAAGCGGCTCCATGACCCGGGTGCGGTGTTATGCCGGGTACCTCCAAACAAATTCAGGCAAAAACCTTACTTTTACTTTTATGGTTAATCATTTCTCCGGCTCTCATTTTCAGTTGATTTCGGAAATGGAAAAGCTGTTGGCGGAACTTCTCCGCTAAATTCCCGGTTTCAGTTGACTTATGTGTGTGCCGAAGATTTTTCATAAAATTTCTTTAAAGTATTGACTTGAATGATTTCTTGTTGTAACTTGTATGCAGAAACCATTAACCCAACTTGTTACCTTTCGGGTATAAAATTCTGTATTCCAGTCGTATGGATTTGAGTTATTCATAATTCGGGTAACACAGATTTTTTCATGTAGTATGGTACGGTTTTATACCCCAGGGCCTCATAAATTTGTTTTGCCCCTACAGATGGCACACTGCATTTTTTTATCCTGATGGTTTTTCCTTTTTTGTTTTTTATTGTTGTTACCACCTCTTTTTGT
>Ga0209614_1001088_pt1 | contig 21507 bp, 24 predicted proteins | sample BlaSprsedimmetaG_FD_185484 | JGI IMG/M metagenome (GOLD analysis project Ga0209614, IMG submission 185484) | Hot spring sediment bacterial and archeal communities from California, USA to study Microbial Dark Matter (Phase II) - Blank Spring... ... | reverse complement strand
TTAACTAACTCTCTCAACTCAGTTATGAGCAACATATGTTGATCCATGCCCTTCGCAAACGTCTCAAGACTATTCTCAATTCTTTCTAACCGATTTGGCATTCTAAGGAAATTTGCCGCTGCAACCGGATCCGTCCAATCAATTTCACCAGATCCTTTACTCCGATCTATTTTTCCAGAGTCAGTATCTAACTGAAAGTTCTCGGACCACTTACCAACAACCGGAGTATATATACCAAAATGAGGTTTACGACTCAGTTTTGGTCTACCAAGAGTCATTAAGAATTTCTGTTCAAGATATGAAGCCAAATTATTAGCTTCATCCCTACTCCTAAAAAGAAGCTCATACGGATCATCGCCATACAAAACACTAGCAATTATTTCCACGCTATTCGTGTTTTTTCTAACAGTTAGACCTAATTCTCGACCAATCAGTTGACCCCAGTTATGTAATTCAACTCGACGCCAGTCAATCTTTATCTCGGGTTGTTGAATAATTGGATACAACCAGTAACAATTATGCAAACGTACTTTAGAAGAATAAGCCTTTTTCTCGATCTCCTCGAGGAATTTTGAACCATTCGGAGTGAGGTGATAAAGTGTAATCGCACCTCTTGTTTTTACATGGTAACCTTCTACAGATTCTTGATTTTTGATGTAATCTAAATGTTCTAATTTCCTAATGTAATAATGAATCAGATTCCTTTTCAATCCAATCTGACGAGCAATCAGACTAGGATAATCTCCATCTCTTAACCCTCTAAGAAGGGCAATAACAATGTTCAAATTCTTCTGTCTAAAATTTGAACAATAATCGCTCATTTACTAAAACCTCAAATTCGCTTTGAAATTGTTCTCGTCAGATGCCCGATAATGGACGCAAACAGTGATTATTTCAAATTAAACATGCAACAGAAAAGATGTGATGTCTTCTTCATAGAAGAACAAACGGTTTAACGTAATATTTTTCTATCTTAACCAATTTCCATAATAATCATACTTTGGATTATCGTCGGTTCAAACATAACTTTCCTCCGAAATAAAAAGAGAAAATAAAAATGGGGGGGAGTTTATGAGCCTCTGGATGCAAATAAGTTACTATTTATACGTTTCTGGAAAGAAAAACCAAAATCCGCCCTAAAAAAGTAGCGCATCTTCCCTCTCATACATAAAATAGACTACACACCTTTTGAGCTTCGGTTAAAACAGAACATTTTAACTACAAACACAGCCTATTCTATTTCTGATCAAAGTGACCGTCCAGAAAAATGCGTACATCGACGTTAATCCGGTTATAGTGACCTCAGACGGCAAAATAGTTCTCGCCAAAAGAACAGAGGGCATTGTGGGGGGAGGAAAATGGCACCTGCCAGGAGGAAGAGTACAGTTTAAGGAAACGTTAGAAGCCACCCTCAAGAAAGTAGCCCTTGCAAAAATCAATCTGAAAGTCAAGCTTTTATATCCAACCTTAAAGGAAAGCCTTGTTGGAATCTATGACGACCCAAAGAGGGACCCCCGAGAACACGTCATAAGCATCGCTTTTTTGTGCAAGATTGTAGAGGGAGAAGTCAAACCGGGAGCCAAAGTTGATGCAGTCAACAGCTTCTCTGAAGCAGAAACAAAAAATCTGGAAATCGCCTTTGACCACAACAAAACTGTCGAGGACGCCTTCTTTATGTTAAAGAATCTAAAGGCTCTGCTATAAAAATCACGCTTTGAAACTCGCGCACAGAGAGGCGGTATCGTAGATGCTATATGTCGTCTGCCAGATATTTCAGATCGAAATCTCTTAGTTTGTATCCTGCCCCTATGCTGACAAGGAACGATTCAAATTCATCAAGGCAATTTCCCCAATCCATGGCGAAGGAACGCATGAACTCCGCGTATGCTGAATAGTTCTTGTGAAATGACATCAGAACCAAGTCTTTTCCAAAGCCTTCGCCACCAGCGCCGAAGATGACGTTAGGGCGTTTGGCTAACCAATCCTTCGACTTTCGCGATATTTCTGCGGCTACGTCTGGCTGAGACTTCGTTTTTGCGAAGGTAAAAGCCATTATCTGGTAACCAAGCTTCTCAAAGTCTGGAATTATGGTGTAGGTTTTTATGTACTCTTTTTCGATTCTAGCTCGAGTTCTGGATACAGTGGGTTGCGAGACTCCTAAGATGCCTGCTAATTCTCTGTCGCTTTTCTTAGAATTTTTCAGCATCTCACTTACTAGTCTAAGAAGCTTTTGAGTTTTCATAATATAATATTCTGTGATAAGTCCTTTAAAAGTTTGATGCATTCTTTGTCCGCTTCTTTAAAAAGGAATGACATCTACGTGTTTGTTTCGATACATTTTCGACGATTTTTGTACTTTAGCTTGATGAGAAAATAGGCAAATCACAAATGCAGCTTTGGCTCTTCGAATAAAGAGTGCAAAAATTGCAGTCAGACATTTCACATAATTGCATTTCTAATCGTAGAAAGTTAACCCAATCTGTCGATTAGTTCGAGTCCACTTCTACGGCTACCCCTTGTTTGATGAGGATTCGAGCATTTTCGGGAGGCAGGGTTGCTATATCCTCTGGCGCAAATGGACCATACGTTTTCATGTCAGCCCCAACTAATGCTGGAAGTTCCTGGACAAAACGTAGAACTATCATCATGGATTGTTTCGCATCCTTTCCGACATTTGGTAAATGCCCGCGGAGAATGTCTTTGGAGAAGGTCTTATAAGCTTCGGCTAGCGGCAAAACTCCGTCATACAACTTCTTTTCCTCTTCGGTTAAGCTCTCTTTGGGTACGGTTTCTTTGCTCAAAGTTTTTTCCAAGAATTTCCTATAGCGGCATCGAAGAAGTTCTCCAAGCATAATCTTGATGTTTCTAAACTCGCTGTCCAGCAGCTTGGCTTTTGTTGTTTTTTTGTCTAACATCCGATTTTCCTCCCTCATTTTTTTGATGTAAGCAGCAATTTTGGCGAAGAAGTTCTTGGGCAGCCTCTGAATTTCCAGAGTCTCTTTTTCCTTTATCCACACCTCATAGAGTTCATCATACAAGTTTACTGCACCACCTTTGCTACGCCCTTGCATAGGAGCATCATTGCTGCGGCTGTGGGGAGTTCAATTTTCTGTCTTTCAAACGGACCATAGGTTTCGTCCTCCACCCTGAATTGGGGAGCCTCTGAAACAAGAACCGTTACGTCCCCCTCCTTAAATGCTACTGTGCTCTTTAGAGGGTCAAAATCCTCGATGCCGCTGATAGGGATTTCGACTTTTTTTAAGCCGGTTTTTCCATGCAACGTATTAGACAGTCTTATCAAGCGGTTGATGTCAGGGGTGACCACACTATCGATTTTCACAGACTGCTTTTCCACTCCATGCTGAGCTATCTTTTTCCAAGTTTCTGGGCTTATGCCCTTAACGACCCCCCAAGGACCCTTTTGTTTCCAGCTCTTCAGAAGCTTTTCTCTGTGCTCAATTAACGGATTTATCTGTTGAGTCTTTAGACCGATTTTTGTTAATTCTTCTTTGGAAGCAGTTAGCAAGAAGTCGTATGTTCCCTTAGCCACTCGCCCCCTCCATCCGCGGTCATTCAGGTCTGGACCAGAAACCCTTCTATCGGGCGTAGCGCTTCTCCCCAAACCATGAAATTCAGGTTCCAACCCTATCCCCATAACATAGTCAACAATCTCTTTGCGAGCCAACGAATCCAACCCCCGAACCGCCCCACTCTCCACATGAACGTGATATCCCCTGTGCCCCGAAAAGGCAACAGTCAACACATCTGACGAAAAACCAAAATCCTCTATCAAAACATCCACAAGCTTAATCACCTCAGCCTTGGCAGCCTCTAAACAAACTTCGCAGAACCAAGTCTTTGCCTTGAATTTTGTTCCGCCACAAGCAGAACATTTCTGGGGAGACGCCCCCCTGCCAGAAGCGCCACAGCCAGTGCAGACCCAGAGGTCATGAACCGTGGAACATGGCGTTTGGATGTGATCTGCATCGATGTCAAAAACTAGGTCTGCACCCAACCATCCTTTCGCCCTCATCTCTTCCTCGGGACGTTCATAATAGGCGCTTGAATAGTAAACATCAGAAGGCACAACAGTGGCCAAGGAGGACCTTAGGCGTTCAACATCTATGAAGCCCTTGTGTCGAAGCATAACGCCCTTTTCAAGGAGTAGAAAACCAAACTCCCGCCTTTCGAGAGAAGAGGGAGCAAGAATAGACGCGAAATTCTCTTTATAGTAATCAGCGAATTTGTCTCGGATAAAGCTCTGCGACAAAGAAGACATATTCAACTCTTCCGCCATCATACAGTATAGATTAAAAACAATATTTAAACGAAATTAGTCTCACGTGAACCCACATCAAAAGGCTTCAATCAATCTTATCGGATGTGAATAAAAAAGCCTCATTTATCATCAGCTGGCTTCTCTTCAGGCAGATTCTGTAGTTTCCGTTTATAACAAACTAGTGGGTTAACCGCTCCTTTGCATTCGGGTTCCGGCGAGACGCAGATGCCGTGAGTGCGTAACGTGGCACAATTTGGGGGGGTATACTTTGTCCCCGACCCTCTGGTCCCAGCGATGTGTTCCACCTGATAGCGGGTCATTCTTTCGTTGAAGTCAGAGACGGAACGAAAAAACTTGAAAACGTCCTCTTCAGTCATTCCAATGTTCAATAGGAAGGAAGTCAGCGCGAATCTGCCTATGTGAGAAGCGGGGCGACCGGCTGAAACTCTGTTGTATACGCCTTTAATACATGGAGGAAAGGCTTCCATCACCACACGCTGCGGCATCTCCTCAAGCTGAATCTGTTCCCGTTTCTCTGCAGCCAGTTGCCTCAACCGGTTAACTCGAGCCATGATGCTGGGAGGAAGAGACCTTATCTTCGTGTCAACCTTCTCTTCAATATACTTTCGTACCTCCTCTTCTAGCAAGCGGCTTACCTCATGTTTTGTAAGGTAAACTTCCCCATCAATCAAAAGGTGATTAACAAGCTTCCAGTTCTTGTCGTGAAAGCCTGTTGAGTTCTTCAAGAAAACGGGAAAACTGACAGCAAAAACATAATGTGGCAAGTTAACGTCATTCACCAATCTCATTTTCCAGTTGAAGTTGTTGGCGACTATAGAAAGTTTCTCTGCGTCCTCATTATTCATTAAGGCAGAAGCACGTTTTGCCTCAGCTAAAGAGTAGCGGCTCCTGATTAGAGAGTCATCTGTGGCAGCAACCAGCATAACAGCTATTGGAAAAGAGAAAATCTCAATCTCGTTATCCCGTGGTTCATCGCGTGGCTGAGTCTTCGCGTAAGCAGACACGTCAAGCAAGGCATGTCTAATCCGCTCCTCCGCCCGGTCCAAGAAGGGGAGATAAAAGTCACTATCTCGTTCTAATTCATCAAAGTCTATACCTATGCCTCTTACGTGCTCGGCAGCTTCTTTCATGAAAGGATATTTTGCCCGGTCGTAAGCAGTAAGTAACTGCTTAACCTCCCCGCATTTTTTGCTACTCTACTTCTATTCGAGGAGCCAAGTAAAATTTCAGTTTTCCCTCTTTTTCCTGCTGGAAGTCCAGTTTAATTGGCATATCCGTCGAAAACTCTATGACAACAATTTCTGATGTCGGCACAGCTGCCTTGACTATCTCCGAGAGGTAGCTTAAGCTAAAAGTGGCCTTAGAAGCCTCCTTAGCGGACATTTCCAAAAGCACATCGTCTCCTGCCTTAAATTCGATCGTAGCCCCCATAATGTCGCCTGCAGCGTTCATAACCATCTTTTCTTTATCAGCCTCGATTCGAACATGGTCGCTCACCAGATTAGCGTCCTCTATAGCCTCCCGCAATCCCTCTGTTGTAGTCTTTGCTTTCACGTTGAAGTTGACTTTGGGAGTGGGAACCTCCTCCTCCATTGCCTCCAAAGTGGGCATATTGAAGGTGCGAGAATAATTCCCTCTGATTGCAATTTTCAGTTTCCCGGTCTTTTCGTCTAAAGATAATTCAACAGATTCGTCTTTTCCTGTTCTTCTCAGCAACTTCAACATTTCGCTTATGTTAATGCACATCTTCATGGTTTCACCGCATGCATACTCATCGAACACTGTTTTTGGCCACTCGAAATCGACCATGGCTACCCGTGAGGGGTCCATGGCACGAAGTTTGATTCCTTCGGGAGTTAGGTCAAAGGTGGCTTCGTCGACGAGTATTGAAATAGCGCCCATCATATCTTTCAAAACTTTTGCATCAGCCATTTTAGCCTTAAACATCAATAAACCTCCGTTATCAATATGTTTAAGTTACCTCTCATTTAAGGTGTTTGTTGCTCAGGCAGCCACGTGAAGTGAATCTGTTTTTAGCCGTTTGGAATGGTATTTCAGCTGTATTCGCGGAAGGTGTAGCTGCATTTTGTGCAACGGAAAAACTGTGTTGACGACTCGTCGGTTCCGCGGGTCTGCACTTGCCATGCATAGGCGGTGTTGTTGCCGCATTTGGGGCATTCTATCCTGACTGTGGGTAAAGTACGCAGTTTTTGTTCCTTTTTCCCGATAATAGCTATGGATTCTTGGGGGGAACGTTCTATGGGTTTAGGAGCAACAACGGACTTGTCTTCCGTCTGTTTCTTATAGCCGCATTTTGGGCATACAAGATGGAAAACATCTTTTTTTGCCTTTTTTTCGTGCTTTGAAACCAGCCGCATTCCACATTTTGGACAGAATTCCATACTCACTCACCACAGTTTCTGCGCCAATTCGGTTGCGAATTTAGTCTTTTAAATGTTTTCTCTTGAACGACTCAATCCAGAAGCTATGATGTGCGCTACTCGCAAAGCCTCGGGAATGAGGCTTCTTGTGGATGTTTGTTTCAGAATCTTTTTTGCATCATCCAACAAAATTCCTGCCAGATGGATGTAAACGGGGTTCTCCCCCTTTCGAGTCTCAACCTCGAACAGTTTTCCAGCATTCTCCATAGCTCGCCATCTGAGTTCAGAATCCGGGAGATTTTTAAGGGCGCTTCTTATTTCCTTCAAATCAGGTTTTTCTCGCACCACCGATATAACAGGCAAGTTTACTCTGCGGGAGAGCTTACTGATTTTTACCACATTGAAGCCAGCGAAGGTGACGCCGTCTAATACTACAACCCGGATTTCACCATAGAAAGGAGAGCTTTCGATCATTGCAGCTATTTTTTCTGTGGCATCCAGCCCGTCAATGGTTATCTCTGTTCGCATGACTCCTTCAAACCAGCAGCCTCCCCGATAGACGACCCCCACAACATCTGCAGTTCCCGTAGTACTGGGAACAAATATTCCATCGTCAATGCCCAACACTCGAATCTCAGGTTTTATGGAACGAAATCTTTTAGGAACCAAAACTATCATCTCCACATTCGGTTTACTTAGCCTTTAAATTTTATTCACCCCTTTACTAAATCATAAATTAGAGAAGACAGTAGAAGGGAGCCAAATGTTTCCATTTGTACCACAACACAAAAGCCTCAGCGAAGTTTTAATGGACCAGAAACTAGCCTCCTTGGGAGACGCCTACGTGAATTTCCTTTATTCTCTGGCGTTATCTAAAAAGAATGGAGAACCAACTGGAACTAAGGTTAAAGGCCGTTTGCTCGCGGATGCCTTCGAAAAGGCGGAGTTGAGAAAATTTCTGCCTTCAAGAATCGACCGTCACAAGAAGGCGGATGCCGCTGAAGCCTTGATTGTATACGCTTGGTTACGGGATTCAATGACAATGGAGGAAGGACTGGAAATTCTAGAACAGAACGGAGACAGAGTTGAAGTGTTCAGCTTACTTCTCCTCACCGCAAAGAGGAAGCTTGACCTATAAAACACTCAGGGACAAACAGAAAGACAGTTGCTTATTTTTGTTTATAATCTTTAGATGCTTTCTTGAAGGACTTCTGGAATTTCTCGCCGAGACCATGAACTTTTTTGGTTGCCTCTTTTATGACGGCTTCTGGGTTTTGTTTTTCTTTTGTGCGGATATATAGTATCCCGCTGTCAACTAGGGGATGGGGCATATGATAGCCAGCCATCTCGATGGTGTCATCTTCCAGAAGAGTCTTTTGCAGCAGATTCAGAAGGGAATGCCCCGCTCCCTCCACCTCGATTTTCAGTTCATTGTCTGTTTTTTTCAGAATCTTAACGTTCATTTTGCTCCACCTCGCGAGTTACATCTTTTCCGTAATCAGGAGACGTTTTTCGCCTCTCAAAGTTTCCGCATTTGGGGCATTCCATTCCACGATTTCCCGGCTGCAACGCATGTCCGCATCTCGAACAGAGGGCATAGACTACCCCCAAATCTTTGTCCGCTGTAGACAAAAAGATAGACCTGTTTTCGGTGCTGATAACCTTCGCCCTCATGATGTCGCCTTCTTTACAGACATTAAACATGTTGTCTACATAACCATGACTCACGCCAGAGATGTGTAAAGCGCCCTTGAAAAATCCGGAAAGCATTTTGTCTCCAATCTGAAAAATTCGTAGAACCGCGTTCTTGCTTTTCACTTCTAAGACCAATCCAGTGATTATGTTTCCGACCTGGGGGGTGCTTACTTTTTGAACAATGGGATACACTGAGACCTGTCTGTTTAACATGTCTAGCAGAGTGCGCCCCGTTATTTTTGAGTGGATAGTTCCGCTTTCCACGTAGGTTCCGGGTCCAGACGTAAACTCTTCTATGACGCCTAAACGGTCTCCGGGAACAACGAATAATCCACTCTTTCTTTCACGTCCGTTCATGAACTTTTTCCTTCTATTCTATACAGATCAACTTGGATGCTTCGTTTCTTCTTTGTGTGAAACTTAAACATCCACGGAATTTCCATTTTCAGGGGAAATATGTTAGTTACTTTTCCTCCGTGCCCCTCAATAAACCTTTTGATAAATTGTCGGTTACTTTCTCCACCCTTGTGAAACGAGTAGATTGTGCTACTTAACTCTAACGATTTAGATATAAACCTTCTATCTGCTCTTCTTCGTTGAACCCCGAAGGGAGGATTCTGCAGAACAGTGTCGAAACTTCCTTTAACAACATCGATGTCCGCTACAATCCAATTAGCCCTTTCTTTCACATCCATCATTTCCGCGTTTTTTTGTGCCACCCTCACCGCCACCCTATCCACATCGACGCCGAAAACCTCCTTTGCACCTAACAGAGCGGCGCCTATGGCTAGTCTCCCTGTGCCGCAGCCTAACTCCACCACAGTTTTGCCGACAATATCACCGTAAACGTATGCTGCTAGGTAGAGCGTCTCTGCTGCAACATTTGAGGGGGTAGTGTACTGCTCAAGGTAGGCGTTGGGCAGCGGATGGGCTTCAATCTCTGACAGCGCCCGCTCTAGGTCGCGTTTCCGAACCAGCCTCTTCTGAGCAGTTCCTCCCATTTCATTTCCCCCAGCAATACAAGTGCTTCGTTAAGAGACAGAAGAGGTTTACGGAAACTCTGCGAATCATCTAGGGAAAGACGAGGGCAGGCGGTGTTTACAAACGCGTCTATTCCTGGAAACTGCAAGAGGGCTCCGGATGTAACCTCTCTGAGGGCAAGCAAGGTAGCCTTTAGCCCATTTTGTTCAAGTTTTTCTTTGATTTTCATCGCGTCTTTCAGTCTCATCTGTCCACTTTTCAGGCTTATCAACACGCCGAAGCTCTTCGCATCCTTTGCTTCAGCTATGTTAGCCCAACGTTGCTTGATGACACGTCTAACCTCATCTTGGATAGGATATGCCCTTCTTTCGTAAGGATCAGCAACTATCGTTGGCTTTCCCGTGGCTAAAGCTACACCCATGACGTGAAATCTTCCACCGCCAACAAAAAGATATGCTTCAACCTTCTCCGAAACGGATCGGGCGTTAACAAAATCGCATCCTATCACCTGCCCAGGATATTTAACTGGATCAGCATCGCCCACAAAAACGGTTTTTCCAGCATTCTGAAGCATGCTTTTTGCTTCGTCCAGTTGGTGGACGTGTTGAACCGTTGTAGCCAAACCAATTTTGCTCCAAGATTCAAGATAAGCCAACGCTTCCGTCACGGCTTCTTTGATGCTGATTTTCGCCTTTGCCTCCACATAAACAACCGATATTTCAGTATGCATGGCCATTGGGGCGTGGCCGTAATGAACTATGAGGTCTGCGCCCAGAATTTTTGCTTCGGAGATGGCTAGGTCGCAGGCGCCGTAGCATGGATCGGTTGAGACTATCGGGGTAGCTCCGGCTTCCTCGATGATGGAGGCTAGGTGAGGAGCCTCGGGTTTTAGTCCTTCCGGAAGCTGCAATAACACGATTTTAGGCTTCAGTTTCTTTATTTCGCGCTTCAGCCTCTTCTCTTCAAGATCAAAGGACATTATTCTCATCTACAGTTTACTACAAGGAATCAGGAAATAAGGGCGGCTCCAGCAAGCCAGAGCCGTTATTCATGTTCCATCATTGAAAAGCGGTAATATGTTGATTTAACATTTAGACCGCTTATTCAAATTTCTTTATCAAGTACTTGGAGTTACGTCTTGTTATTCCTAATTCTTTAGCTATTTTTGCTGAATCTTTTTTGTTTCTCTTAATAACTTCGATTAATTCCTTCTCTATCTCTTTTACCAACAGCAAAGTTTCAACAACCTTGTCGGGATTGACGCCAATAGAATCCAGATGTATAGTCAAGAATTTCAGGAAAGCTCTTCCCAAATCACTTGGTGCCTGACCACATATTCCCACGGTTCTCTCCGGTTTCATAGAATGAGCCCCTTCGCACAGCATTTCGATGGCTTTAGTCACTGCAGGATCAGATTCGTCGAACTGCCATGCAATTTTTTCGCTATCACGATCTATTCCTAAAGTTAACTGAGTGAGGTCGTTACTTCCTATGCTGAATCCGTCACAGTATTTAGAGAATACTTTTGGAATGATGCAGATGCTAGGAACTTCAGCCATAAAGATGATTTCAGGTATCTTTAAGCCCTTTTTCTTGAAAGCATTTTTGATTAGTTCAGTTACCTTTTTTGCTTCAACAATTGTCCGGATGAATGGGACCATTGGAACTGCGTTTGTCAAGCCTAGCTCATGTACTTGGGTGAAAGCTTCAAGTTCTAGCAGATATGCCTCGGAGAAGAACTCGTCAATGTATCTTGAGGCGCCTCTGAAACCGATCATAGGATTGTTTTCTTGGAATTCGAGCTCGATTTTGTTTAGTTCTATGTCTGCTGAATCGCAGATTGGACAGTTTTTCTGCGGCTTTAGAGATATGCTTCTGCCACACTTGCAGTTGATTTCGTAATAGACTGCTCCTGGAAGAGAGGCATATTCGTTTGTTTTGAAATCTGAGAATCGGACTATAATCTTGCGTGGTTTGAATGCCCCCGCAATTATCGCTATACCAGTCTTTAGCCTTTTAACATACTCAGCACTCAAAGACTTGATTAACGGATATTTTTCCTTAACGTCAGCAGCCCACCTTTCAGGACCAAGCTGATCAGCCCTCAAAGCAAACATCGGATGCAAATCTGCACTTGTTACAACGAATTCGATGCGAACAAGAGAACTACCCTGAGAGGGCAGTTGACTAATATGTAAAGCCTCATCGGGACTGCCGATGTTCACCATAACCTTTGTGACTGTTTCTGGAATTTTCTTTAGCTCGACCTCTTGCACCTCAAAAGGTATTTCGCCCGCGAATATTCTCGCTTCCCCAGTTGAACAGTCGAGTGTAATCGTTTCTCCATCTTCTAAGTTGAGAACACCAACAACACCAACAGCACATGGAATCCCTCTTTCTCTGGAAACTATAGCAGCATGAGATGTCCGATTACCTCTCTCACAAATTAGCGCAGAAACTCTTTCGAGGCTCATAACAACTTCCCAATCAGGCGTCGTCATTGAAGTGATAAGCATTGGCTTTATGCCTTTCTTGTTGAATTCTGAAATCTCTTTCATAGCTTCGTCAGTAGTCTCCGCTTTAGCGACAACCCCTGAAGCAATTTTTGTTCCAACTGGGATACCAGTGTAAAGCGGGTCTTCTTTTGGCGCCTTTTTAAGCTTGAATAAAGTCAATACGGTTCGGGTGGCGTGAACAGTTTCTGGTCTCGCCTGTGTTATGAACACTTTACCATTTTCGATGGCATACTCTACGTCCATTGGCTTTTTGTAATGTCTTTCTATAACTGTAACGTGATTGGCGACCTGAGTTGCTTCATCAAAAGTAAGAACATTAGGATCACGAACACCAACAGGAACATCACGGTTCGACTTGGTTTCTTCGTCGTAAACCATCATTTCCTTTTGAGGGTCGTTGGGTGGAATGGTTCCGAGAACTTTGACTTCAGGTTCTTTAATAAAACCAGTCCAAGATGCACTCTCTTTTCCTTGCACTATCATTTCTCCTAAGCCGTAAACTGCCTGAATTACGCCTACATTACGGTTGCCAGTGTTAGGGTCTATAGAGAAAGCCACGCCAGCCTTTTCTGAATCAACCATGGTTTGGATGACAACAGAGATTAAACCTTGTTTAAGCATTTCAGCCTCTGACATGTCCAGAACCTTTTTCTTACGCAAATCTTGCCGGTAGTCTATAACTCTCCATCCGAAGGCAGAGGCGATACACTTCAAAACATACTTGATAACGTTAGAAGAGTCTAAAGGAACGTTGAGATAGGTTTCAAATTGTCCAGCAAAAGCGGCAGTAGCCATGTCCTCGGTAATTCCGGAACTTCTGACGGCAACCCTGTCCCGTCCAACCCGCATCTTCAGTATTTCAATTTTCTTCTCTAACAACGCAATGAGTGCGGATTGCGTCTTTATGTTTTCAATGACGTCCCTTATTTTCTTCGCAATCTTTTTAGCTTCGTCCTCATCGTCTTTATCCAACGCAGCATCCAATTGTTTTACTAAATTTACAATATGTGGATCGTTGAGCAGCATCTTAGCGAATTCTGTGGTAACCATTATAGCATATGGAACGTTACCTTTTCCTAGTATATGGAACAGTTTAGCTAAATTAGCGCCCTTTCCGCCAGTAAATTTTCCATCAGCTGCAATTTTTTCCTCAATATTAACGATTAAATTTTCAGAAACCAAGTTCATACCCCATACTGTTTATTGATCTATGAACCTCAAACGAATTAAGGAGCCAATTACTGTTGCAAGTCCCGCCCTCATGGCTAGACCCCTGCAAAGCTACCCCCTCAATTAATCCTCAAGTTTCTCGATAACTACACGACAGGGTGTGGGTAATTTGGCGCCTCCCCGTTTCAGCGCCTGCGTGGCAACTTCAAGTCCATCCTCGTTTACGTTAACCATTATAACTGGCTGTTCCGATTTCACACGGGCTGCTAAACTCACAGCTTTGCCAAACGCATTTCTCATTCCGTCTTGAAGCCGATCCGCATGGGCTCCAAAAATCATCTTGTTTTCTCGGAGCACTACATGAGGGTAAGGTAAAACCCTTAAAAGGTAGCTGGTTCCCAGTTTTTCTGAGAGAACCCTGTTAGCGGCTATGCGCGCAGCTTCCAGAGCGTTGTGTCGAATCTGAACTTCCTTCTCAGCAATCAAGCGGGCTTGATACTTATAGCTACCGGATGTATCGCCCATAGTGAATTTCACTATCTTCGAAGAGGGAGAGCCCCGGATGTACTTTTTTCTTGTATAGGCTTGACCCTTTACCTCCCGATAGTTATGAGCCTTCATTGTCCATTCCTCACCTGCTCTGCTCATCATAGTTAAACAGATATTATAAAAACTATTCTATATTCGATATAATGATTTGCAAAAAACAAGAAAAAAGGGCACTTTCCACGGGTTTTCTATGGTCAGGAAACACCTGTTCAGGTGAAGGAGCGCGTGGAAGTGAATAGTGGGATAAACTTTTTCGACACAGTACATCAACATGACTTTCGAAGTTCATTCGCTAAAATCCCAAAGTCTTCTGGCGCCAATTCCCGCACCCTCTTCTCACTATAAACCATAGAATCAGCCAACTTCAGCGCTTCTTTTCCAGTTATTCCACGTTTACGCAGGAAGGGAATCAAACTGTTTCTTACCTTCTTGTTTCGCTGAGTGAAAAGTATTCGAACAACCTCAAAAAATGTTACTTCATCCTCCACATGGAAGGGGGCATCCCGAGGCTTCAGGAGTACCATCATGGAATCTACGTTTGGAGGGGGATAAAACATTGTTCTAGGGACATAATCCAGAAGCTCCACATCAGCCCTGTAGTAGATAGTAACGGTTAGCCTTCCATAATCTTTGCTTCCCACCGAAGCCGCTAATCTCTCTGCAAACTCCTTCTGGAGAATCAGAACTGCCCAGTCAAATTTTCTTTCTAGAAGGCGAAATAGAAGCGGGGATGAAATGGAGTAGGGAGGAGCGGAAACAACCTTGTTGAAGGGAGGAAGAGAAACCTTGAGGGCGTCGCCTTCTATCAAATCTACATTAGGCATATCGGGAAGCTGCGCCTTCAAGATTTTCACAATTTTGGAGTCAACTTCGACCGCAACGACTTTCTTGCATTTGCTGGAAAGAAGCTGTGTCAGAAAACCGAGACCTGCTCCAACCTCTAAGACAACATCATCCTCAGTTAGAGAAGCACAGGACACTAACCGTTGCAAAATATCCGAATTCACTACAAAATGTTGCCCCAAACGTTTTTTTGGGGAAAAGCCGTAAAGGCGAAGAAGACGTTTCGCCCGCCGAAGAAGATTAATATTTTCCACTAGGACGCTCTCGTAAACAGTCTATATTTGCTCTCGCCAGACAGCTCCTCCAAAATTCTTCTTGCAATGAGTTTTGAAGGATTAGGCATGTTGGCGCGATTCTGTAAATCCTCCAAGCTCTGGAAAGGTTTTCTTTCTCTTTCATCAATAATCTGCCACATGTATTTCTTCCCAATACCAGGAATCAATTCCAAAGCATGCATTCTAGGCGTTATCGCCTGTGCGACGTTGAAGAAGTTGACGAACCACTTTTCTCGATTAATAACAATCTTTTCAACAGTTCCAGCAAGTTCCATCTTGGAGTTAGAGGTTAAGTCTTCATAGTTTATTCGCCCAATGATATAGGTTATTTTTTTGCGAGAATCTTTTCCAACGTAGACTCTGTCAGCGGTCTTAAGTACAATGCCTTCTCTAGCGATTGCCTCAAGAAAAGTGAAATATTCTTCTCCCACAACCTGAACCAGTGCTCCCGCTCTATATCCTGGTTTAGCCCCCGGTCTGCCATGAGGAAGATAGTCTAGAACATAAGCGTACTCTTCGTATCTCTTCTCGCTCCTTTCCACTCTTTCCTCGCCCCGAAATGGTAACAACTAGTTTAGAAATATATAATTAGAAAAAGTCCTTATTCCTTTTTTCTATACTTGTTCAAAAAATCGAGTATATTTTCTAGTTTAGAGGACTCAATTATTCTTCGACCGCCAGATAGAAACACTCTGATTTCTTGGATGCTTTCAGGCATAGCGTTTACTATTTGCACAGCCTCTTCTTCTTCCACTTCAAATTTTTCCACCAGGTCCTTCAGAACAGTATCCACTTTGTCAGGATCAACTTTGGTGAATTTTGTAGCATAGTCAAGGGATCTTCTCTGGAACTGATCCAGCCGTTCCTCACCGATAGCTTCTAAGGCTTCTTTTACTTGGGGAACCGTGATGGTACGTTCCTTCAGAGCCTTTCGTGCCAATTTTTAGGCCTCCTTGTGGGGTGTAATGTGCTCTGGACGAACGATTATTTCCTTAGTTGCCTTTCCTTGGGATACATTAACGACGTAACTTCTTCCTCGTTTCTCAGCGATAACGCCGATTCTGCCGTGGAATCTTCGATGAGGCATACCCTTGTGAACACTGGGGTTTAGTTTAATCACAACCTTTTCATCTGGTTCGTACTCGCGTAACACTTTGCTTAGTCCTGTCTTTCCCCGTTCTCTAGGCTTCCTCTTTAGAAGATAACGGGTTCTTCTACGGTAACCTTTCGCTTGTCTTCCCAACTTAAGATTCCTCCATGATAATCTTTAAAACATCTAACTCAAGAGGCTTTGCTTCAGCGTTGATGATAGAGGCTACGCTGGGAACCGTCCGCCCTTCATCGCCGCTTACCAACTCTTTAATATAAAGCCCTCCTTGACAACGTATCTTCATCTCTGCACGGTTAGGTGCCAACCTCTTTATATGCGTCTCATATATGTACTTTTCTCGAACCAGATCAGCTCTTCTATGCAAAACACGCAATGGCGTTTGCTGACAAATGACAGCATTAGACAACGTTTTCCGTATAGTCTCCAACTCTTCATTCGACACGTCTCTGTCAAAATCAACAAGAACCTTATACATTTTCTTGGATGCCTCAGCCTTCTTCAATCGCCTAATACCATCTTTGCTTGCGAAACAAAGTTTTAGAACTTCAACTTTGCCCTGAGCTTGTTTATTAACGAGCTCTGTGACACTCTGTAGATCTATGAACCGTCTCCTAGGCTTTTTGATTTCCATAATGAATGGCCTTCCAGTTCCCAGCATCTGAGCGTCAACATCTTCCCGCCCAGCCGCATGAAACGCCACATCTTCTCCCCCAGTTTTTTCCAAAAGCGGTCCCGCAATAATCTCTTCAACGGATTCTGGATACATCTTTCCGATCCCATCGCATTTCGGGCATCCCTCGCCTCTACAACTTCTGCATAACCACCTTGATTGAGGGATACCGCGAACAAGCTTCTTGTATGCTCCCTTGACATATAGAGGATTAGATTGGAGAATAACCTCTCCGGTGAAGGGTCTGACTAGAACCACCACATCAGGCTTTTTGTATTCAGCCGATTTCTTTGTAGCCGCGGCGATCTTTTTCCCGATGTCACGGCTGAATTCGTTTCGCATGCTCTCCCCATATCCCACCTCAAAGCTGGCCTTAAACTCGTCTTCCCTCTCCTCAACTGCTGTTGGCAACTCTATACCAACTAGGAAGGTAGAATACTCGTAGTCTTCAAGTGCCTCTAAGGCGTTTTCCACAAGCATATCCACGTTTTTGAACAGCCCTTGACAGAGGTAACATTCCCTCTTTTTTCTAGCTCTCTTTCTCATGTTCCGGAGTATTTCAGTGGCCATATCGAAAGACCCGTTCGTCGCTAGGATTCTGAGATTGGAGAATCCTTCTTTCTTTCCGGAAAGTGCTAGCTGATGATTTTTCATTGTGAGAAGGAGCTTCAGGGTTTCGCCTCGTTTTTTGTCACTTAGCCCATAGCCAAGGAGAGCGAATTGTCTACCTAAACAGTGGTCACAGAGAGGATGCGCCTCAAGCATTTTTTGCGCCTTTTTGAGTATATCCATTGAATTTTCCTCGTTTATGGGCAGTAAATCATCTATCAGCTTTCAGATAATTATTTCAGGTTCCTGGAAGACCTTTTCCGAAAAAGGGAAGTTTCTTTCTTCTAAAGGTTTTCATCATTTTTCTCATGTTATTATACTGTTTTATCAGTTCCTTCACTTCTTTTTCTGTGGTACCTGAACCTCGGGCAACTCTGCGGATCCTTGATGATGAGAGAATCTTGGGTTTCTCCCTTTCTTTGGGGGTCATAGACTGGATAATCACGCGCCATTTCTTGAGGGCATCTTCAGCCATGTTCATCTGCTCCTCAGGGATGTTATAGCTCATTCCGGGAATCATCTTCAAGAGATGCCCTAAGGGGCCCATTTTCTTCATAGACTCGAACTGCTCATACATATCTGTGAGAGTGAACTTTCCGCTCAGAAAGGCGCGAGCTTTTTTCTCTGGCACCTTCACCTCTGCATCACGCACTTTGTCAACAAGGCTCTGAAGGTCCCCCATGCCCAACAGCCTACCCACAAATCTGGAGGGAACAAAAGGCTCAATGTCGCCAAGCTTCTCACCCGCGCTGATAAACTTTATAGGCGCTCCGATGGCAGCCACCGCTGAGAGTGCACCTCCTCCCCTGGCAGAGCCATCAAGTTTCGACACCAAAATAGAGCCGATTGGCGTGGCTTCATGAAACGCTCTAGCTTGCACAGCTGCCTGCTGACCGATAGTGCCGTCGATGACCAAAATCGCTTCTTCGGGCTTTACGACCTTCTCCAGCCGCTTCATCTCATCAATCAAGCCCTTCTCTTCTTTGTGGCGACCAGCAGTGTCAACAATAACGACGTCATAATCCTTGAACTGCTTCAAACCTTTCAACGCGATCTTTTCAGATTTCTTTTCTTTTGGTTCCCCATATACAGGAATGTTTGCTCTATCTGCCAGCTGCTTCAGTTGATCGTAGGCTCCAGGCCTATAGGTGTCAGTGCAGACTAGAGCGGTTTTTAATCCTCTTTTTTGGAAATATTTCGCCAATTTTCCTGAGGCAGTGGTCTTTCCTGAACCCTGAATTCCCACAAGCATGAGAACCGTCCTTTTTCCAGGTTCTATCTTTAGTGAAGCAGGTTTTTCGCCCAGAAAACGTGTTAACTCTTCGTAAACGACCTTTACTACATGTTCCCTTCTAGAAACTCCCGGCGGAACCTTCTCTTTCAGTGCCCGTTCTTCTATTCTCTTTGAAACTTCGAGGACCAGCTTAACGTTAACGTCGGCTTGGAGTAGCGCCCGCTGGATGTCGCGGACAAGCTCCTTAACGGTTTTCTCGTCCATGACCGGCGCTCTGAAAACCTTCTTCAGGGCATCGTTAAGTGAAGAGCCGAGACGATCTAGAACCATCTTTTCTCCCATCTAAAAGTAGATTCGCCTTTTATAGGTATTTAGCTTGCGGCATAATTCTTTTCTCTTAGTTACCGATATTTACTTGGGGAATAATCTTTGTCAGAACAGGTTGAAATTATAGAAAAGAAGCTTATACCTTCCGAGGCTACGATGCTCATTGGGCTCCCTGACGTGGGGCTCGTGGGACTCATAGCAACATCCTACCTAATAACTGAACTCAAGCTGGAAGAGATAGCGTACATGGACTCAGATCTGCTTCCTCCCGTCGTCGTCTTACACAAGGGGCTGCCCCATGCTCCTCTCCGAATCTACGGAAACCAGAACCTGATCGCGGTGATCTCCGAATTAGCGGTTCCAGTGCCAGCGATATATTCTGTAATGCGGGAAATTGTGGATTGGGGAGAAGCCAAAAAAGTTAAAAGAATAGTGGCTATGGGAGGCATCCCTGTAGAAAGCAGGCAGACGATCGCGGAACCTCAAGTTTTTGGCGCCGCATCCAACCAAGAGTTGCTTGACACGTTAGACAAGAAGGGATTGAAGATTCTTAATGAGGGGTATATAGTTGGTCCTCAAGCGCTTAGCATGCGTTATAGTCTTAGTAAGAAGGTTCCAGCCATGGCAATCTTATCCCAATCTTTCTACAATTATCCTGACCCAGAGGCGGCGGCTATGGTGCTGAAGGAGTTCTCAAGGATTTTCGAGATTAAGGTTGATGTCTCAAAACTTCGTGAGAAAGGAGAGGAAATCCGATTGAAGGCCAGAGACATAATGAAGCGAACTCAGCAGGAAATGAAGCGTATGAAAAAAGATCAGGAGTATGATCTCCCATTATATGTTTAGGAGGGGGAAGGTCGATGTCTGAAAAACAGGAAAAACGTTCAATCTTCGATGCAATGAACGAATACCTGGAAGAGTTCGAAAAATGGGCAACTGAAATTATGGCACCTGCATTCTCTGAAGGCCCCAACTGGAACACGGAAACATGCTGTCTTCACGCGCTCTCCAGTGTTTTCGTAACCCCCCGAGAAGTTATTGTCACAGCGGACCTTCCAAGCATCAAACCTGAAACCTTGAAGGTTGAAGCGATAGACGAAAACACTATCGAGATCACAGCGAAAATGAAGAAAAAAGTGCGGTTCACAGATTTGGGCATCTATCACAGGCAGGGAGAGTTTTCTTCCCTAAGTTGCCAAGATCGCATACACGTAGCCTTTAATGTAGAAAAAATGAAAATCTCCTGGAAGGGCGGCATATTAGAGGTACGATTCCCAAGAAAAAAGAGATACCAACTAAAAGTCGAATAACTGTTTGAAGCCTCAGTTTGCTCGCGTCTTCACAATTCAGACGGCTCTTCTTGCATCATCGGCTTCATCTAAAATTCTCTTTAACTCGTCTAATGAGTCTTTCTGAGACCTTCCAAGGCAGAAGCAATAATCAGGGGGAAGGCTATGGTGGCGTCGCAGATGACGGTGACCTCTTTTCCTTCAGGCTTAACTTTTCCCCAGCTAATTGCCTCTTTCAGAGTGGCTCCGCTTAGTCCACCGGGTTCTGGTCGATCCATGGTGATCTGGATTGCGCGGTCGACGCCTTCTCTGAAAGTGTTGGCGAAGAGGGTGAAGTGTTTGGGCCAGCCGCCGCCCAAGATTATTATGCCTACTTTTTTGGCTTCGTAGACAATGTCAACGAGTTTATGCGTGTCAAGGAGCGGGTCTATCCTCAATTTTTTGTCTTGTCCGAACATCCACATATGGAAGCCAGCTATGGAATCCACTAATCCGGGGCTTATGATGGGAACTCCTTTATTTGCGGCGGTGGCGAGAATAGAGTTGGGGTCGGGTAGTCTTTTGCCTATTTCGAAAAGAAGCTCGGTGGTGGATATGCGTTCTCTCTTAGTTTCGGGTATGCTTTCCAGGGTTTTGTATATCCATTCTTCTAAGCTTTTGAAGGCATCCTGTCCGATGTAGATGTCGCCTATTCGCCCGATTTCTTGGCTCTTCAGTTTTTTGTCCTCGGCAAGAAAGGTGCCTACCCAGTGACTGTGACCAAGAGATTCTACCATATCGTGCACCATGTTAGCGCCGGTGGTCACTACTGCATTCACGTATTCTTGTTCTATCAGGTCTCTGATTATTTGCCGTAGTCCCCCTGGAACCAGAGGACCCGCTAATGTCAAGAACACGGTATAATCCTTGTCACTGAACATTTCCTTTACAATTTCGGCTGCTTTACCGATTTTTCCGGCGCCAAGCACTCCAGATGCATTCATTTCAGAAACTAGGGCGCCTACTGTTAAGCCGTCCTTCAGTTGCATATGTTTTACGCGCTTCAACTCTTCCCGCCACAGTTAAAAATACTCTAATGCGTAAAGATTTGCGGTTAGAGTTTTAAAAAGGTAGTTACAGAAAAGGCGCGTCAGAAAAAGAGGGGTTAGCCCTTTGTTCGTGTTATTCTTGTTTTGCCCAGAATTCGCCAGTATTCAACTTCAACGCCGGAATCCAGTTTTGATTTTAGTTCCTCATCCTCTGGGTATGGCGCGTCAAGCATTTCGTAAGTTTCCAAATCCATCAGCTGAACAGTTGAGGGCAACAAGGCGATGACTTGTCCAGTTTTTTTCTCTATGAGGGGAACATCAACCTGCGCACTTACAGGCTTCACTATGGTTTTTTTTGATTCATCAAAAACGCTTATGGCTACGATGCGAGCCTTTGCGGAGCCATGTTTTCCGGGTTTCGATTTGCTGTAGCTTACTATTTTGCATGGTTCGCCGTCGATGATTATGTAGCTGCCGACTCTTAGGGCACCCACATCCATAGGTTTGCTCATGTTATACAGTTCTCCTG
>Ga0209614_1001087_pt1 | contig 21539 bp, 29 predicted proteins | sample BlaSprsedimmetaG_FD_185484 | JGI IMG/M metagenome (GOLD analysis project Ga0209614, IMG submission 185484) | Hot spring sediment bacterial and archeal communities from California, USA to study Microbial Dark Matter (Phase II) - Blank Spring... ... | reverse complement strand
TGATCAGACAATACTCCCGGAAAAAATGGGAGCAATACTGGAAAGAAAAACTCGGAATCAACGGCTACTTCAACATCCGGATCGCATCGGTTGAATTGTCACCATGTAAACACTTTTGAACGTTACCAATTTCTTTGACTGCATCGAGGAAGTATTAGAGGCCCACGTGAAGGCCCATTTAGAACTGGTAAGGCCCTGTTGTACACTTTAATCCCTCAAAAACAACTCGAGATGAAACATTCATCCCACATAGCGGCACAAAGGACAATGGGAATAATCCCCCCCATCCCCCCACGCCCCCTTTGGAAAAGGGGGGGCAAGGGGGGATTTTCAGATGGAAAGCCTACGAGGTAAAATAAATTGAAAGAATGGAAGACTATCGGCCTTATGGTCGGCATTTTTCTTGCGGCATATTTCATCCCCTTTGCTCACCCTATCGTGCGGCAGTCTGGCCTGGAGGCCTTTATGATGCTCCAGGAATATGCCCGGGAACATGTGCTTCTCTGTCTGGTTCCGGCCTTCTTCATTGCCGGGGCCATCGGTGTCTTTATCAGCCAGGCCAGTGTTATAAAGTACTTTGGCGGCCAAGCCAAAAAGTGGCTGGCCTATTCCGTGGCCTCGGTATCCGGCGGTATCCTGGCCGTCTGCTCCTGCACGATACTGCCTCTCTTTGCCGGTATCTACGCGCGCGGGGCCGGCATTGGCCCGGCCACGGCCTTCCTCTACGCCGGGCCGGCCATTAATGTCCTGGCCATCATCCTCACCGCACGAGTGCTGGGCATAGAACTTGGTGTGGCCCGCGCTGTTAGCGCCGTTGGTTTCAGTATCATCATCGGTCTTTTGATGCACCTGGCCTTTCTGAAAGAAGAACGGGAAAAGGCCAAGAAGGCCGCGGCCATATTGCTGCCTGAGGAAGAACAGGGCAAGCCACTTTGGAAGATGATTATTTACTTTACTCTAATGATCGGCTTTTTGGTCTTTGCCGACTGGGGCAAGCCAGGTGATGTTAAAATTACTTTAAATAATGGAACTGTGCTGGAGGGAGTTCTCTCTGGTGAAACGCTGACCGAATACCACTTTAAGGAAATTGACGGCAACGCAATCCAGGTTATTCCAAAAGATAATATCTCTTCCCTGGACTATGCCCCCTCGCTTTATACCAGCATTTATAAGACTCGCTTTTATATTGCAGGGGCCGTGTTTCTTGGACTCCTGGTGGTGCTTTTTCTCTGGTTCAGGGCAGTTGAGTTAAGGGAATGGGGCGCATCTACCTGGAATTATGCCAAAATGATCCTGCCTCTTCTTTTCCTCGGTGTACTGGCAGCGGGGTTTCTCCTCGGACGCCCGGGACATACAGCCCTTATCCCGGAAAGGTGGATAGCAACCAGTGTGGGTGGAAACTCCTGGTTCTCGAATGCCTTTGCCAGTGTAGCCGGGGCGTTTATGTATTTTGCCACGCTGACTGAGGTTCCAATTTTACAGGGCTTACTCGGTGCCGGAATGGGGAAAGGCCCAGCCCTGGCGTTACTTCTGGCCGGACCGGCTCTAAGCCTGCCCAGCCTGCTGGTCATCCGCCAGGTTATGGGCACCAAAAAAACCATACTCTTTATTACCCTGGTCTGCGTCATGGCTACGGTTGCCGGCAAGGTTTTTGGCACGTTCTGGGGATAATTGGTAATGTCAAAAATTTTATGAAAAACAACCACAGAGTGCACGGAGAAAACTAAATATTGTTCAAAAAAGGCAGTTATTCGTTAATCGTTATCCGTTAATCGAATAACCAATAACGGATAACTAACAACCAATACAGGTGCTGTTGTAATCTCTGTGTTCTCTAAAGCAGTTTCTGAGACGATTGAAAAAAGGGCGAGAAGATTTGGAGGCCACAGAGGGGAGGGAATAAATCTTATCTTAATTTATTGATATTCTTATTTTCTCTGTGTGCTCTGTGGTTAATCTTTTGACAATACGGGATAATTGGAAAGGAGGTAACACTGTGAAAATTCAAATACTGGGACCCGGTTGTATGAAATGTAATAAACTGGCCGAGGCCACAAAGCAGGCGGTAAAAGACCTCGGAATCGAGGCTACCGTGGAGAAGGTGGCTGATATCAAAGAGATTATGTCCTACGGGGTGATGATCACCCCAGCCCTGGTCGTGGATGGTGTAGTCAAAGTCGCCGGCAAGGTGCCGAGCGTTGAAGAAATCAAAAAAATGCTGGAGTAGAGAAGAAGTACACCGGAAGCTATTGCCAAGATTTATAATCTGGCTTAAGCCCAGCTGCTATCCTGTCCTGAGACCAAGTTGTAATTATGTCATTGCCATGAGTACGCCTACGACGGACGACGTGGCAATCTGAAAGCGAGATTGCTTCGCTGCGCTCGCAATGACAACTGAGGAGAAGTAACATTTTGAACGCAACGTGGTATGAACACTGTCCTCAGAATATTTAAGCAGGATATCTTGAAGAGACAAAAAACTGAAAGTCTAAAAGATGGCCGAACAAATTCTTAAGAAACTTTCATTTCTGGATCGATTTCTAACCTTATGGATCTTCCTGGCTATGTTTGCGGGGGTGTTCGGGGGGTATCTTTTCCCCGGCGTACGGAACGTGATCAATTATTTTCAGATCGGTACCACCAATATCCCCATTGCCATCGGGTTGATCCTGATGATGTACCCGCCACTGGCCAAGGTGAAATATGAACAGTTGGGAAAGGTTTTCCATAACTTTAAAGTTCTGGGCCTCTCCCTGGTTCAGAATTGGGTGATAGGCCCCATCCTGATGTTTCTTTTGGCCATTACCTTTCTTTCCGGTCACCACGAATATATGGTGGGTCTTATCCTGATCGGTCTGGCCCGTTGCATCGCCATGGTCATTGTCTGGAATGAACTGGCCGCAGGAGATACCGAATACTGTGCCGGGCTTGTGGCCTTCAACTCTATTTTTCAGGTCCTTTTCTTTTCCCTCTATGCCTACATATTCATTACTGTTGTTCCTCAATGGCTGGGGCTTAAAGGGGTGGTGGTGGATGTTTCCATCGGCCAGATTGCCGAAAGCGTTTTTATATACCTGGGTATTCCCTTTTTAGGAGGTATGTTGACCCGGCTGATCGGGCTCAAGGTCAAGGGACGCCAGTGGTATGAGGAAAGATTCATCCCCAAAATCAGCCCCATAACCCTTATGGCCTTGCTCTTCACCATCCTGGTCATGTTTTCCCTCAAAGGGGAATACATCGTCCAGCTTCCTCTGGACGTAGTCCGGGTGGCCATCCCCCTTTGCATCTATTTCGTAATCATGTTCTTTGTCTCTTTCTTTCTTTCCATGAAGGTAGGGGCCACCTACGAGCAGTCAACGACCCTGAGCTTTACCGCGGCATCCAACAACTTCGAACTGGCCATTGCCGTGGCCGTGGCTGTTTTCAGGATTGACTCCGGTCAGGCTTTCGCTACTGTAATCGGTCCCCTGGTGGAAGTGCCGGTTTTGATCAGCCTTGTGAACGTAGCCCTCTGGCTCAAGAGGCGCTACTTCAGAGCTGTCCCAGTCCAGCAAATTGGTTGAAGAGTCGAAAAAATCGTATAGGGGGGATAATATGTTTAATAAAATCCTGTTGTGCACTGACATTTCACCCGCTTCGGAGGTTCTCGTTCAGTGTGCCGGTGAGATGAAAAGCCTGGGTCTTGAGGAAGTCATCCTTGCCCATATTATACATGTGACCCATACCCCCGGTTTAGAGGGCGGACTGGCCCGGGAGGCCAGGCCTTATGTCGAACATCAAAAGGAGGTACTGGAAAGGCAAGGTATAAAGGTAAGTATAGAGATGCCCCTTGGCATACCGGCTCCTGCCTTGAATGACCTTGCGGAGAAACACGAGGTATCAGCGATTATCATCGGCTCACACGGCAAGGGCGTTTCCGCCTCGATTACCTTAGGGAGCGTTTCCTCCAAACTGCTGCAGATCACCCAGTGGCCGGTGCTCCTTATCCGCACAAAATTACTTAAAGATGAAGGGGAATGCCTGCGGGAGTGTCGGAATCTCTTCGCGCATGTCCTTTATCCCACCGATTTTTCCGATACGGCGGAAAGGGCATTCACCTACCTGGAAACCGTGGTCAGTGCCCTGAAATGCCAGGTAACGCTGATGTGTGTGCGGGCCCAGGCCGAGGTGGCGCCGCACCCGGCTCAGCGTTTGGAAGAGTTGCGACGCCTCGATTCGGCGCGGCTCGAGCGAATGAAGATTCGTCTTAAAACCTTGGGCGCGGCGCAGGTAACCATAGAACTCCCGGTCGGAACGGCCGGCGAAGAGATTGTGGAAAGGGCCAGGGCCAAAGACTGCTCTCTGATCCTCATGGGAACTCGCGGGAAAGGCCTTGTCCGGGAGATAGTTCTGGGCAGTGTGGCGCACCATGTCGCCCGCCATGCCGAACAGCCGGTTCTTTTTGTCCCGCCTCTTCGCTGAGTTTAAGCAAAAAGGGAGCAGGAGGCATACTGAGAAGGAAGGCTATGTTGCTTAGAAACTATACCAAAGAAATTTTCAGGCCAGAATGCAATCCAAGTTTTCAATCCGTGCACTGCATTGCCCACCTGGCCGAAGATATCAGAGAGGTACTCCCCTATCTGAATACCGTACTGGGCGGGTTTTCATATACAAAGGAGCCACCGTCTGTAACTTTTAAGGTACAGGGCAGACTGATTACCGTCTATCCTCGAAAAATCGCTATCAATGCGCTCAGGGACGAAGCGGAGGCAGATAAGATTCTGGAATGGCTCAAAGGGGAGGTCAATGCGGCCTGGGAAAAACGGGCAGAGATTGAACCTAAGTACGAGTCCGCACCCAGACCCGAGGTTTTTGAGATACTCAAACGCTTGCCCAAAACCAACTGCCGGGAATGCGGCCAGCCAACCTGCATGGTTTTTGCCACATGGGTGGCAGAGGGAGCAAAAGGCGCCGACGATTGCCCATCACTTGATGAGCAAAACAAACAAAGGCTGAAGGAATACCTGGGGCAATTCCGGTGGGAGCAGTAGTGTCGCGATATATTCTGTTCTTAGGAGCATTCGAGGGAGACGGGTAATTCCTGCACAAAAACTTTTTAAAAAACTGGCCCATCCACAGAAGGGTGTCTAATGCCAATACTCGGGAGCATTTTGTTGGCAACATTCATGGTAAGCCTGATTTCATTGACAGGGATATTCTTCATCGGGATGAAGGCCGATAAGCTGGAGAAATTTATCGAACACCTGGTGAGCTTTGCGGTCGGAGGACTCCTCGGTGGCGCCTTTTTTCACCTGCTTCCTGAATCCATGGAGTCAAAAGGCCCTCCAATATTTACCTATGTACTTTCAGGGATTATCGTCTTTTTTTTGATAGAGAAATTCCTTCACTGGAGACACTGCCACAAGGGTCAGTGTGATGCCCATACCTTTACACAGCTTAACCTTATCGGTGACGGCGTACATAATTTTATCGATGGGATGATAATTGCCGCATCATTTGTGACAGATGCCCGTCTGGGTCTGGTTACAACCGTAGCCGTAGCCGCCCATGAAATACCACAGGAGATAGGTGATTTCGGGATTCTGGTATACGGGGGTTTCAGCAAGTTAAAGGCCCTCCTGTATAATCTCCTGTCAGCACTTACGGCCATGGCCGGTGCCATAATCGCCTATTTTTGTTTTAATCAAATCGCTTGGCTGAAAGATTTCTTAGTGCCGTTTACCGCCGGAGGATTCATCTACATAGCCCTGGTTGACCTGATACCAGAATTGCACAAAAAAAACAAAGGCGGGAAGCTTACCGTACAAATCGTAACCATGTTTATCGGCCTCTGGCTTATGTGGTGGCTAAAGGCATTTTTTGAACACTAAAAGCAGGAGGTTTAAAATGGAGGTCAAGGTCCGGGTGGAATCAGTGGCCTACGTAAAGGCCTCTGTCTTTTTCTATGGCATCCCTATTTTGCTTTTGATAACAGGGGCGATACTGGGTACTTACCTGGCCGGAAAGTTTACCCGGTCTTCTGATGCCATGAGTGCACTGTTCGGCATGGGCGGACTGATTGTTGGAATATTGGTCCTTTTTCTTTTCCGCAAAAGAGGGGCAAAAAAGGGATATATGCCGGTAATTGTGGAGGTAATACAATAAGATGTCCATTCTTGAGATTAAAAAACTGGTATACAATGCCGGCGACAAAAAAATCCTCCATGATTTTTCATTGACGTTAGAGGCCGCAGAAGTTAATGCCCTTCTGGGCACAAATGGCACCGGGAAAAGCACCCTCGCCTATCTGATAATGGGATGTGGGGGCTACAAGCCACTATCAGGAGAGATAGTGTTTGAGGGAAGGATTATCAATGACCTTAAAATCCATGAAAGGGCCCAGCTTGGCATAACCATGGCCTGGCAGGAACCGGTGAGATTTGAGGGCATCTCTGTTAAAGATTACCTCACCCTTAAAAACAAGGAGGCCAATCCATCTTTTTATCTGGAGCTGGTCGGTCTTCAGCCGGAATTTTACCTTCAGAGAATGGTTGATAAATCCTTGAGCGGTGGTGAGAGAAAGAGAATTGAGCTGGCCTCTATCCTGGCATTAAATCCAAGACTGGCCGTCCTTGATGAGCCTGATTCCGGGATAGATATGCTCTCCACACAGGATATTATTAATGTGATCAACGTCTTCAAGAAAAACGGCTCCTCTGTTCTCCTGATTACCCACAGGGAGGAGATTGCGATGATTGCAGACCGGGCATCGCTTTTATGCTGGGGGAAGATAGTCTGTTCTGGAGACCCGGAGAAGGTGGCAGAGTATTATAAATCCAGGAAATGCCTTACCTGTGACCGGGAGGTGTGTATAAGTGTCTGAATTTGATGAATTAATGGAGGCATTTGGAGAGGCTGGTGGAGATAAGGGTATTCTCGCCAATAAAGAGACAGCCCATCTTGTTGCCAGCGGGCATAAGATATTGAGCACAAGAGATATTGAGGGGCTTGAGGTTAATGCAAAGGAGACACTTACCGGAATTAGTGCTCGGATCACTGTTAAACGAGAAGTAAAGATAAAGAACCCTGTTCACCTTTGTTTTGGCATACTTCACAAAAAGGGGACACAGAAGATTAAAATGGATGTGAAACTTCAGAAGAATGCCTCAGCGCATTTTATCGCGCACTGCATATTCCCTAGGGCAGAGAAGGTAAAACACATTATGGATGCTGTGGTCGAGATTGAGGATGGGGCGGAAATGCGCTATTCAGAGACACATTACCATGGGCCCTATGGAGGTATAGAGGTAATCCCAAAGTCTATGGTGAAGGTGGGCAAAAATGGCAGATACTTTACAGACTTTACCCTGACTACCGGAAGGGTTGGAACTCTCAGTATAGATTACACCGTTGAGGCCGGAGAAAACGCTGTATGCGAGTTAATAGCGAGGGTTTTCGGTCATGCCACCGACGAGATTAAGATAAAGGAAAAGGTGGTGCTCTCAGGAGAGAATGCAAGGGGTCTGATAAAAACCAGGGTGGCCCTTGAGGATGAGGCACTGGCAGAGATTACAGGTATAACAGAGGGGAAGGCTGCCGGAGCTCGTGGACATGTGGATTGCATGGAGATAGTCAAGGACAATGCAACGGCAACGGCAATTCCCATTGTGAGTGTCACCAATGCTCTGGCCAAGGTGACCCATGAGGCGGCCATTGGGAGTGTGGATAAAAGGCAACTTGAAACCCTCATGGCGCACGGACTAACACCGGAAGAGGCGGTGGACATTATTGTAAAAGGGGTGCTCAGGTGAAAAATAGATGCGGTGAAATAAAACCCGGCTCAAGGAGGTATTTATGAGAACAAAAAGTATCATAGGTCTATTGGTAACACTCTCGGCGCTTTTAGTTGTCTCCCTAGCTTTGGCCCAACCCTGGAAGGGCTGGCGTGGAAGCGGAGGATGGGGTATGGGGACACAGTATCAGGGGATGTATAGCCCGGCCACAGTTGAAACTATTTCAGGCACTGTTGAGGCCGTTGATAAAACTACACCGATGAGGGGAATGCATTACGGCATTCATCTCCTGGTAAAAACCGATAAAGAGACCATATCTGTGCACCTCGGACCGGAATGGTATCTTGAAAGGCTCGACACAAAGATTGAAAAAGGCGATGGGGTCCAGGTTAAAGGTTCAAGGGTAACCATGATGGGCAACCCGGCCATTATTGCCGCAGAGGTAAAGAAAGGCGACGCTGTTCTGAAACTCAGAGATGAAAATGGAGTTCCTGTATGGGCAGGATGGAGAAAGTAAAAGCAATATTTATTGTAGCCGCAGGCTTTAACAAACAGAAAGCCCCGCTTCGAGCCGGTGTAGGGCTGATTATTAAGAGGAGGTGAATGGTATGAAGATGCAGGAAATCAGGAATGTTGCAAAAGAGAGAGGTCTTAAGGTCGAAAAAATGAATAAGACAGAAATTATCAGGACAATCCAGAGGGCCGAGGGCAATGCCGATTGTTTTGGGACAGAACATGTGAATATATGCGGCCAGACAAGCTGCCTCTGGCGGGAAGATTGCCTGGCAATGCAAAAGGCCTGAGCATTGGACGGCTGAAAAGATATGGTAAAAGCACATAGCATTGATGATGCGGTTACGGTAAAAGAACTGAGGAAATCATATAACACATTTTCTGCCCTTGACGGCATCAGCTTCTCGATAAGGAAGGGAGAGGTCTTTGGTCTCCTCGGGCCAAACGGTGCAGGGAAAACGACAACGATCAAGATACTTTCAGGGATTTCGATGCCTGCATCGGGAACTGCGAAAATACTGGGATATGATGTCGTGAATAATCCGGTAATGGTAAAGCAAAACATAGGCGTGGTTCCCGAGACATCCAACCTGTACCCTGAACTCACCTGTACTGATAATCTTATTTTTGCAGGAAGACTTTACGGGATAAGCACTGAAAAAGCAAAAACAGGGGCTAAAGAACTTCTCCATATATTCGGGCTTGAAGAAAAACGGAATGTTCTTTTCGGGAGATTATCGAGCGGTATGAAGAGAAGGCTCACTGTGGCGGCTTCTCTCATTCATGACCCACCGGTGTTGTTCCTTGATGAACCGACAACAGGACTTGATGTAATGAGCGCAAGGGCATTGAGAGAGGTTATACAATCCCTGAAAGACAGAGGGATAACCATACTTCTTACCTCACATTATATAGAGGAAGCTGACAGGCTTTGTGACAGGATTGCCATTATTGTAAAAGGGAAAATCATCACCATTGATACACCAGAGGCACTAAAAAAATCTGTAAGAACAGAAAAGGCAGTTGATGTCAAAATCAGTCCGTATACCCCGTTTATTGAAAAAGAGTTTTCAAAGATGTCAACAGCAGTGAAATATGAGAAAAGAGAGGAGATGTTCAGATTTTTTATAGAGGATCTGGATACATTCATGTCAGAATTTTCTGCCTTCATAAAGGGACAAAGTTTAAGTATAGAATCTATAAACACTGTTTCGCCATCTCTTGAAGATGCCTTTGTAGAGATTACAGGTCTCAGGCGGGAAATAATGATTCAGGAAAAGGGCGGTGGCAAATGAAGGGTGCATTGCGAAGCGCTTTCTTTATCGCACTGAAAGACATGAAGGCATATTACTTCAAGCCGCCGAACATAAGCTGGGGAATGCTCTTCCCGCTTGTGTTCATCCTGGCATTTTACCTCAGAAGCCCTATTGACTTTGCGCATCTGATACCGGGGCTTCTGTCACTTAGCCTCTTGTTCAGTACAACTTCTATGGAGGCAATAGTCATCACCTTTGAAAGGATGACCGGTGCGCTGGAGAGGCTGATGTTGTATCCTGTGTCTGTGACGACTATCCTGTTGGGCAAAATCTCAGGCGGCGCATGTTTCGGCATAACTGTTACCGTAGTGTTTCTCTTATGTCTTATTATTATGTTTCCGCTCCATCTTAAAAACCCCCTGTTGTTTTTGGCATCTGTTGTTATTTCATCATTCACTTTCTCGACACTTGGTGCATTTGTTTCAGTTTCGGTAAAACAGGTTTTTGAGGCACAGACCCTTGCGAATCTCTTCAGGTTCCCGATGATTTTTCTGAGCGGTGTTTTTATCCCAGTAAATAGTCTGCCTTCAATAATAAAACCAATAGCGTATATTATGCCGCTTACTTACAGTATTGACAGCATAAAGGTATCTTTTGGTTATGAACCTCAAATAATGCATCCTCTATTGAGTCTGCTTGTTCTAACAGTTTTTGCTTTTATATTCCTTGAGTTGTCAGTGAAGATATTGAAAAGCAGGATGTCGTGAAAATATATTTCAAAAAAATACAGAACACAGAAATTAAAATACTCTTAAGGGATACTGCTATGAGCCGGGGCAGGGTTTTATTTATTAAAAGAATACGTTAAAGGAAAGATCATAATGTCGGAGAAAGAACCCTCTTATATAGCAATAAAGGGCATCCGGGTGGGTATCCTGGGTCTGAGAGAGGCGCTGGAGGAATTGTCCACCTGGAGGGGCCGGAAAGATGAGGAAATTGCCGACCTGATGCTCGTAAAATTAAAGGCCAGAAATTACATACCCTCTTCGGTAGAAGCAGAATATAGGCAGGCCTTTCTGCGTGAATTCAAGAAATTCGTGGGAGAACCGGTGGCCGAAGAAAAAACGTCTATTTTAAATATCGTCATCCTGGGGCCAGGGTGCCCGAGCTGCGACCAACTGGAGCAGATGGTCATGTCTATTCTTACAGAAGAGAATATAGGAGCGGAGGTAGAGCATATCCGTGACGTGCGAGAAATCGCCAGCTATGGGATGGTAGCCACCCGGCCCTGGTAATAAACGGCGAGATCAAGTCTTCCGGCCGGCTGCCCAATAAGAGCCAGATAGTTAAGTGGCTAATGGAAATAGCCGTTCACTGTTGACCGTTAACCGTTCACCGATTTGGTTCATGGTTCACGGTAAGATTTGGAACGGTGAACCGTGAACTTGGAACTAAGAATTTTATGCTACTCGCATACGCTCGACTCTTATGAGTTTTGCGGATAACGGTGAACGTGTACTAAGGAGCTTTAAGTGTGTGAATACTGCGGCAACACCGGGCTTTGCTATAGTTTCTTCGCTATGGCCATAGTATGGATTTACAGGAAAGGGAGGCTGCTGATACGGCGGCTGCGCTGCGGCAAGAATGCTTCACAAAAGGCGATTACATGAAGAGCTGGATGCCCGGCCTGGTATGCATTATTGTATTGCTTTACCCGCAATTGGTCCGTGGAGATCAGGAAACCCTGGCTGCAAAAAAGGATTATCCCTGGAAGGGCATCAAATTGGGCCCGGCAATTCTGGACATCAGCGGGACCTACCGCCTGCGAGGCGAGATGCAGGACGAAACTAACATAAGAACGTATGGCACGGGCACTAAGGAAGACTACATCCTTTCCCGGTTGCGACTCGATCTAGATTTGCAGTTGCCCCATGCCATTCGACTTCATACCCAAATCCAAGATGCCGAGGCCATGGGGCTTTCCTTTTCAGATAAGGATTTTTCCCCCGGCAACAACCCTTATCACGACCCTTTCGACATCAACCAGGCCTATGTCGAATACCGGCCGGTTAAGGAGGCGACCTTGAAAGTGGGGCGGCAGTCCATTTCCTTCGGCGACCGTAGGGTCTTCGGCCCGGGAAACTGGGGCAACACCGGCCGCTATGCCTGGGACGCCGCGCGGTTCCGTTACAATAACGATTATATAGACAGCAACTGGCTCACCGGCCGCTACATAATTCACGATCCTGACCGCTGGCCGAACAAGAGCGCCGATGGCCCCACTGCCTATGCTACATACAATACCATCAAGAAGCTTCCTTTCATATTGGATGTCTTCTACGTCCTGAAGGAGGACGACCGGGGCTCGACTGTGGGCGAAAGGGGGCGCGGCAATCTGTCGTCGCACAGCATCGGTTTTCGGGTCGATGGCAAGCAGGGGGCCTGGGATTACGGGTCAACCGTAGTAGACCAGTTCGGTAAGTGGGGTGGCGATGACATCCGGGCCTACGGTCTGGAGTTTCACCTGGGCTACACCCTTGATGCCGCCTGGGAGCCCCATCTCATTTTGCAGTACGTGGCCGGTTCCGGGGACGACGACCCTACTGACGGCATCCACGTCACTTTTGACGGCGTATTCGGTGGCGCGGACACGGTGCTTTACGGCTGGATGAATCTCTTCTTCTGGAAGAACCTGAGGGAGCATCGCATGGACCTTCTCCTTACCCCCGAGAAGGATCTTACTCTGCGCGCCGAGTATCATTATTTCACGCTGGATAAGCCCAGGGACGCCTGGTACTACCCGGGTAATGCACAGCGCAGGGACAACACCGGCTCCTCGGGCCGCGAGCTGGGACATGAGGTCGATCTTACGGCCCGAAAAAAGGTGGCCGATTACCTGGAAGTTCTGGGTGGCTACTGTTTCTTTATTCCCGGTGAGTTCATCAAAAATACCGGCTCCAGTCCCACGGCCTACTGGTATTTCCTGGAGGCCACTTTGTATTTCTAAAATCGTATTGTGCCTGCAAGGCCAAACTTAAGAGCGCGCAGGTGAAAAAGGCGGTCGGGATCGTCCTGTGCGTCATAGCCGCTAAGATGCTGTGGGGATTGATAAGTAGAGTAATCGTGCACCATTATCCGTTCACCGTTGACCGTAAGGACCTGAAAAGCGCGCGGGATGCCTTTTCGGTGAACGGTCAATTGTAAACGGCGAGCAATTGACAAATAGGGGATGGGATTATGAAGAAAAGCTGGTGGTTAGGTCTTATGGCGGTGTGTCTTGTCCTCTTCGGAGGCCGTTCTCTCCTTAAAGGGCAGGATTCGATTCCCCTTCTCGGCCAGTCCGCGGCATCCGACGCCAAGCGGGCGGCCATGGGAGTTTGCCCGCCGTTTAACCTGTTGGACGAGGACGGAAACGTCATTGATCCGGGCAAGGGTCTGAACGCCGACAGGCCTTACAGCCCGAAGAAGACCTGCGGCCGGTGCCACGATTACAACAAGATCGCCCAAGGGTACCACTTTCAGCAGGGGAGAGGCGAGTCGCTGGCCGCGGCCTTTGAGGCGCTTTATCCCTGGTGCACATCGCCCGGACAGTACGGTGGGCGGTGGTGAACTCCGGCCCCTGTCTTTCGCCAGTTGGCGAAGAAGAACAACACCTCAGGCCGTGAGATCGATATGACGTCTTTTGACTTTGTTACCGCCGGTTGCGGCGGCTGCCACCCGGGCGGCGGTCCTCTGGAATACGATCGAAACGGGAAGAGGTACGATGATGTGGCCCGTGACCCCGCGAACGGCATCAAATCCGGTGAAGGCAACAGCTTCGACGGGGACTACTTCAAGGCCAGATGGGCCGAGACCGGGGTGATCGAGGCCGACTGCCTCCTTTGCCATCTCCCGGCCTATAACAACCAAAAGCGTAAAGAGCAGATCAAGGCCCTAAACTTTCGGTGGGCAGCCACCGTCGGTGCCGGTTTCGGAGAGATAAAAGGCGAAACGGCCAAAGGAGAAAAGCCCCATGTCGTCTATGACCCGAAGCTTTTCAAGGACGACGGGAAGGTCGCCTTGAATATCGTCCGCGATGCCCCTTCCAAAAATTGCCTCTTTTGCCATCAGGAAACGGACTGGAAGAAAAAGGGCGCATCATACAATACCCGTACCGATGTGCATATCCGAGCCGGACTTCGTTGCATCGATTGCCACTTGACCGGGAGCCTGGCAGTGGATAAGCGAATTCAGGGCAAAGAGGTCCATCAGATCGGAAAAGGCGATGATCCGGGCGGTTTGGTGCGGAACGATCTGGACGACACCATGCGCACCTGCGCGGATTGCCATAGCAAGGGCCTCCTTAACGCGCCGGTCATGAAACACCGGGGGCTTCCGCCGCGCCACCTGGAAAAGATCGCCTGCCAGACCTGCCATATCCCGGCCAGACAGGTGAAGGCCGCTCTCATTCAGGACAGCACGGTTTTTAACGGCACCCCGCGTATTGAGCCGCCGCCCAAGCGCATCTGGTCATTCTACGGGCCGGATGCCAAGCCCTGGAACTATTACGGCGAGGTGGATGCGTCCACCGCCAATTACCAGCCGGTCTTTACCTACGCACCTGTGGTCGGCTGGTACAAGGGAAAAATTTATCCCCTGACCCGTCTATATAGTATCTGGGTCGGGATCGAAGAAGAGGGTAAAAAAGGTCTCGGCCAGCCCTATATGAAGGATATGTTCAAGATGTGGTCCATGCACCGGGCCGAACCGGAAAGGAACTACCCGGAGTTGAAATCGATCCACGACGATAATGGAGACGGCTTCCCGGAGGTCAACCGGGCAGACGAAATCCAGGCTCTCCTCTCCGCCGTTACAAAACACCTTCGGGCCGAAGGCGAACCCCTGGATGGCAAAAGAGTAGTCTTTGTCAAGGGAGATCAGGTGACTCCAGACGGCATAAACTGGCGGACCCTGCCCAGAGCGCCTCACGAGTACAGTCCCTACGGCTCGGTCTTCAAGTTCAGCCACGATGTAAGCCCGGCGCGCGCTGCCCTAGGTTCCGGAGGATGCAAAGACTGCCACAGTTCAGGCTCGGGCTTCTTCTTCAAGCCGGTCCTGGTCAACCCTTTCGATGAAAAAGGCAACGTGGTTACACAAGCCAATTTTAAGTTTCTGGGTCTTACTTCTTTGACCGTAAACATGGGTGTCTTCCAGCAGGAAACCTTAAGGCCACTCATTTATTGGGGACTGCTTATAGTCCTCGTAATCCTTTTGCTCCATTACATTATTTTTGGTCCCAGGCGGATACAGGAGAGATCTTCTTTTCAAGAAATTCAGCGATTCAGCGTCCTGGAAAGGGTTATTCATTACAGTTCGCTCGTCACTTTCCTGGGCCTTGCTGTAACCGGTTACCTGACCCTATCAGGCGCCCGGTTCTCTGCGGATTCTATAGAAAACATTTATACTTGGCATCACTACTTTGGGTATGGATTTGTCTTAGCCGTGTTCTTGCTTCTTTCGGCCTGGTTCAGGGATGCCTGTTTCGAACGCTGCGACGCAGAATGGCTAAAAAGGCTGGGAGGGTATTTCGGGTACAAGGCGGAGGTACCGGCGTCCCGCTTTAATGCCGGGCAGAAGCTCTTCTTCTGGTCGGCATTTGTGATGACCGTAGTCCTGGCGGCAACCGGGTTCATCCTGATCTGGTCTGATGCAGCCAACCTGCGGCAGGCGGCAGTCACCATTCACAGTATCACTGCCTTCCTGTTTGCGGCTATGGTCCTCGTGCACGTCTATCTGGGGACTATCGCTAATCCCGGTACGCTGCGAAGCATCTTTGAAGGGAAGGTTTCTAAAGAATGGGCGGAAAAACATCATCCACAGTGGAAACCATAATACCGGGATTGAAGGATTCTCGAAGGCATAAGGGACTAATTTCCTTGAGTCTGCCTCCTAGACTTCACGGACGAGGTGGAATGAAACTTGGAGGTCACATATGCAGTCAATGACGATACTTGAGTTCAGCCCCGAAGAAATTCAGCGTATCATGCGCATCGTCCTAGACGAGGACAAAGAAGAGGCGCTGAATTTTGTAAAGGAATGTTTGGAAAAGAAAATCAAACAGAAAAGCGGCCCTCACTGCGTGCCAGTCTTTGAGGCAAGCTATAAGCCGGGGCAGAAGGATCAATTTACTAAGAAATGAGAGCATTCACACACTACAATAAATTTAAAAGGAAAAAACACATGAAAGAGAAAGTTCTGCTTGGGTTGATATTGGTGTTTTTTGTAAGCCTCCTCTCCATTACTCCTCTTCGGGCTGAACCGGCGGTAAAGCCAAAGCTTCCAGTCCTCATGGAGTTCGGAAGGGGAATATGTATCCCCTGTAGACAAATGAAGCCTATTCTGGAGTCCCTGGCCAGGGAGTACGAAGGCCAGCTTAGGGTACAGGTGGTGGAAATTGACGGTAAACCAGAGTTAACCCGGCGCCACCGTATCCAGCTGATCCCTACACAGGTCTTTGTGGATGCCAATGGCCAAGAGGTTTATCGACATCTGGGATTTTATCCGAAAGACGATCTGGTAGCCAAACTTAAGGAACTCAAATTCATCAAATAGCCATGGATCAACTTTTTAGCATACTGACCCGAACCGTAGAGAACAGCGCCGGTATGGCTCTGGGAGCATCATTTGTCTGGGGTATCCTGAGCATCCTTCTCAGCCCATGCCACCTGGCCTCTATCCCCCTGATTATTGGATTCATCGACGGTCAGGGGCGTATGTCCTCTGGACGGGCCTTTTCCATATCCCTCCTTTTTGCCTGCGGGATTCTGATAACCATTGCCACTATCGGCCTGGTAACCGCAGCAGCCGGCCGCATGCTGGGGGATATCGGCCCTTATGGCAACTACCTGGTTGCCGGGGTCTTCTTCCTGGTAGGCCTTTACCTGATGGACGTAATCCCGGCCCCCTGGTCCGGGCCTGGGCAGATCGGCATGAAACGAAAGGGTTTGTGGATGGCCCTGGTCCTCGGTTTGATCTTTGGTGTGGCCGTGGGCCCTTGCACATTTGCTTACATGGCACCCATTATTGGCGTCACCTTTCAAATTGCCGCCACAAACATCTCCTACGGGGTTCTCCTGCTTCTCATGTACGGCCTCGGCCACTGTTCGGTCATTGTAGCAGCCGGAACCTCCGCCGAATTGGTCCAGCGGTATATGAACTGGAATGAAAACTCCCGTGGCGCTGTCATATTAAAAAGAATCTGTGGCGCCCTGGTCTTTCTGGGCGGCGGTTACCTGATTTACAATACATGAAAGTTTACTGAAAACAGGTCGCTTTTGCCTCTAATGGTTGCTTGATTTTAAAAATACGAGGTGATTTAGATGATAAGAGATTTGATACTAAAGAACAGGAGCTATCGGCGCTTTTATCAGGAAGTTGCTATTCAGCCTGAGACGCTGAGAGAACTTGTTGATCTGGCCAGACTCTCGGCGTCCGCCGGTAACCTCCAACCCCTGAAATACATCCTTTCCTGCGACCCTCAAAAAAACGCCTTGATATTCTCGCACCTGGCTTGGGCCGCTTACCTCAAAGACTGGCCCGGCCCGGCTGAAGGAGAAAGGCCATCGGCCTATACCGTGGTACTCGGAGATAAAGAGATCAACCAATCCTTTGTCGGCTATGACTCCGGGATAGCCATCCAGAGCATCCTCCTGGGTGCGGCAGAAAAGGGCCTGGGCGGCTGCATTATCGGGTCAGTACAGCGGGAGGAACTCCGCAAGGCTCTCGGAATACCATCACGCTACGAAATACTCCTTGTTGTGGCCCTGGGTAAGCCCAGGGAAAAGGTAGCAATCGAAACAGTCGGGCCTGCTGGAGACATCAAATACTGGCGGGATGCCGAAGGCGTACACCATGTGCCAAAGCGGCACCTGGATGACATTATCATAAGTTAAGTTTCTGTTGAATTAAGCCGAATTAATTAATAAGATGGCTTTGAAAAACGCCTGTTTTGTCCCGCCGCAGGCACAGAGGAGATTACAAGCAGCATCTTCATTTGGGAAACCCGTAATGGCTAACAGCATATTGACAAAAAAGATTCTAATATATGAATTAATCGGATTTCTGATAACAACGCTTGTCTTGTGGATAGACGAAGTGTTTGATCTGCCGCACAAACTGCTTGGCGCTGCGGCAACACCGGTAAACTGGATTGAATCTATTTTTGAATCTGCCCTTGTTCTGGCTCTGGGGGCCTTTATTATCTTTTTGTCATGGCGTTTCTTAAAACAGATTAAATACCTGGGAGGGTTTCTACCTGTGTGCTCATTCTGCAAAAGAATTCGAATAGGTGAAGATTGGGCTCCCATTGAACAGTACATAAAGGATCATTCTGAAGCGGAATTCTCCCATAGCTTGTGTCCCGAGTGTCTTAAAAAACATTACGGAGAATTCTTACAAAAAGATGAAAAATACATCACCTGACAGTCCTTATTCTTGAGGCCAGGCGTGCAAATTCCTCAAACGGGAGGTCACATCAGCCCTTTTTCCTTAAAAGACAGGTATCCTTTTTTTGTGATGATTATATGATCTAACACAGATATCCCAAGGATTTTACCTGCCTCAACCATCTGTTCCGTTATGGCTATATCATCAGGGCTTGGTTTCAGTACACCTGACGGGTGGTTGTGGGCAAGGATAACGGATGCAGCCCGGTCGGAGATGACGTCGGCAAATACCTCCCGAGGATGAACCTGACTTGAATTAAGAAGGCCGACAGTGACCACCCTGTTCCCGATAACCTCATTGGCGCCATTCAGAGATATGCACAGGAAATGTTCCTGCTTTTTGTCCGCAATATGTAAAATAAGGGGTAAAATATCTTTCGCCCTTTTAACTACTAATAAATTCTTAAAGAACCTCCGTCTTGCAAATTCAAAGGCAGCCACAATCTGGCAGGCCTTGGCAAGACCAACGCCTTCAATCGATATAAGACCTTTTAGATCTACTTTTCCTTTATCTTTATCAAGCTTTCGTAGAATGCCCTGGGCTACCTGAAAGACGTTTTTGCCCCTTACCCCACTTCCAAGAAGTATGGCGAGAAGCTCAATATCCGATAGCGCCTCCGGCCCTTGGGCCGCCAGTTTTTCACGCGGCCTGTCAAAATTGGGGAGGTCTTTAATATCTTTCATAATTACTTCAGGTTATGGTATTTCTTTTAACCCCGTTACTGTCTTAGCGGAAGGCATGTTCCTATTTCTTTTTTTCCAATTCGATAATCCCACGTATATGCTTCAAAAGCCCTTCTCTCAATTTCTTGTTCTTAATCTTGCGAAAGAGTTTCAAGATAACAATCTCTTCCTTATCGAGGAGCTGAAAATGTTCAAGAGGGGTTTCTCCGGGAGTATATTCTAAAACAGGGCCTGAAACTTTAGAAATAAATTCTCCTTTTTCGAAAAAGTCGGCAATGTGAACACCCAAGGCTTCGGAGATCTGCTGAAGGCGAAAGACCGTCATCTTCGCGACCCCTTTCTCATATTTTTGAATTTGCTGAAAAGATATGCCTACCCTTTCAGCCAATTCAATCTGAGACAGTCCCCGGCTCTTCCTTATTTGCTTAATTCGCACGCCAATTTTTCTGTCGATTCCCGTCAATTTTTACATAACCCGTCTTAATTTTTCATAATTAGAATTTATAGCTAATGTAGTGCGTCCAACGTTTCTTTACATATATTGTGACATCAAAAACCGTCATTCCTGCGAAAGCAGGAATCCAGCAAGGCAAAAAGACTGGATTCCGGGTCAAGCCCGGAATGACAATCAAAGTAAAGGGACTTATGACGCACTACACTAGAGGCGATTCTCTCTTCACCGAAGTTTTTTAACTATCGTAAAGAAAAGGGGGAAAGTCTATCGCCCTACAGTTGTATTTTTTGATTGATTTTATTCTCTTGTTGGTTGTATTATGATATTTACTTATATTTTTAATCCCTTATTTCTCCAACTTTGTCTTCTATAGGGAAGAGGATCTCTGGGCAATAGCCGTTAGAATCCATCTGATAAGATTTTAAAAAATATTGCTTAACAATGGGGAGTGAACAAATGGAGAAAAAAAGGATCCTCATCGTAGATGATGAAGAAATGGTCAGAACATTACTGCTTCAGGCTTTTAAGTTTTTTGGTTACGAAATAGAGACTGCAGAAAACGGATTAGAGGCAATTAAACAAATTACCATGAAGGCTTATGATTTGATTATTACGGATTACATGATGCCAAAGATGGATGGCCTTGAATTGATACAAAGAATAAAAATGTTAAATCCCTCTATTCCTGTTCTCGTAGTTACCAGCGATGGCCCTGAATACGAACTCCTGGAAAGCGGGGCTTTAGCCTGTATAAAAAAACCATTTAATATCTTGGATTTACAAAAAATCTCACAAAACATCCTTGATGGACGCCCTCCTCTTACGTCTACCTGAAGATATGGATAGCAGAACTGCCCCGGATCGACCAATGACCAACATCTGGGACGGGGAAGGAACATTACAGAAAGCTAGCCCCCACCAGGAAGCCATCGGAAATCCGCAAAATCCTCTGTGCATACTGAGCGCACTCGGGGCTGTGGGTCACCATAATGATGGTTACCCCATCGGAGTTCAGGTTCTGAAAGAGACCCATGATCTCCCGGCTGGTCTTTGTGTCGAGGTTTCCTGTCGGTTCGTCTGCCAGGAGGATAAGGGGCTCGTTAACAATAGCCCGGGCAATGGACACGCGTTCTTGCTCTCCCCCGGAAATCTGGCTCGGCAAGCGGCTGGCCTTTCCCGCCAGGCCCACGCGGTCCAGGACCTGCTCGGCCAGGGCCCGCTTCCTCTTTCCCCTCATCTTTATTGTGGTCATCGGGAGCATGACATTCTCTAACACCGTTAGATAAGGAAGCAGATAGAATCCCTGAAAGACAAAGCCTAGAAATTCCCGTCGAAAGTCTGCCCTTTGTTCAGGCGCAAGGGCATATACGTCGATTTTATCCACCATATATCTGCCGGATGTCGGGGTGTTCAAGTCGCCCATCATGGATAGGAGCGTCGATTTTCCGGACCCCGACTCTCCCATTATTCCAATGAATTCGCCCGATCGAATTTCAAAGCTAATGCCTCGCACAGCCATTGCCGTAGCCTCACCACCTCCGTACTGTTTGACAAGGTTTTCTGCTAGGATATAACTCACAATATACCTCCTACAAAGCTCCAAGGGCTTCGTTAGGATCGAGTCGCGCGGCCAGAAGGGCCGGATAAGCGCTTGCAATAAGGCCCACCAGTACGGCCAGGACAAAGGTCCCAGCAGCCAGCCCGAAATCTAAAGGAATAGATATACTCCGGCTTTCGGCAAAAAAGAGAAGGGCAAGCTTTGTGGCTCCGATGCCCACGAAGTACCCCACTATCCCGGCCAGGCCGGAGACAAGCCCGGCCTCGAGAAATACGATTTGAATGACATGACTCTTTCGAAACCCGAGGGCCCGAAAGACTCCGATCTCTCCAGTCCGTTCCCTCACACTCCCCATCATAGTCACCAGAACCACAAGGCTTCCCACCAGCACGACCACAGCGGAAACGCCGTAGGAAATTTTTCTGAACTGGGCCAGGGTCTCCATGCGACCCTTTACCACCTGCTGGATGGCCATTACCTTGGCGCCAGGAAGAACCTCGGAAATCTGTCTCACCAGGTCATCGATGGGACAGTCTTTACAGAGGGCGGCCCCTTCGGCCATGGAAATCCGTCCCTCCTTGCCGAGAAGTGACTGGGCTGTCGCCAGACGGGCGAAGACGAGCTGGTCGTCCTGGGATCCGGTGGGCTGCAGAACACCAGAGACCCGGACCTCCCGGCCTTTTATCTTGACTCAAGTTTACCACAAAAATTGATTTTTACCTCAAAATTATCCTAGATTTGACCCGATTGGTTTGATAACCTATTGATATTATTGGATGCGAGTTTTGGAAAGTCATTTGTAGTGACCCATAGATATAA
>Ga0209614_1001086_pt1 | contig 21543 bp, 21 predicted proteins | sample BlaSprsedimmetaG_FD_185484 | JGI IMG/M metagenome (GOLD analysis project Ga0209614, IMG submission 185484) | Hot spring sediment bacterial and archeal communities from California, USA to study Microbial Dark Matter (Phase II) - Blank Spring... ... | reverse complement strand
GTGAAGATCACCGCACCGGTCAGCGGGTCCTGGAGAATGGCCCGCGGATCGTAGTTGTCCGCGACCATCTTGCACGGCGGATTGACGCAGTGCCGGCACTGTTCCGGGAAGAACAGCCAGTTTTTCAGTTTCCCGTCTTCCACGACCTCGGTGAAGCGCACGAGTTTCAGGGTGTTGTAGGACAAGTCCTTGGGGTTCTGATGCGAACCCCAGTTCCTGGTCTCCTCGGCCGGCAGCTTTTTCCACTGCTTGCAAGCGACTTGGCATCCGCGGCAGGCCGTACATTTGGTCAAATCGATGAAAAAGGTCTTTCCTTGCATGGCGTATCACCTCCTATGCCTTGCGGATGTTGACCATGAAGGCCTTGGTTTCCGGAATGCCGGTATTCGGATCTCCAACCGACGCGGTCAACAGGTTGGCGGAATCGCCGCCGTCCTTGGGATGCACCCAGCCGTAATGCCAGGGAATGCCCACCGTGTATACCGTCTCATTTCCGATCTTGAAGGGCTCCAGCCGCGGCGTGACAATGGCTACCGCCGTCACCTGGCCGCGTTCGCTTTCCACGATGACCTTGTCGCCGTTTTCAATGCCCCGCAACTTGGCCAGTTCCGGATCGATTTCCGCGAACATCTGCGGTTCGCATTCCAAGAGCCAGGGGGTCCAGCGGGTCATGACCCCGGACTGCCAGTGCTCGGTCACTCGATAGGAGGTGCCGATGAACGGGAAACGCGGGTCGCAGACGTTGTGCTTTTCACCCTTGAAGCGCAGGGCCGTGGGGTTGTGCAGTTGCTTGGAGAAGAGATGGTCCTCCACCGGGCATTCAATGGCCTCGTAATGCTCGGGGAACGGTCCGTCGTTCAGGCCAGGCCCGTACAGCCGGCCAAAGCCTTCCTTGGTCATGATGAAGGGATGCTTATCCCCGGGCTTCCAGCCGCCGTCCGGCACATCGCCGACCCATTTCTCGCCGTCCCAGATGATCACCGGCTTGTTGGGCGCATAAGGCTGGCCTTCCATGTTCACGGAGGCGCGGTTGTAGAGAATCCGGCGGTTGACCGGCCAGCACCAGGACCAGCTGGGGAACAGGCCGATCTTGGCCTGCATTTCCGTCTGGGTTTTGTCGCGGCGGGCCATCAGGTTTCCGGCCTCGGTATAGGAGCCGCAGTGCAGCCAGTTGCCCGAGCAGGTGGACCCGTCGGCCTGGAGCAGGGCGAAGCTGGGCACCTGGGTGCCGGCCGCATAGGTCTTGTCGCCGATGGTCACGTCCTTGAGGAAGTAGCCGTTCAGCAGCTTGGCCGTCTTGTGCGGGTCGAACTCGTGATGTTCGGACACGCCGTCCAGGTTGAAGTTCAGGATCGGATCCGGGAGTGCCCCGCCTTCCTTGGCGTACAAATCCTGGATCTTGGCCATCAGCTCGACCATCATGTCCCCGTCCGGCTTGCAGTCGCCCTTGGGCTTGGGCCCGGCATAGCGCCACTGGATCCAGCGGCCGGAATTGGAGATGGAGCCTTCCTTTTCATAGGACACGGCCGGCGGCAGGCAGAAGACCTCGGTCTTGATCGCGGCCGGATCCATGCCTGGCCCCTTCCAGAAGGAGGAGGTCTCGTTGTCGAAGAGCAGGGCAGTAACCATCCAGTCCAGCTTGGTCAGGGCCTCGCGGGTCTTGTTGGAATTGGCTCCGCACCCGGCCGGGTTCTGGCCCCAGGCGAAATAGCCCTTGAACTGGCCCTGGAGCATCTTGTCGAAGAGCACCAGCCAGGAGCAGTTCTGACCTGCGTCCAGCTTGGGCAGCCATTTGTAGCTGTCGGCTATTTCCGCGGCGGGGTACATGGCCTTGAGCAGGCTGGCCATGTATTTGGGCCGGTTCTGCCACCAGTTGGCCGCCTTGGGATCCGGCGGAGTCTGCAAGGTGGTGGCGTTGTAGTCGTCCAGGGTGGCCAGGTTGGCCCGCGGGGTGGGCATGTAGGCCGGAATGATGTGGAAGAGCAAAGCCTGGTCCGTGGAACCCTGAACGTTGGATTCGCCGCGCAGGGCGTTCACGCCGCCGCCGGCCACGCCGATGTTGCCCAGCAGGAGCTGGATAATGCACATGGCCCGGATGTTCTGCACGCCCACGGTGTGCTGGGTCCAACCCATGGCGTACATGCTCGTTCCGGACTTGTCCGGGGCGCCCGTGGCCGCATACGCCTTGTAGACCTCGAGCAGCTTTTCCTTGGGCGTGCCGCAGGTCTTGGAGACCCGGTCCAGGGTGTAGCGGTCATAGTGCTTCTTGAGCAGCTGGTACACGCACCGCTTGTCTTTCAGGGTGAGATCCCGTTTCGGCAGGCCTTCGGCGTCCAGTTCATAGGCCCAGGTCGACTTGTCGTATGCACCGGTTTTGGGGTCATAGCCTGAGAACAGGCCGTTCTTGAAGGAGAAGTCCTTGCCCACGATGAACGAGGCATTGGTGTAGTTGACGACGTATTCCTGGAAAAACAGGTTGTTGTCCAGGATGTACTTGATCATCCCCCCCAGGAACGGGATGTCCGAGCCCGTGCGCAAACGGGCGAAGATGTCCGCCTTGGTGGAGGTGCGGTTGTAACGGGGATCAACATTGATCAGGGTAGCCCCTTTTTCCTTGGCCTTCATGATCCATTTGAAGGAAACGGGGTGGTTTTCCGCGGGGTTGCACCCCATCATCAGAATGCAATCACTGTTCATCAGGTCGATGTAGTGATTGGTCATCGCGCCGCGTCCGAACGACTCTCCCAGAGCCGCTACAGTGGCGCTGTGTCAGATCCGCGCCTGGTGCTCGATGTACACCAGGCCGAGGCTGCGGAGCATGGACCCGTAGAGCCAGCACTCCTCGTTATCCAGGGCCGCCGAGCCGCAGGACGCGATGGCATCGGTGCGGTTGACCACCTGACCCTGGTCGTTGGTCAGCTTGAAGCTGCCGTCGCGGGCGGTCTTCACGTGCCGGGCGATACGATCCAGGGCCCAGTCCCAGGACTTGATCTCCCACTCGCTGGAGTAGGGCGCCCGGTACAGGACCTTGGTGATCCGGTCTTCGTTTTCAGCCAGTTGGTACAGGGATGCGCCCTTGGCGCAGAGCGCACCCTCATTGATGGGATGGTCCGGGTCGCCTTCCACGTTGATGGCCCGGCCCTGGCCTTCCAGGGACGTGTGCACGATCAGGCCGCAACTTACGGAACAGTAACAACAGATGGTGGTTGTTTCCTTTGCCCAGCGCAGGCGCAAGAGTTGCGCCTTGGCAACGGTGGGCTTGAGGTCAAAACCCAAGCCGCCGAATGCCAGAGCCGAGCTGGCCACAGCCGAGAACTTCAAGAAATTCCTTCGGCTAACCTGCATACCGCCTCCTTGAACAGTAAAAAGTTGAACGAGATCAATCCTCATTGGCCACGGATTTCGCGGCCTTGAAACACCAAAAGATCGTACCCGGACGCCCTGAAGGCCATGGTGTCCAGAGTGAGAGGTTTGTGCAACAATGTGTTGCAGGCCAGTTTGAGCATTTTCCCGGCTCGAGCGAGAACAGACCCGAGATCGAGGCCCAGACCAAAGAAGGGCAGAGAGGAACAAGCAAATGACGACGTGGAGCAGGACATGACCTTTTCTCCGTGAAAAGGGGAAGGCGTTATTGCCCAGTACGATATTGGTATAAATCTTATGGGCCTTCTTGAAAAAAAGGTCAAGCCCCGGAATAATTACTCAAGGTTTGGCACAAATCCGCATGCCAGTTCAGCGATCAGGGGGAGCAGAACCCTGGTGCGGTTGTTGAACCGAAATTCCAGTTCCTTGATATACAATGGGAATCTTTCCGGCGAAAGCCCCTTGCAGCGGCGGGTGTGCTCCAGGGCGAAGCGCACAAAAGAGCCCTTTACGGATGCGGGTTTGCCGAGGTTCATGGTCGGGTTGATGGGACAAGGCGGCGGAACATGCGTGCAGAATAGCAGCGCATCGTATTCCTGATAGGGGGAGGTGAAAAAGATTTTTCCCAGCTGGCCGATTTGCAGCCCGGGATCATGATGGAAATTAAAGGCTGTTTTTGGAAAAATTCCCGGGAGAAGAGTCGCTGTGGCCTGGTCGGCATGTTCCCTGATGCCAAAGATCGGGACAGGGGTTGTTGCCTTGTCCTGATGCGAAGGAACCATGCGTCCCCGCGAGGCAGAGAACACCCGTTGCTGCATGCTGAAAAAGGTTCGGGCATCGTTTGCGTTGGCGGCAATGGCGCAACGCAGGGTGGTTACGGCCTTGTAAACCGTATTGTATGCCAGATTCAGCTCCCTGCTCATGGCCAGGACAGTGTAGTCCATGGCAAAAAAAGTGATGATTTGCAGCCATTGCCTGCAGGCCAGTCCGCCGTTGTTGATCCAGCGTCCGCTGAAGTCGTGGAAGGTATACCCGCACCTGGCGCACCTGCGTCGCTGGTCGCGCAGTTTATAGGTCTTGCGGTGCCGGCAACGGGGACAGAAGCGCTGATGGTTTTTCCAGCAAAACCGCACCAGATATCGGAAGGCTCGAGTTTCACTTTGCAAGAGGTTGTCGATTTCTTCGGCGTGCATGATCCGTATTTAACCGTCATGGCCTGATGCTGGCAACAATGCGATCAACGCCGGTTTCGGCGGAAGAACATTTGACATATCCGGACACGTTATTTCCTTTAGTCCCTGATCAATCAGTTTTGAGCAACTTTTTAAAAGGAGAATTTTTTGAAAGCCATTCTATAATATATTGAAATATAATATTATTTTTTTAAGTCCCGGATATCGTAAGAATATTTTACTTGCATCCTTGTCATGGGTTCAAGTTTTTGGCAGAAAGAGCGAGAATGAATCAAAGTGATTCCGATGGATTATTTCAAAAGCATGGCGTGCCATTCTTTTGATTGTCGTTGCAAGACGTGTTGTTGTGCAAAAAGCGATCAACTTCTACAGGAGGATGAAGCCGTGGTGGATATGAAAAAAATACTGTGCGCCGTTGATTTTTCCGAGGTCAGCCCGATGGTCGCCAACTATGCGCATACATTGGCCAAGGCGTTCGGGGCGGAAGTGATTCTACTCTATTCCGCCCCTTCCTTGAACCAATATGTCAGTTTTCACGTTCCTCCCAATTCCATTGAAACCTTTGTCGGCGAGATCGTCTCCGGCGCCGAGCAGAGCATGGAAACCTTTATTGCCCAATATTTGCCCGACGTGAAGGTCACCGGGCGCGTGGTCAGCGGGTATGCGGCCGAGGAAATCGTGAAGTGCGCCGATGAGGAAAAGGTGGACATGATCGTCATGGGCACGCACGGCCGAAAGGGCATCGACCGGATTCTGTTCGGTTCCGTTGCCGAAAAGGTGGTCAAGAGTTCCAATTGCCCGGTATTGACCTTGAGGCCCTTTTGCCCGGTGCGTTTTGACGAGAAATAGCAATCCTCTTAGCGGTGTTTAAGAAAGCGTTGTTGCACCCGACATCCATTGGGGGACGCCTTGGCCATCACCATTTCGTTGGGTAAAAAAAGACCTCCCCCGGGAGTGGACTTGGGCAGCGGCTGGATCAAGGCTGTCAGTCTGGGATTGCGCCGTAAAAAGCCTTTTTTGGAAAAGTTGGGCCGAGCGCCCCTTGGTGTCGCGGAACAGGACAAGTCAGAGCAGGCCGCTTCCCGATTGATCGAGCTCTGGCAGCGACTGGCCATCCGCGATAAAATGGTTGTTTCGGCAATGACCGGCCACGCAGTGATCATCAAGCGCGTGACCATCCCCTCGGAGGCCGCCGCGAATATGGAGCTGTTTTTGACCAAAGAGGCCAGGCAGTACATTCCCTTTGACCTGCAGGACGTTTACCTGGATCATCAAATACTTGGGCCTGGAACCAAGGAGGGCTCCCTGGAAGTGGTTTTAGTGGCCAGCAAGAAAAAGGAAGTCCAGGAACGTTTGAATATTCTCACAAGGGCGGGCCTGGAAACCCGGGTCATGGACGTGGATGCGTTTGCCCTGAACAATTGTTTTGAATTCAATTATCCGGAATTCCGGGAAAAACCGCAGTATCTCCTTGATCTGGGCGGACAGTTGAGCGTCTTTTGTGTTGCCTTGCGTGATCAGCTTGTCTTTCAGCGGGAATTAAGTCTGGGCGGCCAACAGCTCACGGATCGCCTGGTCAAGGTTTTGAATAAATCCAGGGCGGATTGTGAAAAATTGAAGATCAACGGGCCGGGCGAGCTCTCCGAACAAGAGCAGGAAGTGTTGTTTGCGGAGCTTGATGCGTGCATCTCTTCCTGGACCTCGGAGATCAGAAGACTGATGGGGTTTTACGTGGGGTCGGTGCCCGACTCGACAGCCGCCAGGAATCTGTTTCTTTCCGGCGGGTGCAGTCTGCTTTTCGGGCTCAAGGAACGGTTGGCCTCGGAATTGCAAATAAATATCCACTATTTGGACCCATGGCGCAAGCTGGTGCCTGATTCCGGCCGTTTTGATCCGGCGTATCTGCAAGCGGTTGGTCCCCAGTTCGCAGTCGCAACCGGTTTGGCCCTGCGCGAGGCCCTGGCATGATCCGCATCAACCTTCTGCCCCCGGAAAAGCGTCCCAGGATTTCAACCCTGCGTCTGGATATGGGTGTCTTGGGGCTGACAACGGTGCTTGTCGGCGGAGCGATCCTGTTGTCGTATTTATGGATATCCGGGCAGGTGAAGGATTTGGAGGCTGTCCATCAGGTCAGGGATGCCGAAAATACGGCCCTATTGGCCGAGGTGGCCAGGGCTCGGAGGATGGAGAATGAGATGAAGGCCATTCAGGGCCGGATCGAGGTGATCAAGGAAATTCGCGGGATCCAGTCGCTCCCGGTGCGCTACGTTGACGCCTTGATTTCCGTGCTGCCTGAAGAGCGCATCTGGTTTGAGACGTTTCATTTGGACAAAAACGGCGTGTTGCAGCTCAAAGGCGTGGCCATGGACAATCAGTCCTTTGCCGCCTACGTCGAAATCCTGCGCACCTCGGCTTTTGTCCGCGGCGTGGTCACGGAGCGCACGCTGCGCCGTGAGGTGCAGGGGTTGACCCTGGTGGAATTCCATTTTCGGGTGATGTTCGGGCCGCCGCCCAACGAGTACTACCAGCAACAGGTTGAACATGGATAGACAATCTGTGATCAAGCGCTTGGAGAGCTTGAGCAAGACGCACAAGCTCCTGCTGCTCATCGCCCTTGTGCTGGTGGTTGCGGGCAGTTACGTTTTTTTCAGTCTGTTGCCGAATCTGGAGCGGATATCCAGTCTGCGCGAGGAGATCAGCGTCCTGGAGGCGTCCATCGCGGCCAACCGCCGCCTCGCGGCCAGGCTCCCGCAGCTTGAGCAGGAAATGGCCGTGCGGGAATACGAATTGGCACTGGCCAAGATGCTTTTGCCCGAGGACGCCCAGGAACGCGAACGCCTGCTGGCGGCCATTGAGCGGCTGGGCATGGATGTGGGGGTCGAGTTTCTGCTTTTTCAGCCGGGAAACGAGGTCAAGCATGATTTTTACGCCTCCCGGGAGGTCCAGTTGCGCATGCGCGGCGAGTTTCACAACATGCTCACCTTTTTTGACCGCATGGCCAGACTGGACCGGCTTGTCAGCCTGGACCGCCTGCGCCTGCAGCCCACCGCAGCGGCCGGTGCCGGCCCGGTGATCCTCAACGCCGAAAGCGCCATCCAGGTCTACAGGGCGCTCAGCGAGCAGGAAATCAAAGCGGCCCAGGAAGCCGAGAAACAGCAACCACAGCAGGGCCGGCGCCGGCAATAGCCGAGAGTGGAACAGGGAGCAACAGGTCATGATTGTCCGGATCGCCGCCTTTTGCCGATGGTTGACGTTTACCCTGTTGGCGTGGGCGGTGTTCTTTTTTTCGGATCCGGCGCGGGTCCTGAGCGAGCAGGCCGGAGAGGAATCCTTTCTGGGAACCGCCACGGAATTGCCTGTCTGGCTGCAAACCCCGGATGGATATGTTTATAGGCCAAAGGATAAGCCCGACCCTTTCCGACCCTTTATTCGCCAGGTCCCAGAGGAGGAGACATTTCGCCCGCTGGCGCCCCAAAGGCCCCTGACCCCTTTGGAGAGGGTCGAGGTCAGTCAACTCAAGGTGGTGGGGATCATGCGGCAAGGGCGGCATCACAAAAGTGCACTGGCCATGGTGGAGATGCCTGACGGCAAGGGATACGTGCTTCGCCCTGGGGTGACGGTGGGACGATATGGCGGAGTTGTCGACCGGATTACCACCAACGAGGTGGTTGTTTTGGAACAGGGGCATGACATCACCGGCCGAGAGCAGACCCGGGAAATTGTTCTCAAGTTGCAACCTAGCCAGGGAGAGGCGCGTGATTAATCCAATGTTTATAAACATAGCCTTCGGCCGATGCGTTGCATCCCGGAGTTGTTGGCCGCGAATGGCGGGGCTTTTTTTGTTGATGCTTTGGTTGCCCGCCTGTGCTGTCGGACCTGCTCACCCAGAATCGGCTGTAGTCTTGCCCATGTCTGGAGACCAGGCGGAGGAGCTGCAGTTCGGGGAGGTTGAGGCCCAAGAGTTGGTGGTCGCACCGGAGCCATCCGCGTCAAGACACGTTTTGCAGCGGTTTTCTTTTTTTCAGGGTGACAATGAAGGGTTGGGCGTGCGCATGGAGGCCGGCCGCGAGATTGACTGGCAAGCCCTGCCCGCCAGACGCGGACAATTGCGCTTTGTTTTCCCGGACATGGCCGGACCAGCATCAATGACCAAATTGTATCAGTTGCATGAATTCGAACACCCTCTGAAAACCGCCCTGTTGCGGAACGCGTCCGAAGGCCTGGAGCTGTTGCTGACGGCCACAAGGCCGGTTACGGTTATTGAAAAACGCAGCGCCGGGACTTTGGTACTGTTATTTCAAGAACAATCCGATCGTGCATCGGCATCAGCACGGCCCCTTTCTGGTCGCGATTCCGCGATGCCGCAACCGTTGGTCGGTCGCCAAGGGGGCGCTCTTTCTGCAGCGGATGAGCCGGATCTTGCCGGGTTGATGGAGGCGCATACGCTCTTTCCCGGCATGCGGGACGACTACAACGGAGAACCTATTTCCATTGATCTCCAGAATGCCGAGGTGGAACATGTGCTGCGGCTGATCGGAGAGGTGGCGGGATACAATCTCATTCTTGACTCCGATGTGGGTGGCAGAATTTCCATGAAGCTGGACAATGTGCCCTGGGATCAGGTTCTGGATCTTGTCCTGGTGCAGAGAAATCTGGGCGTGGTGATCCGGGGCAACATCCTGCGCGTAAGCACGGTCCAACGCCTGGAGTCCGAGCGGGAACAGGCAAGGCGGGCCAGGGAAGCAACCATGCAGGCCCAGGAAACAATCCAGCGCCTGGAACCCTTGCAAACCGCCTACATCCAGATCAATTACGCAACAGCGGCGGAGATGGATGCGCGTACCAGACCCTTTCTCAGTGATCGCGGGAGACTTAGTGTTGACCCCAGGACAAACACTTTGATCATTACAGATACGCCCATGCAAATCAGGCAGGTTCAAGGGATGATCACCCGTCTGGACCGGCCTGAGCGTCAAGTGCTCATTGAGGCGCGGGTGGTTTACGCCACGGATGATTTCCAGCGCGGTTTGGGTCTGCGATGGGGCGGGGGAATCGAAGGCATCACCACGGAATACTGGCGGGGCCTCTACGGGGCGGCCGGAGAAGGGACGCCCATCAACCAGGGAGGTGTGGAGCAAACCGGATATCTGGTCAACACTCCGATAGCCACGGCGGCCACATTCGGCATAGGCGGCTTTATTTCCAAGCTTATCGGACCGGATATGTTTACCTTGGATGCCCAACTTCAACTGGGGGAATTAAAGAATATCGCCAAAACCGTCTCCTCCCCCCGGGTCGTGACATTGAACAATCAGCGGGCCGAAATCGAACAAGGCACGCGTATTTCCATCCAAGTCCCCGATGAGCGGGGCACACGTACCGATTATATTGACGCGGTCCTCAAGCTTTCAGTTTTGCCGCAAATCACACCGGACAACAAACTCATTCTTGATTTGGAGATTCGGGATGACAATCCAAGTCCCGATGGCCAGGATGTGGAAACCAAGACCACGCGCACACGGCTGATGGTGGATGACGGCCAAACCCTGGTCCTGGGCGGCGTGCTCAAGGCAACGGAAGAACGCCTGGAAAACAGGGTCCCCGGTCTCGCGGACATTCCTGCCTTGGGCTGGCTGTTCAAAAGCCGGCTTTCCAGGGCCAGAAACCAGGAACTGCTGATCTTTATCCGACCAAGCATTCTTTGAATTTGTGGTTGCTTCGACGTGCCTCCAGGACACGGGGAGCATTTTCCACCAAGCTGTGGTGGGCCAGAGAGCCCATTTTTTTGTTTCCCACCGAGTTTTTTTGGAGACATTGTGTCAACAGCAAATTCGATTCGACCGGAAATCCAGGATTTCAGCCCTTACACGCCCGGTCTGTCCATCGAGGAAATCAAGCAGAAATTCAGCCTGGAGCGGGTCGTCAAGCTGGCCAGCAACGAGAACCCCCTGGGCGTTTCCCCGCTGGTCCGGCAGGCCCTTGAACTCCACGCCTCGGGCGTGTTTCGCTATCCCCGTTCAGGCAGCCCGGATCTGCGCCAGGCGCTTTCCGAGCACTTGGAGGTGCCGGAAGGCTGCATCGTGGCCGGCAACGGCTCGGACGAGATCATCGACCTGCTGATCAGGGTTTGCGCCCGGCCGGGTAAGGACAACATCGTGATCTTCGAGCCCAGTTTCAGCATGTACCGGCTGTTGGCCAGGCTGTGCGGCATTGAGACGCGCAAGGTTCGCCTGGACGAGGATTTTCATTTTCCCTGGTTCAGGATGTTGCATGAGGTAGACGAAAAAACGGCCATGGTCTTCGTGACCACGCCGGACAACCCCACCGGGTATGCCCCGCCGGTTCGGGAACTGGAAAGCGTCGCCGCAAGGCTGCCTGAAAAGACGCTGCTGGTGGTGGATGAGGCGTATATGGATTTTGCCGTTCCCCAGCAGGACTATTCACTGCTTTCCCGCTTGGCCGACCTGCCCAACCTGGTCATCCTGCGCACCTTTTCCAAGCTCTTCGGCCTGGCCGGCTTGCGTCTGGGCTACGGGCTGATGCCCGAATGGCTGGCCGACGCCTTGATCCGGGTCAAGCCGCCTTTCAGCGTGAATATTCTGGCTGAAGTGGCGGGCATGGCCGCGCTCCAGGACAGACCCTACCTGGAAGCAACCCTGGAATGCGTGGTCAAAGGGCGGGAGTTGCTTTCCAAGGAGTTGCACCGACTGGGCTGCCAGGTGTGCCCATCCCAGGCCAATTTTTTGTTGTTTCGGCCTCCCCTGTCAGCTGAGCTCGTGTTTCAGACGCTTTTGGAAAGCGGCGTGATCATCCGCCCCTTGAAAAGCTACGGGTTGGACGAGTATTTGCGGGTGAGCATCAGCACAACAGAAGAGAACATGCTTTTTATCAGAGAACTGGAGGCCGTCCTGCATGGATGAGCAGCCTTTGGTCGTCACCCTGGACGGCCCGGCCGGCTCGGGCAAGACCACCGTGGCCAAGCTTGTCGCGGCCCAGCTTGGAATTGCCTATCTGGACAGCGGGGCCATGTTTCGCGGCCTGGCCTATGTCCTGGGGGAGAATAGCTGGGATTGGCCCGAAAAGAGGCTGCAAAGCGTTTTGTCCGAGTTGTCCTTTGAGCTTGTCGGGCGATCAGCGGAGGCCGAACTGCTGCTCAACGGCAGGCCCCTGGGCGAGGACATCCGGCAGGAAAATGTGGGCATGTGGGCCTCGCATCTGGCCAAGATCAAGTTGGTCCGCGAACATCTCAAAGCAGCCCAACAAATGCTCGGCGCGCAAAGATCCCTGGTGGCCGAGGGACGGGATATGGGAACAGTGATTTTTCCCCGGGCCAAGCACAAGTTTTTTTTGGAAGCCCGTCCCGAGGAACGAGCTAAGCGGCGGTTCAGGCAACTCCAGGAAATGGGCGTTGCGGCCGACTTGCTAGAACTTACCGAAAATCTTCACCTGCGCGACGAACAGGACCGCAATCGCGCCTTGGCCCCGCTGAAGCCTGCCGAAGATGCCGTGATTGTTGATACCACGGGCATGAATGCTAATCAGGTAGCGGAAACAATTATCGCCAGGGTGCTTGCCGACGGGACAGTCGCGCATGCCTGACGATCTCAACGATCGTCCAGGCTGCGTTCTGCCGCCATATATGCAATGGTGTTGGCTTTTGGAAAGAGACAGATCAGTCGTCTTCGGTTTGAGCCATCCGGTGGTGGCTCATGGCTTCGCTTAGCCGCTGAGCCACGTTCTCTCGGCGCGAATCGATTTTTTCCTGGACCCGGCAGCGGAAGAGCATTTTTTTCAGATCCTTGGAAACGTGTTCCAGCTCGTCCGTGGACAGCTGCCCCAAGAGGTTCAGGACGTGATCAATCTTGCTTTGATCCATCGGCGCGTTTCACCTCATCCCAAAGCATGTTCCATTCGTCCATGCCCAGGTTGTTCAAGGCAAGTCCCCTGGCGTCAGCCAATTGCGTGAGGCGCTCAAAACGGGCCAGGAATTTGCGGTTGGCCCGGTCTAAGGCCTCGTTGGCCTTGTGCCCTTTTCTGCGGCCATACTCCACCAGGGTGAACAAATAGTCGCCGTATTCGGCGCAAGAGGATTCCCGATCCCCTGCGGCCTCGGCCTGCTCCCACTCCTGCCATTCCCGGTCCATTTGCCGGCGAACTCCTTGTTCATCCTGCCAGGTGAACCCCAGGCGGGCGGCCTTGGAATGCAGCCGATATGCCTTGAGCAGCGGCGGCAGGCTTGCGGGGATGCCTTCAAACGGGCCACGCCCGGCTTTTTCCTTCTTTTTTTCCTTTTCCCAATTGGCCCAGAGGGCGTCCTGGTTCGCGAATTCAACGTCGGCAAATACATGGGGGTGGCGGCGGGTCATCTTGGCCGCGGCCTGGTCCAGGACGTCGCTGAGGGTAAAGGAGCCGGAGCGTTCCATGAGCATGGCCACAAAGAGCAGCAGAAACCATACGTCCCCCAGCTCCTCCCGAATATCCGCCGGATCTTCAGAACGAATGGCCTCCACCAGTTCATGGGTTTCCTCCACAAGATAGTCGGCCAGGGTGCGCGGGGTCTGCTCCCGATCCCACGGGCAGCCGGCGGGTCCCAAAAGCGCCTCCAGGACGCCCTGCAGGCGCTGCATGGATAATTGAGCGGGCATGGTTTTATTGGGTGTATTGTTGGTGAAGCCGTTCCTGGACCCGCTCCCGCCATTGTTCCCGCAGTGGCTGGCTCTTGTCGTCAAATTCCCGGCGCAGCTCCGGCGGCATGAGATCGGCAAGCAGCGCGGAGAATTGGTTCACATAGGGAGCAAAGCGGGAGGTCCGCAAAATGTCGGTTTGCGGCGAAAGAAAAGTGGTCAACAAAAGGACGATCAACACGGACAGCAGTCCGCCCTTGATCAGGCCCATGGTCCCTCCGGCAAGACGGTCCAGCCAGCCCAGCAGGGTGATTTTGAGCAGGTGGCGGAGCACGGCAGCGATGATCAACACCAGGACCAGACCGGTGATGAAGATCAAGGCGTAGCTGATCAGATTGGCCAGACCCGGATCGGGCAGGATGCTCGCCACCAGGGGCAGGAGCTGATCATGATGCCGATTCGCAAGGATAAATCCCACGATCAGACCTACAATAGAGGAAATTTCTCCGACAAATCCGCGAAACAGGCCTCTAACAACGGTGAAGCCCAGGATCAGGAGGATCAAGATGTCGAGCGTGTTCATGTCAGACATGGCAAAGCCTTATTAACCCGATGCCGCGACAAAGGCAAAGGGCATTTGCAATGCATCGGGATGTCTTGTGCTCAAATTCCATGAGCGGGCGGCATGATCCGTGGACAAGCCCATGTGATCGGCGCGAGCAATGGAGCGAATTTCAGCACGCTTGTAATAAGCAGCTGGATGACGTGATCGCGGTCTTTTCGGGTGGTACGGCCCAGCGGAAATCATGGCAGGATAAACGGCGCAAAGAAGCCAGTGAGTGTCTTCCGTTCCAGGCGCTTTTTGTCCATGGTGTGATTCCGGCCACTGACCTAAAAAAGCGTGTCCGTGGGAAGTCGTTAGGGATATTCAAAGGACGAAGAGTATAATCAGGGGCGGTATTCAGCTCAAAACGCCGGAGTATTCGATGTTTTCCAGGTTTACCCAGAAAGCGCCCAAGGCACATGCACTTGACCCGCAGGTTGTCCTGGATTTTTTGCGCAACACCCTGCCCTTCAACGAACTGGGCAGGGAAACCCTGGAGGAACTGTCCCGAAACGTGGCCATAGATTTTTTCCCCAAGGGCACCCTGATTTTAGCCCAGGACACAAGTGAGGTCCCATTTCTCTATTTGATCCAAAAGGGCGGCGTAAAGCTGTACCTCCAAGACGAATCCGGCGCAGTGACCCTCAAGGATTTTCGTGGCGAAGGCGCCGTGTTCGGAGCCCTGGGAATCATTCGCGGGGCCAAGGCCAGCCTGAACGTGGAGGCGGTGGAAGACACCTTTTGCTTTCTGATCGACAAAGCCGCTTTTCTGCATCTTGTCCAAAACGATCCACGGCTGTCCCAATACTATCTCAGGTCATTTTCTGAAAGCTACGTATATCGCTCATTTTCCGAGCTGCGCCGACAAAAATTAACACCTAAAAGCGAGGGCTCCCTGTTTTTGTTCAGCGTGCCCGTGGCGGACATGATCAAGCTGGACGTGGAGTCCGCGCCGGGAACGTTCTCGGTGCAAAGAGCAGCGGAATACATGGCCCGCCATAGGATCGGTTCCTTGTTGGTGGAGGACGCCAAGGGTCAGATTCAAGGCATTATCACGGACAAGGACTTGCGCTCCAAGGTTGTGGCCCAGGGATTGGAATACCGCACTCCATTGCGGGAGATCATGAGTTCCCCGGTGCGGACCATCCCTGGGGACGCGGTATGCTTCGACGCTCTGATGGCCATGATGAGTCACAAGATCCACCATCTTGCCGTGGAAGACGGGGGGCGGATCATCGGCGTGGTCACCAGCCATGACATCATGCTGTTGCAGGGTCAGTCGCCCTTGTACCTGTTCCAGGAAATTCTCGCCCAGGACAACTTCGAGGGTCTGTACGAGACATCCCGACAAGTGCCCACGGTGGTGCGGCCGCTGATCGAGGAAGGCGGAAAGGCGAACAACATCACTCGGGTGTTCACCGTGCTCAATGATTTGATCCTGGATCGCTTGTTGACGCTGCTTCTGGAACAGATGGGCCCCCCGCCCGTGCCGTTCTGCTGGTTGCTCATGGGCAGCGAGGGCCGCAAGGAACAGACCTTTCGCACGGACCAGGACAACGCCCTGATCTACGCGGATCCGCAGAATGAGGCGGAAGCCGAAACCGCCAAGGTCTATTTTGAGAAATTCAGCGAGCAGGCCATCGAACACTTGGTCCAATGCGGTTTCCCCCGATGCAAGGGCGGAATCATGGCCTCCAATCCCAAATGGCGACAACCCTTTTCAGTCTGGCGGGCCTATTTTGACAAATGGGTCAGCGTGCCGGAACCCTTGGAGGTGTTGCATTCCACGATTTTTTTCGATTTTCGGGCCGGCTACGGGGACACGACCCTGGCCGAGCGGTTGCGAGACCATTTGACCGTCAAGTTGCAGGGGCAGGAGGTTTTTTTTCGCCATTTGGCCGGGGACTGCGTCTCATCCCGGCCTCCGATTTCCTTTTTTCGCAACTTCATCGTGGAGCGCGACGGGGAGCACAAGAATCGTTTGGATCTCAAGGCCAGGGGGCTGGTGCCGCTGTGGGATTTCGCCAGATTGATGGCTCTGCGCCATGGCGTGCGGGAAACGAACACGCTGCAGCGACTCAAAACGCTGGCCGATGCCGGGCACATCTCCGAGGATCTGTTCCGCAAGGCCAAAGAAGCTTACGAGTTTCAGATGCAGCTTCGCTTGGTGCATCAGTTGAACCTGGTGGAAGCGGGAAAAACGCCGCACAACTATATTGATCCGGCGGAACTCACGGATCTTGAAAAACAGAACCTCAAGGGTGCCTTTGCGGTCATCGCCAGCCTGCAGAATTATCTCAAGACCGCTTTCAAGCTCAATGTTTGAGGTTTGCATATCACAGCTGCCAAAACCGCAGCCAATGACCGTCATGACGCATTTTTTCCAGAATAAGCTTTTCCGCTGGCCCGGACGTTTCCCCTGGGCGCGCGGGGAACATTCGTCGCTGCGGGCCAACCGGGAGTATTTTCGTTCGTTTTCCCAGGACAGACCCCTGGATGAGTATGAATTCGTCGTGGTGGACACGGAATTGACCGGCATGAACCAACGCAAAGACGAGATCGTCTCCATCGGGGCCGTGCGCATCCGGCAGATGCGCATTGATCTGCAGAACTGTTTTTACACCTGTCTGCGGCCTGAGCAGGACTTGCCCAAGGACAGCACGCTGATCCACCGCATCACCCCCTGCGATACGGAAACGGCCCCGACGCTGGACGACGTCCTGCCCGAGTTCGTTGCATATTGCGGCCTGGCTCTTTTGGTGGGCCACAACGTGGGGATGGACATCGGTTTTCTGAACAAGGCGCTGCGCAAGCATATGGGGGGAATTCTGCACAATCCCTGCTTGGACACCATGCGTCTGGCCATGCTGTACAAGGAAACCCAGTGGGAAAACTTCTACGACCGCTATAATCTCAATGTTTCCTACACGCTGGGCGACTTGAGCAGGGAATACGGATTGCCCTTGTTCGGCGAACACAACGCGCTCCAGGACGCCATGCAGACCGCCTACCTGTTCCTGTTTTTCGTGCACAAGCTGCACGGCGGCAGGATCAAGACCCTGCGCGACCTGTACATGGCCGGCCGAGGCTGGCGCTGGATGTGATCTCGCATTGCCGGAATCCTGCCTGGGGAACGAAAGGGGAGTCATTTCCCGGCCAGGTCCACATACAGTCACATTTAACCACGGGAGGGGAACATGAAAACCAAGATGGACGAGTACTGGTCAAAAAATTTGCGATTAATCGCTATTCTTCTCGGAATTTGGGCGCTTGTCGGCTATGTATTCGGCATTTTACTGGTCGTCCCCCTCAACAGCATCCGCATGGGCGGATTTCCGCTGGGGTTCTGGTTTGCCCAGCAAGGGGCGATATACGTCTTCGTTGTCCTGATTTTCGTCTACTGCAGGATAATGAACACGCTGGACAGAAAATACGACGTGCACGAATAATGATCACATGACGTTGGACAAACTCGGCGCCTGGCGTCGTTTTTAGAAGGGGGGATATCCATGTCCATCATCACCTGGACCTATATCATGGTCGGTTTGACCTTTGGCTTGTATATGTTCATTGCCTGGCGCTCACGGGTGAAGGACACCAAGGGCTTCTACGTGGCCGGGGGCGGGGTGCCGCCATTGGCCAACGGCCTGGCCACGGCCGCGGACTGGATGAGCGCCGCTTCGTTTATCTCCATGGCCGGCCTGATTTCCTTTTTGGGGTATACCGGCGCGGTCTACCTGATGGGTTGGACCGGCGGATACGTCTTGCTGGCCTTGTTGCTGGCTCCGTATTTGCGCAAGTTCGGCAAGTTCACGGTGCCGGATTTCGTGGGTGACCGCTATTATTCCAGTACGGCCCGATTGGTGGCCCTGATCTGCGCCATTTTCGTCTCTCTGACCTATGTGGCCGGCCAGATGCGCGGCGTGGGCATCGTGTTCAGCCGTTTTTTGGAGGTGGACGTGAATACGGGCGTGCTCATAGGCATGGCCATTGTTTTCTTCTATGCCGCCCTGGGCGGGATGAAGGGCATCACCTGGACCCAGGTGGCCCAGTATTGCGTGTTGATCACGGCGTATCTGATCACCGGAATCGCCATTTCCATGAAAGTCACCGGCAATCCCATTCCCCAGCTGGGCTTCGGCGGCACCATCGCCGAGGGGCAGTTCGCGGGCCAGTATCTGCTTACGGCCCTGGACAACATTGCCACGGATCTGGGATTTCGCGAGTACACCTCGGCCTTTGGCCAGGGCAACATGAGCATGCTTTCAGTGTTTTGCATCACCATGGCCCTGATGGTGGGCACGGCCGGCCTGCCCCATGTGATCATCCGCTTCTATACCGTGCCCAGCGTGAAGGCCGCGCGAATCAGCGCGGGCTACGCCCTGCTGTTCATCGCCATCCTGTACACCACGGCCCCGGCCGTGGCTGCTTTTGCCCGTTACAATCTCATCGATACCCTGAACAATAAACCCTATGCCGAAGCGCCGACCTGGTTCACCAACTGGGAAAAAACAGGTTTGGTGGCCTGGCTGGACAAGAACGACGATGGGATCATGCAGCTTCGGGCCGGTGAGCCGTTTGCCGGAGCGCCGCGCTTCACCAATGAGGTCGGTCCGCAGGGACAGCGCATGGTCGGCAATGAGCCCACGGACAATGCCAACGAATTGTATATTGACCGGGACATTATCGTGCTGGCCAACCCGGAGATCGCCAACCTGCCGGCCTGGGTCATCGCCCTGGTGGCCGCTGGCGGCCTGGCCGCGGCCCTGTCCACGGCCTCGGGCCTGCTGATCGTGATATCCTCGTCCATCTCGCATGACTTGTACTACAGAATGATCAACCGCCAAGCCTCGGAAGCCCAGCGCATGTTGCTGAGTCGAATAATGATCGGCCTGGCCGTGATTGTGGCTGGGTATTTCGGGATCAATCCGCCGGGTTTTGTGGCCCAGGTGGTGGCTTTTGCCTTCGGCTTGGCCGCATCCTCCTTTTTCCCGATCATCATTTTGGGGATATTTTCCAAACGGGTGAACAAGGAAGGAGCCATTGCCGGGATGGTCACGGGCATCGGATTCACCATGTTTTATATTGTCCAGACCCGGTTCATGGGCGTTGATCCCTGGTTTTTCGGGATCACGGCGGAAGGCATCGGCACCGTGGGCATGGTTTTCAACTTCCTGGTGACCCTGGTCATTTCCTATCTGACCAAGGCTCCGCCCCAGGAGATTCAGGATATGGTCGAGTCCATCCGTTCGCCGCGGGGCGCCGGAGCGGCCGTGGACCACTAATCTTTGATCATTTTAGCAGTAAAAACCCGTCCCGTGCGCAGATGCGTGCAGGGCGGGTTTTGCATTGTGATGCAAAATGCGACAAAATACCGTAACCAAAATTCGCAATACCCGGGAATGCCGATGGCGCCTTGCTTTTGTCCCTGGGGTGCAAAAAATGGCGGCGTGTCCAATGCTTCCGCAGGAGAAGCATCTTCAATGCCAAAGGAAAATACCCACCTCTGGTTCGCCCAATCCTTGATCGCGGCCTCCGAGACGGAGACAGGCCTCGGCCTGCTCAGGGAGGAGTCCCTCCCTTTTTTTCTGGGCTCGATCATTCCGGATGCCTTATACTACCATCCCCATCCCCGCGCCCGGCGTATGCCTCGAGTGCTCCACGGCTCAGATCCCGAGTGGAAAGACACGACGCCCGTCTGGCTTGTTGCCCAAACCGGCCGGTCCGGCTCGCCCGGCAGCAAGGCCTTTGTCCTGGGTTATCTCTCGCATCTGGCCTTGGATAAGGTCTTTCATCCCGTGGTGCATGTGCTGTCCGGCAAGCGGTCGGGTCAGTCCTCGTCAGCCGAGACAACCTCCAGACACCGACTCGTGGAAACGGCCCTGGACCGGCTCGTCAATCAAACGTGTTTTTTTCATCGGATCATTCAGCCCAGAATCGCGGACCATGTTCAGACTTTGCAAGCCCTGGCAGCGAAAGCCGGTTTGGGTAGCAGGGACGTGCGCCATGCCCTCGCCATCCAGCATCTGGCCAACAGGCTGATCCTTGGACGAGGCATGCACGGAATCCTGACGTTCCTGGATCGGTTGCCTTTTTGGAACCTCTCGGCACTGCGCAACCTGTGCTACGCGCAATTGGACCAGGAGCCGTCCTTTGTCGAGGATGAGAACACCACTGGTTCCGGGGATTCGGTTTCGAACAAGGCTTTGCGAGCGGTGTGCCGGATCCGCTGGGTCCGGCTGTTCGCCAGGAGCAAAAAGGACGCTTTGGCCATGTTTCAATCTTGTGAGGCTTACTGGCAGGGGGATTTGGACGAAGAAGCCCTGGCCCTGGCGCTGCCGCAAAAAGCCTGCGACTGACGTAAGAGATGATGAGTTCGTTATTCTCCATAGCGGCGGCTATCGCGGCCGGATATCTGTTCATCGCCGGGTGGGTTTATCTGCGCCAGGACGCCATGGTTTATCAGCCACTTCCGGAATTGCTCGGATCACCCGCGGATTTCGGTTTGGAGTACGAGGAAGCATGGTTGAAAACCAGCGACGGCGTGGACATCCACGGCTGGTTCGTGCCGGGCCGAGGGGCTGTGCGCCGGGTGCTCCTGTTTTGTCACGGCAATGCGGGCAATATCTCCCACCGTTTGGATTCCTTGAAGATCTTTCACGATCTCGGCCTGTCCGTGTTCATCTTCGACTACCGCGGGTTCGGTAAAAGCCGGGGCCAGCCTAATGAAAAGGGCACATACCTGGATGCTGAGACAGCCTGGGACCATCTGCTTGCCAGGGGGTATGGTCCCGAGGAAATTTTCATCTTTGGCCGTTCCCTGGGCGGGGCCGTGGCCGCTTATCTAGCCGCTGGAAAAGACGCGGCCGCCCTGATCCTGGAGTCCACGTTTACATCACTGCCTGATGTGGGGGCGGCGTTTTATCCTTACCTGCCAGTGCGCCTTTTGGCCCGGCATCGTTACGAAACCATCACGCACCTGCGCAAGGTGCGTTGTCCGGTACTGGTGGTGCACAGTATAGATGACGAGATGATCCCCTTTTCCCACGGGCAGTCTCTGTTCGCTACGGCGTCCAACCCCAAGACATTCCTGGAAATCAGCGGCGGTCACAACCACGGTTTTTTGATCTCGGGACAGCACTATGTCGAAGGTCTGCGGGCTTTTTTGCGTGAGTTTGGATAACCACGAACCGCATGAAAGGACGCGTAAGATAACCCGAAACGTTTCCGGTCTTGATCTGTTTGTGATTGTCGCGCACTGTGGCTGGGCAGTGTTTTACTTCTGCATGAACCCATAAACATGGAGGAAAAGGATATGTCCGCATGGCCCTTGATCGGATTGGGGATGCTTGCAGCCTTGGCGTTTCTGATCATCCGCATTTATAACCAGCTTGTGGCCCTGAAGAACCGGTTCAAGAACGCCTTCGCCCAGATCGACGTCCAGCTCAAACGTCGTTACGATCTGATTCCCAACCTTGTGGAGACGGCCAAGGGCTATCTGAAGCATGAGCGCGAAACCCTGGAGGCCGTAATCCAGGCCCGCAACCAGGCGGTCGGCGCCACGCAGGCCGCGGCGGCCAACCCCGGACAAGCCGCGGCCATGGCTGGTCTGGCCGGAGCCGAAGGGCTTCTGGGCGGGGCTTTGGGACGCTTGTTCGCCCTAGTGGAAAATTATCCCGACCTGAAGGCCAACCAGAACATGATGCAGCTCAGCGAGGAGCTGACCAGCACGGAAAACAAGGTGGCCTTCGCCCGGCAA
>Ga0209614_1001085_pt1 | contig 21544 bp, 16 predicted proteins | sample BlaSprsedimmetaG_FD_185484 | JGI IMG/M metagenome (GOLD analysis project Ga0209614, IMG submission 185484) | Hot spring sediment bacterial and archeal communities from California, USA to study Microbial Dark Matter (Phase II) - Blank Spring... ... | reverse complement strand
CTGATCCGTGTCAAAGCCTGCGGGATATGCGGATCGGATGTCCACGGATATACCGGTACCACGGGACGCAGAATCCCGCCCATTGTTATGGGACACGAAGCGGCAGGTGTAATCGTGGAAACAGGAAGTCAGGTCAAAGGATGGAAAATTGGCGACCGGGTCACATTCGACTCCACCATTTCCTGCGGAAAATGTCCCTTCTGTCGCAGCGGCCGCATTAACCTCTGCAATAACCGCCGTGTGCTGGGAGTGTCGTGCACGGAATACAAGCAAAACGGCGCTTTCGCGGAATATGTAGCCGTACCACAGCATATTCTGTATCCCCTGCCCGAAGGACTGGAATTCCCGAAAGCCGCAGTAACCGAACCTCTTTCCGTGGCGCTCCATGCCGTGAACCATACCCACCTGTCAGAAAACGATACCATCCTGGTAACCGGAGCGGGAATGATCGGCAACCTGGTGATGCAGAGTCTGAAGCACCGAGGTATGAAAAATATCATCGTGGCGGATACCGATCCGGTCAGGCTGAAACTGGCCGGGGAAACCGGGGCAACAACGATGCTGGACCCCGGAAGACAAGATATAGAGAAAGAGATCATGCAGCGAACGGGCGGTATGGGAGCCGATGCAGCATTTGATGCCGTGGGCATCAACCCCACTTTCCAGACAGCCCTGAACTGCCTGAAAAAAGGAGGTTCACTTACCCTTATCGGGAATTATGCACCCACGGTGGATTTTCCACTGCAGCTGGCTGTCACCCGGGAAATCAGCCTCTTCGGGTCATACATATCCAGCGGGGAATACCCCGCATGCCTCGAAATGATACACAGTGGAGCCGTGGATACAGACCGGCTGATCAGTGCGGTGGCCCCGCTTTCGGAAGGGCCCTCGTGGTTTAAGAGGCTGCATAATAAGGAACCGGGGCTGATGAAAGTGGTCCTGTTACCGGAAGATTAAGAAATGGTTTTGTAATCACCCTATAATCATTGAAATAACCCAGATCACCAGAATGGAGGTCATACCGATGACCAGGGTCCCCAGGGTATGCAGTTTATAACCGGTGTTAACCTTCATGTTCGTGAGCTGGGTTATGATCCAGAAAATGCTGTCGTTGGCATGGGAAACCACCATGGATCCGGCGCCAATTGACAGAACCACCAGCGCTTTTTCCACATCGGTATCGAATCCCAGAATGGCCATCAGGGGAGCCACAATAGAAGCTGCTGTGATCATGGCAACGGTGGAAGAACCCTGTGCACTTTTCAGTGCGGCGGCCAGCAGAAAAGGCAGCCAGATGCTGATCTGCACGTTTGACAGGGATGAACCGATCACATCGGCAATGCCCGAATTTCGAAGCACCATGCCGAACGATCCGCCGGCGCCGGTGATCAGGATAATAATGGCGGCACTTAGCAGGGCCTTACCCACCCATCCGGTGGATGAGAGCATTTCCCGGTCGAATTTTCGGGGAAGCCGGAAAGCCAGAAGAATTCCGATCAGCAGGGCGATCACCGGTTCTCCGATGAATCCAAACAGATCACAGGCAAATCCTGTGCCCAGGGGATGTGTGGGAAAGTCGGATACGGATTTGATCACTATCAGGATAATGGGCAGTACAATGGGTGTGAAAGCCCTGCCGGCAGAAGGGGCCTCCTTCATCTTGGCTTCCAGTTCCTCTTCATTCAGGTCGGGATCGGGATCGATATAAGTTCGTGCGGCAAATTTTGTGGCAAATAGCCATCCGGCTGCCAGGGCAAACAGGCTTACCAGTACCCCGAACAGGATCACCAGTCCGATGTCGGCCGAAAGGATCCCGGCAGCAGCAATGGGGCCGGGAGTGGGCGGTACCAGGCAGTGTGTGCAGATCAGTCCCAGCCCAAGGGCAACGGCCGATCCGGCCAGGGAGATCCCGGCTTTCTTTGACAGGGCTTTGTTCAGCGGCGCCAGGATCACAAAACCCGAATCGGCAAAAACCGGGACCGACACGATGTAGCCGATAATGGCCATCACCAGGGGAACATGTTTCTGCCCCACCAGTCTCAGCACCTTATCGGCCATGATATAGGCTCCGCCCGATTGCTCAAGGAAGGTACCGATCACACAACCCGCCACAATGATAATCCCGATATACCCGATAGTACTTCCGAAACCATCGTTCACCGATTCCACAATCAGGGAAAGTGGCATTCCCGAAAACAATCCAAATCCGATGGCGGCAAAGAGCAGGGCCAGAAAAGGATGCAAACGGAACCGGGTGGCAGACACCACGATAAAACATACACACAGGAACAGCAGGATGATCAGTCTCATATCATGAATTTACAGAGGATTCCCGTTATCCTATCCGGAATGTGAACCGGTCAGCCCCTGCTTCTGACTTCCACGCCTGCCAGATTCTCATAAAACCGGATAATCCCTCCATGGTCATCGCCTGCTTTTCCGCCGGTTTTCAGAGCCTGCATGAATTCCATCACGAGGCTGGTCAGTGGAACGGGAGTCCCCAGTTCATGAGCCGTTCCGAGTGCATTCTGCAGGTCTTTTATATGCAACGCTATACGGAAACCTGGTTTAAAATTCCCTTTCAGCACCAAAGGCATTTTGGCATCGAGCACGGTGCTTCCCGCCAGTCCACCCCGGATGGCCTGATACACTTTTTCCGGATCCACCCCCGATTTTTCGGCCAGTACCATGGCTTCCGACATGGCAGCAATATTCAGGGCCACAATAATCTGGTTGGCCAGCTTGGTGGTGTTTCCGCTTCCGATATCCCCCACCAGCACAGCAGAAGAACCCATAACCAGCAACAACTCCCTGACTTGTTCAAAGATATTTTCATCTCCACCCACCATGATTGACAAAGTTCCTTCACAGGCTTTGGGCTCTCCTCCGCTAACTGGGGCGTCGAGCATTTCAATTCCTTTTTCTTTCAGCTTACCGTGAATTTCCACTGAAGCCAGGGGAGCAATGGAACTCATATCCACCACAATGGTTCCCGGCCGTGCACCTTCAATGATTCCGTTCTCACCCAGAGCCACCTGTCTTACCTCCGGGGAATTGGGCAGCATGGTGATGATCACCTGACACTGCCCGGCCACCTGCCGGGGAGTATCGCAAACCGTGGCCCCCAGGGCAGCCAGTTCCTGCACCGGTTCAGGCCGTATGTCACATACGGACAGGGAGTAGCCTTCCTTTACCAGGTTCAGGGCCATGGGTTTGCCCATGATTCCCAGTCCGATAAATCCGATCTTTTGTTTTTTCAGTTCCTTCATATATTCAAATATTGAATGTAAAACATGGATTTTCCCGTTTCTTCAGGAAAGGATCTTTTCTACCGAACGGATCACCGCCGATTCGTCCAGCCCGTAATGACGAAGCAACTCTTCGTATCCCGGGGCCGACTGGCCGAAAACATCCGGAATTCCGAGGGTTTCAATCCGAAGCGGGTTTCCCCTGAACAAATCCAGCACGATGCTGCCCAGTCCGTTGACAAGCGTGTGTTCCTCGATGGTCACGATGCCTTTCATCCCCCTTGCCATCTCTCTGATACTTTGGCCGTTTACCGGTTTGAGCGAACTAACATTCACCACCCTTACCGAAACCCCTTGCTTTTCCAGGGAAGCGGCCGCAAGCAACGCTTTCCATACCATATATCCGTTGGCAAATACTACGATATCACTGCCATCGCGAACCATACCGGGCTCACCGATGGTAAAAACGTCGTCTACCGAAGTAATATCGGGCATATCGTTCCGGTTGATCCGTATATACACAGGTCCGTTATAATCCACGGCAGCTTCCACCGCCCTGCGGGTTTCGTTTCCGTCAACCGGGGCCAGTACGGTCATGTTCGGAATGAGTCTCATCAGTCCTACATCTTCAATGCTCTGATGCGTTGCTCCGTCGCCGAAATCAGACAGACCGCAGCTCGATCCGATGATCTTCACATTAACCTTTCCCAGGCAAACGCTCTGCCTGATCTGATCATACACCCTTCCGGTAGAGAACACCGCGAACGAATTGACAAATGGGATCTTGCCCGAAATAGCCAGCCCGGCCGCGGTCGATACCATGTTCTGCTCGGCAATCCCCATTTCAAAGAACCTTTCCGGAAAGGCTTCCTGAAAAAGGGTGGTCATTGTTGATTTACTCAGATCGGCCTCCAGGACAACAATTCGGCTATCCTTTCCTCCCAAATCTAACAGGGTTTCTCCGTAAACCTTCCGGCAATTCTGCTGTGACATAGGGTATACATTTTATCGTTTCAAACATTCCAGCGCCTGCTCATACTGGGCCTGGTCCATGATCCCATTATGAAAAGCCGCCGTATCTTCCGCAAAGGGAACTCCTTTCCCTTTCACGGTATGGGCAATGATAAGCGTGGGTCTGTTATGTATCTTTTCCGCTTCGTTCAGCGCCAGGTCAATTTCCCCGACCCGGTGCCCGTCCGTTTCAATAACATGCCATCCGCACGCCAGCCATTTTTCCCTGTGTGGATTGGTATCAAAGCGTTCGGCAACCGGACCCGTGGCCTGGATCCCGTTTTTATCCAGGATGGCCGTAAGGTTGTCCAGTTTATAGAAACCGGCGGCCATGGAGGCCTCCCATATCTGTCCTTCTGCGATCTCTCCGTCGCCCAGCACACAAAAAACCCGGTAATCCTTTCTGTCAAGCTTACCGGCCATAGCCATGCCACAGGCAATACTCAGCCCCTGTCCAAGCGATCCGGTATTTGCTTCAATCCCCGGTGTTTTCAGCATATCGGGATGTCCCTGAAGGATAGACCCTGTCTGCTTCAAAGTAGCCAAATGCTCCCGGCTGAAATACCCGCATTCAGCCAGAGCGGCATACTGCACCAGGGCAGCATGGCCCTTGCTGAGCAGAAGGCGGTCGCGGTCGGGCCAGTTTGGCCGCAGCGGGTCATGTTTCATTTTATGGAAATACAATACCGCCATCACGTCGGCAATGGAGCAACTGCCGCCAATATGGCCCTGTTTCCCCACACTCACCATTTCCACGATCAGGTAACGAAGTTTTCTGGCCTTCTGTTCCAGTTCGGTAATTTGTGCTTTCGTAAGTAACATATTATTGCAGGTGATTGAAATTTATCGCTGTAAAGCGCTGAATGTAACAAAAAATATTACTGCAGGTCATTTCATTTTCCCTTCTGACCCGTAATTGAATGAAAAAAGAAATGATTTGAATGATCCTTAAAAACGGAGGAAAATCTCGTAAAGGTGAAATGGATCGAAAAAGACCACGGAAATGGACCCATTAAATGGGCGGAATTTCCTAACTTGTACCTAAAATGCAGAAAAACACGTTATTTTTACTGAAAAGATTAACACATTTCCCGGGATGAAAAGATATTCAGACAACGAAAATGAGAAGAAACTGAAGGAACTTTTTCAGGACTTTGCCGGAGAACTGGCGGAACGGGTGTTCCGTCCCAACCGGGAAATGAAAGAATCGGGCATTTACGGCACACCTGGAAATGGCAAAGGCAAACTGACCCGAAAATTGCCACTGGCTGACCTGACGTCAGCCCACGAAAAACACCTGGAATACCTGCAAACCGCACTGGCGGCAGATGATCCATACGATCTCCTTTCTGTTTTCCGTGAATACAATCAGAATCTTGAGAAATACCTTGCCGGATTACCCGAAAAGATCAACACCGACCAGAACGAAAACCGTTTCCGGCGTATGCCCGGCGATCCTTTTCTCATTCGGTGCATCAAGTGGGGAAAAAGAACCGGATTATGGTTGCAATCAGGTAATAACAGAAAGAAAACCGGGCAGAAAAAGAAGGAAGGAGCCCCTCCTGCCGCTGTCAAAGGATGGAAACACGAAGTTCCCATATGGTTACTTAACCGGTATGCTTTCAGAAACCTTCTGCACAGTTCACTCCTTCCCCTGATTGACGAATCGCTGGAAATCAGTAATCTGCATTGCTGGAATCTGAGGCAGCAGGCAGATGAATATTTTTCCCGGGCCTTATCTCCCCACATACCCAAAACACTCCAAAAGGAAGAAAAGGAAGAAAAGGAAGAAAAGGAAGAACCTTCTTCCTTTTCTCCCTTTCTTGAAGGAACACTTGATCTGGCAAAGGAAAAGTTCAGGGAAAAAGCAATGATGGTTTTCGAAAACAGCCTCACTGCATACAGGGATTTGTTCGAAAAGGCCGGTACCGCGGAACTTCCGGCCGGAAAACTGAAGCCGGGACGAGTGAACAGGAAATACAGAGATATCACCTCACAGACCGAAAGCACCATCCGCCCCTGGAACGAAACTCTAGGGTTCATGCTCGATGACTGGAAATTTGAAGGGGAACTGGACCGGATGATCCTGTACCTTCTGAAAACCGGGCAGGAACTCACAGAAGAAAAGACCGGAAATATTTCAGAAACCCTCGACACATTCCTGAAACATTTCAAGGAACTCAGGGAAAAATTATGGAGGAATATTGAAGAAGAACTCCCTGCCGGACCAGGGCTTACCGGGAAACTGGAACATCAGTTCCTGCAATACAGGAAGGAGTTTTCCGCCCTGATCGTATCGTTCCTTCCGGAAACGAACCAGGCCAACATCCCTCGGTTTGTAAAGAATTTCCCCGACGAACTGGAACAATACATCAACGGCCTTCCCGCCCGTCAAACCCTGGTCAGATCGTTACAGCCGGGGAAACCTGTCAGGGATCAGAATATCAGAAAATTCCGGCCGGCCGACATACTGCGGTATGCCGTTATGCCTCCCCTCAGAAAATCCGCTCAGGATCTGGCAGGGGTACTGGAAAAACTGCTGGAAGAACTTACAGGCCTGCTGGAAGAAATGGGAAAGATCATTGAGTTCGGTCTTGAAACGGCCATGGACATGAGCCGGAAAGGAGAAAAGGAACCGGAGGAAATTCTGGAAACACTGAAAGGAGGAATCGAACGGTCTTCCGCCAAAGAAACGGAAATAAGGGAAAAACTTGAAGAAATCCGGTTGCTTATCTCCGAACAGCTGAATAAAAATGTCAGTATCTCTGTCCACAGCATCCAGTCATTGAAAAAGAAAGAAAACCTCCTCAGGCTACGTGTGAAGATCGCCCGGATAAGGATCAGGCAGAAATACAAGCATTTTTTCAAAAAACTGTCAAAAGGCCTTCAGCAGGCCGTGGCATGGGCAGGGCAGATCCCAAACCTGATCGCAGCAGCATACGGGCAGGGGAAAAAAGCAGTAGTAAAGAAGCTGGGGTACCCCGATAAAACACAAACCATCACGACCGAACTGTCGGACTTTCTTTCCGAAGGGCAGACCGCACTGGAAAAGTTGCCCTATATTTATCAGCGGATTTATCAGATACAGCCTCTGGAAGATGAATCATTCTTCATCGGCCGGGAAAAGGAATTGGAACGACTTGAAATGGCCATCAGAAACTGGGAGGAAGGCAAATACAGCCCGGCCGTCATCCTGGGAGAAAAAGGCAGTGGTATTTCCAGCCTGCTGAATCTGCACCGGAAAAAAAGCAACAAATATCCGGCCTATACCTGCAAAACAGAAGAACAGCTTTACGAATCCGATAAATTTGTCGAGCTTCTGTCGGAACAGCTGGAAATCAAAAAATGCCAATCGGCAGAAGAGCTGATCGACACCATAAACAAGCAGGAAAAGAAATTCATGGTGTACCTGGAAGACCTGCAACGTTTTTATCTTCGCAAGGTGGATGGCTTCACAAACCTGAAGCTTCTGTTTGAGATCATTTCCCGCACCCAGCAGCAGGTAATGTGGATCACCTCATGTACCCGGTATGCATGGAATTATCTCAACAAAACCATTCACATTTCTTCCTTCTTCGGATACGTCATCCCCCTGGAGGAAATCGATCCGGAAACCATGAATGAGGTGATCAGAGCAAGAAACCGGATCTCGGGATATAAAATCGTTTTTCTTCCCAACAAGATCCAGGAAAACAACCGGACGTACAAAAAGCTGACCGCAGGGAAAAGGCAGGAATATCTTGAAAAGCAATATTTTCAGAACCTGAACCGGTTTGCCGAAAGCAATATCAGCCTGGCACTCATATTCTGGTTGCGGTCTACCCGGGATGTACGGGAAAAATCCATTCTGATCACTTCGTTGTATGAACCGGACTATTCGTTTATGAGTACGCTGGGGGTGGATCAGATACTTACTATTACGAACATTCTGCTGCATAACGGACTGACAGAAAACGAGCTTTCGGAGATACTGAGGAAATCACCCGAATATTGCCGGATGCTGCTGTTGCAGTTATTCGATGACGGGCTGCTGGAAAGAAATTCTGCCCGTTTTTTTGTCAACCCGTTGATATACCGGCAGGCGGTAAAATTCCTACAGAGTAAAAATTTTATTCACTAAGCTATGAAATACCCGGTGTTTTTCATGTTATTGGTCATGTTCTTCAGCCTGGGGCCGGCCACGGGGCAGTCTCCGGGCGACACCCTGACCATCCGGGGGATAGTGATCATTCCCGACAGTTCGGAACAAGATGCCACACCGGCTGATACGCTGGCAAATGCAGGTTCACGCGGGGAACAAAAGGGCGATGCGGTGGATATAAATTCCATCAGAAATTTCATTTCGTTTCCCAAAATATTCTGGACTGTCATCATTTTGCTGGTGGGCTACCTGGTAATAAAAGGCATCAGCACCATTCTGGATATTATTGCTGAACGCAGCACCAGAGTGCGACTTACTATTAAGGGAATTATCCCTGTTTTCAGGATGGTCACATGGACACTAATTATTTATATTATCATTCAGGGGATATTCAGCCCGAGCTGGGAAGTCATTCTGGCGCTGGGAGCTTCTATTGGTGTAGCGGTGGGTTTTGCTGCACAGGATATACTGAAAAATATTTTCGGAGGCATCACCATCCTGGCCGAGAAGCCTTTCCAGGTTGGCGACAAAATACAGGTAGGGAATCACTATGGTGAAGTCAGGCATATCGGATTCCGGTCCACCCGCATTGTTACCCCCGACGATTCCACCGTGTCAATCCCCAATGCACAGGCTGTTTCCCAGATGGTATCCAACGCCAATTCAGGGGAAAGCAACTGCCAGGTGGTGGCGGAAGTGTTCCTTCCACCCCATACCGACACCGGAGTGGTACGGCAAATTGCCCTGGAAGCGGCACAGGTTTCGGGATATGTGTACCTGAACAAGCCCATCACCGTGTTGTTTGAAGAAGAACTTAGCGAAAAACGCCTTTTTCTTAAAATGCGCCTGAAAGCCTATGTGCTGGATATCCGGTACGAATTTATTTTCAAAAGCGACATGACAGAGAGGGTGTTGAAAGAACTATACAACCGGCAAATCATTCCGGAGGAAACTGCTTATCAGAATGATGAATAAAGCATTTCGAACGGATACCCGCCGTAATGACAATGGCTGCTTTTTCGGAAACCGACCGCATTTTTTTTTCAGACGGATACCGGCTCGCCACCCATGCCCTGCTGAAGGGGAAATCATGGGATGCACTGGAAAACATGTACCTCACCCTGTATGAGCAGACCGATTTGTTGACCGACAGTTTTATCAGGCGTTGCCTCAGAGAAGGGAAAAGGGTGGATTGCCACAGTGGTTGCTCCTGGTGCTGTTATCAGGCTGTATTTGTTAGCGGGGGAGAGATCCTTTACCTGGGAAATTACCTGACCGGACACATGGAAAAGCGAACCGTCCGGGAAATTACTGAAAAAGCCCGGCAAAAATGCCAACTAACCGTAAAAATGAAAATCCCTGAATTGTTACGGCACAGGTCACCATGTCCCTTGCTGCAAGAAAAATGCTGTGTGGTATATCCGGTCCGTCCCCTGGCATGCCGCATTTATTTTTCCTCCAGCGAGTCATCCTGCCACCGGCAATACCGGCGTCTGCAAAACACCGGAAGCTTTCCTGAATTATATGCCTTTCCGCTTAGGGCGGGAAGAATGATGCATGAAGGGATAAATGCCCGCCTCTGTGAGGAAGGGATCATCAACACGGAATGGTTGCTGGAAAGCATGCTGGTCGATGTTCTCACGAATCCAGGAATCATACCTGCATGGATCAGCGGGAAGGAAGTGTTTTACTCGCCGGCGCTGGAAGAAAAAGAGCGAAAGCTGCTGAATAACCGGAATCAGGCCTGAATATCCTCCGGAAACCGCCCTGTGCCGGCAGGAAATTCCGTATATTTGTTATACAAAATCAACTGTCCATCTTATGAAGACAAAACACAGGTTTCGTTACGCGTCTGTTTTCGCCGTTTTGCTGGTTGTCAGCGCAGCCTTCTTTTCCTGTGAAAAGGAAGAGGATCCCTTTGCCGGGAATGCCCACCTTCGTTCTGCCGAAAAACTATTTTCCCGTACGGCGGATTATTTCAGTAACCTGATCAACACGGCCACCATCATGTATCCCGAAATCCATGTTCTTCAGGACTATGTTAACGACGGGGCCGACATTTACCGCATCGGGTACCGGACAAATTTCATGGGAGAAAGCATTACAGCGTCGGGCCTTTTATGCATACCCGCCACACCCGGTCACTATCCTATTCTCAGCTTTCAGAACGGAACCAACACCCTGCTTGAAAATGCCCCCAGCACCAATCCCGGGTACGAACTGTACCAGTTGCTGCAGTCGGTCGCCTCCATGGGATATGTGGTGGTGATAGCCGATTATATCGGGTTCGGGGCAAGCAAACAGATATTTCACCCCTACCTCCACAAAGAATCTACCGTACAATGCCTGGTGGATATGCTCAGAGCCGTGAACGAATTCTGGGAAGACATTCCCACCGGAATTACGCCATTGAACAGTTATTATCTGACAGGGTATTCCCAGGGAGGGTGGTCTACCCTGGCCCTGCTAAAAGCTCTGGAAAACGAATACAAACAGGAATTTCAGGTAACAGCCTGCGCCTGTGGTGCCGGACCTTATGATATGCATTATTTCCACGACGAGGTGATGTCGCTGGAGGAATATCCTTCTCCCGGATTTCTGGCTTACGTATCCAAAGCCTATATTGACCACGGGATTATTGATAAAAAATTGAACGATCTTTTTCAGCCGTCTTATGCCACAACGATTCCGCAATTATTCGACGGATATCATTCCATTGATGAAATACATGCTGCCCTGACCACCCACCTGGGCGATCTGTTTATTCCGGCCTACCGGGAAGGGTACCTCACAGATCCGGATTATGCTGATATTCGTTCTGCCCTGGAGGAAAACAGTGTTCCTGCCTGGCACACTGAAATCCCACTGCTCCTGGTTCACGGAGGGGAAGACGATTATGTTCCCACCATGCTTACCCACCGGTTGTACGATCAGATGATCCAGGAAGGAACCAGCCCCTCCACATGCAGCAAGATCATCCTGGAAGGGAAAAACCATGGAGAGGGTATCGTCCCTGCCTCGTTGCAGGGTTTACTCTTCTTTCAGGAACATTAACCCGACAATATGAGCCGGCATTGTTATTTTTAAAACGAATGGACCAAAAAATCCCCTGCAGGGGAAATTTTTTCTGAGACTTTGAAGAAAAACCGGTATTCACATGCATATGCTTCCCGTTCGCTCCGGTAAACAGCCTGAACAGCCCATAACCTGAAGCGTTTCCGGCAGGCAGCCTGCGGGGCTACTCTACCAGATTATACTTGGGCGGACTAAGCCTGTTTTCCACCAGTCCTTCACTTTTCAGTTCTTCCATATACTTATATCCCTTGCTGTAGGAAAGGGACAGGCTCTTCAGTATCTCACCCAGGTAACTGGTTTTGTGCTTCTTCAGATACCTGATAATAGCCCTTTTGGTAGGATTTTTGATTTGAATGGCAAAATTTGTTTCCATGGTCTTCTACCGGTTTATGGATAAGTCTCAGATGATGTGTATATTAGTTAGACGCAAAAAACCGGCAAAAGGTTGCTTCAGGAAACACTTTTTTTACATATGTTAATATTTTGAATTTCAGTTTATTAACAAATTTTAGCCGAATATTGGACGGAAAAAGTCCATTTTTACACCGAAAAAGCTTCCCGGATCGAAGCCATCAGGGTTCCGGTGGCTCAGCCGGCGATGTGCTCAAATGATATGACAAATCCGGGATATTACAGGCACTGGTTCAGAATCGACTCAAACAATTCCTGTTTCCCGCTGATCTGTTCAGGTTCTCCGAATTCTTCGGCCAGTTTGCGCAGGTCTTCCAGTTTGAGCTCACCCTTTTCAAAAGCATTTCCGGGTCCGCTGTCGAAAGAGGCATATCTTTTCTTTCTCAGGGCCAGATAATCGGTTTGATCAAGTACTTTCCTGGCCACCTGGCAGGCTCTGGCAAAAGCATCCATTCCGGCAATATGGGCAATGAACAGGTCTTCCGGGTCGGTCGAATTCCTGCGTAATTTGGCGTCGAAGTTGATGCCTCCCGTTGTAAAACCACCTGCCTGGATGATCACCAGCATAGCCTCGGCAAGTTCGTATACATTGATAGGGAACTGGTCGGTATCCCAGCCGTTCTGGTAGTCACCCCGGTTGGCATCGATGCTGCAGAACAGACCGGCATCGACTGCCAGTTGCAGCTCATGCTGGAAGGTATGTCCGGCCAGGGTGGCATGGTTCACTTCAATATTCAGCTTAAAATCGCCTGCCAGGTCGTATTGTTTCAGGAAACCGATCACAGTGGCCGTATCATAATCGTACTGATGTTTGGTAGGTTCCATGGGCTTCGGCTCGATCAGGAAAGTACCCCTGAATCCGTTCCTTCTGGCATACTCCCGGGCCATATGGAGGAACCGGGCCAGGTGTTCCGTTTCCCTCTTCATATCGGTATTCAGCAAACTCATATAACCTTCCCTGCCACCCCAGAATACATAATTCTCTCCTCCCAGTGCGATGGTAGCATCCAGGGCATTTTTCACCTGGGCTCCTGCCTTTGCCACCACTCTAAAATCGGGGTTGGTAGCGGCACCGTTCATATACCGTTTATGTGAAAACAGGTTGGCAGTACCCCACAGCAATTTCACCCCCGACCTTTTTTGCCATTCCTTTGCATAATCGATCATGGCTGCCAGTCTTTTTTCCGACTCTTTCAAAGAATCGGCCTCATCCACCAGATCGAAGTCATGGAAGCAGTAAAAAGGCAATCCCATTTTGGTAAGGAATTCAAAGGCAGCATCCATCCGCTGGCGGGCCCGCACAAGGGGATCACGATGATCGTTCCATGGAAGGTCACGGGTCCCGTTTCCGAACGGGTCCAGTCCGGTTCCTGTCAGGGTATGCCAGTATGCCATGGCAAAACGAAAATAATCTTTCATGGGTTTTCCCTCGATCACTTCATCGGGATTGTAATATTTGAAGGCCAGAGGGTTTCTCGAATCTTTTCCTTCATAGGGAATTTCCCCGATCCCGGGAAAAAATTCTCTGTCACCTGTTAGATAGCTCATAATCAGTATTTTTTTGGTTAAGAATTGTAAAGCAGAACTGCATCAACATTTACGGTATTTTCCAGCTTATAAAACTAAACACCTTTTTGTAAAATTAAAACGATTCCCTGAAGCAATTGACTTGTTTCCGGTAAATTCATCCTAGCAGAACAGAATGCTGCGGAATAAGATAAAAAACAGATTGTGATTATCCGGAAGAAAATTTATTTTTGAGCTTTTCTGTCAAATTTAATACTTCAAAAACCATGGAGTCAGCATTCAATCTGGGATGGATCGATTACCTGATCATGCTCGTGTATTTTGCCTTTGTGATCGGTATTGGTTGGGCGCTCAAGAAATACATGAAAAATGCGGTCGATTTTCTTGAGGCAGGCCGTTCCCTGCCGGCATGGGTTACCGGACTGGCTTTTATATCGGCCAATCTGGGAGCTCTCGAGGTGATCGGCATGGCAGCATCAGGTGCCAAATATGGTATGGCCACCGTGCATTTTTACTGGATCGGGGCCATTCCTGCCATGGTATTTCTGGCCATCTTTATGATGCCCTTCTATTACGGTTCAAAAGCACGGTCCGTCCCTGAATACCTGAAACTCCGATTCGATGAGAAAACAAGGGGCTTTAACGCCTTTTCCTTTGCGATCATGACTGTCCTGTCGTCGGGGATTTCCATGTATGCCATGGCCCTGCTGGCTCAAACGCTTTTACCGTTTCATTTTGAATTCGGTCCCTTCAGCGAGTTCGATTTTTATCTGGTGTTTGCTGCAGTGATCGTGCTTGTATATACATACCTGGGAGGACTTACCTCAGCGATATACAACGAGGTGCTTCAGTTTTTCCTGATCGTGATCGGGTTCTCCCCCCTGGTTATCCTGGGCCTGGTCAGGATAGGAGGATGGGAAGGTTTGAAGGAACAGCTGGAGGTGGTATCCCTGGCACATGGATTTGAAAAGGATGCTTTCATCAGCACCTGGAAATATGCGGGATCACCTGAGGCCAATCCTCTGGGGGTGGAATGGTTCGGAGTGATTATGGGGCTGGGTTTCGTTCTGTCCTTCGGTTACTGGTGTACAAACTTTCTGGTGGTTCAGCGTGCCATGGCAGCAGGTTCCATGGCGGCCGCCAGGAAAACACCCCTGATAGGTGCCATACCGAAGATGTTACTGCCCGTGCTGGTCATTGTGCCCGGTATGATTGCCATTGCCCTGAGCTATATGCCCGAGAGCGGTTTTACCCTTCCAACCAAGGAAGGCAGCGATGTGCTCAACTACGACATGGCCATCCCTGTGATGCTGAAAACCTATTTCCCCACCGGGGTGCTGGGTCTTGGGGTTACGGCTCTGCTGGCCTCTTTCATGTCGGGTATGGCCGGTAACGTGTCGGCTTTCAATACCGTTTTTACCTACGACATATACCAGAGCTACATCCGCCCGGACAAGCCCGACAGGCATTATTTCAGGGTAGGTCAGCTTACCACGGTTTTTGGGGTTCTGGTCAGCATTCTGGCGGCCTATGTGGCAAAAATGTTCAATAATGTGATGGACTTTCTTCAGCTGATCTTTGCCTTTATTAATGCGCCGCTGTTTGCTACATTCCTCCTGGGAATGTTCTGGAAGAGAGCCACGGGCCATGGCGCGTTCTACGCCCTGATCGGCGGGACACTGGGTGCTGCTGTGCATCACGGACTGACGGCTCCGGCCGGGGCTGATTCAATGGTTAAAGGAGGCTGGCTGGTGGGAGGCATCGACCATGTATTGAAAATCTACCCCAGTGAAATGGCTCAGAATTTCTGGACCGCTATTTATGCCTTCGGGATCTGTCTGGTTCTGACCATCATCATCTCACTTTCCACCAAACAGCTGAAAACGGAAGGACAGCTCAAGGGCCTGGTTTACTCTCTTACTCCCAAGTACAGGGAAGAAGGGCTGGCCTGGTACAGAAAGCCCGAATTCCTGGCAATTATCGTACTGGCCATTGCCCTTGTGTTCAGCATTCTATTCTGGTAATCATTAAAACAACACCATCATGGGATTAGACATAAAAATACCGATTGGATTCATGTTCAGCCTGCTGGGTTTGCTGCTGACCGTCCACGGAATCATTTCTGCCTCAAATGAAGCCCTTTACGCCCGTTCCATGGGGATCAATATCAACCTGTGGACCGGGTGCTTTATGCTGGCAATTGGAATTATACTTCTGATTTTCAGCAGGTTGAAAATCTTTAAAAAGAGACTCGAAGAAAACATAAAAAAGGAAACAGCAGACTAAACGTATCTCATTCCTGAACCGGTTTTTTCCCGGCACCATAATGTGGAAATATTCCGAACCGGTTATTCCATTTGAACCAGAGATTCATAATATCCGAAAATCCTGATCAGATCATCGGGGTTCTCCAGGTCAGGGTTGTATTTCTCCAGGTATTCCCTCATTTCTTTCTCATGGTCGGGAAACACCTTGAGAAATGTCCGGGTTCTGGTCCGTAACTTCTCCGGATTATCATCCTTTGACCATACCATGGTGTATGTATTGTCAACAAATTCATCGTAGCGCCGGTCGGGGCTATAAGCGGCCTCGTAATCAGCCTCTCTAAAACGCTTTTCAAACACCTGATACACTTCGAACGCGTTTCCTTCATAGATCATCCGCACATATTTCCTGTCGTCCAGCCCTTTGATGGGTTTCTTTTTAAACAACCAGAATTGGCCGGGACGGTCCCCTTCCATATAAAAGCGGTCCACCATTTTGTCGGAAGCCAACATGGCTTCTCCTGAGGGAGATAAAAATACGAGCTGTTCGTTGTATGCATCATAGTTGATCTGAATGTCACGAAATACTGAACTGTCATTCAGGACAATGATCCCTGCTTTCCAGTCTTCGAAGATGGTCGGCGTTCCTTTCACCCCTTCATACCTCGTGTCAAAGGTCAGCACATTATCAATCTGACGGAGATTTAACAAATCCTTTATAGATCTCTGTATCTGTGTAGTTGGAGGGGGATCCTGGGCAAAAACCAAAGCAAACATTCCCCAAAGCGGAAAAAGAACAAATAATTTCTTCATTGCAGTATGTTTTTTCGAGTTAATATTAACATGAAGGTCTGTATGATCAAAAGTAACAGTATTTTTTCCAGAAACAGGCATTCCCCCCGAAATATCCGGGCTGCTTTTTTATAGTATATTTGTTCTTTGCAGCAAAATTTATACCATCATGTAATAAGAAATGTGATTTTTGCATTAACGGAGAAGAATATGCTAAAAATTACCGCCGATGAACAGATCCCCTTCCTGAGAAATGTGCTGGAACCCTATGCCGGCATACAGTATCTTCCCGGAAATCTTATCCGGCAAAATCATCTGAAAAACACCGACGCCATGGTTATACGTACACGGACCCGTTGCAATCCGTCTTTGCTGGAAGGAACCCCAATCCGTTTTATAGCCACGGCCACCATAGGATTTGATCATATTGACACGGAATACTGCAGCCGAAAAGGAATTGCCTGGGCCAATGCTCCGGGGTGCAACGCTTCATCGGTCATGCAATATATGGCATCGGTTCTGGCTTATCTGTACCAGCATGAAGGTTTTTCCCTGAGGGAGCAGGTACTGGGGATCATAGGTGTAGGACATGTAGGGAAGAAGGTGCAGCAACTGGCTGCGTTGCTGGGCATCCCGGTTCTTCTGTACGACCCGCCCAGGGCACGCGCAGAAGGTCTGCAGGGTTTCAGTACCCTGGATGAGATATTCGAAAGAGCCACCGTGCTCAGTTTTCATGTCCCCCTGCACCGGGAAGGCCCTGACAAAACGTACCACATGGGTAATGCAGAATTTTTCAGGCGCATGCAACAGCCATTTATCCTGATCAATACAGCCCGGGGGGAAGTGCTCGAAACCCGTGGAGTACTTGGTGCCATGGAATCAGGGAAGATAAAGGCAGCCGTTCTGGATGTATGGGAAAACGAGCCGGATGTGGATGCCTCTCTGTTAAAAAAGGCTTTGATCGCAACTCCGCACATTGCAGGTTATTCCACAGAAGGAAAAGCCAATGGAACAGCCATGTCGGTCCGTTCCCTGGCCAGGTATTTCGGTTTGCCCCTTGAAAACTGGTATCCCCATCCCCTTCCGGAACCCGGGATTCGGGATATTTTCCCTGAAGAAAAGCAGGAAACGGCAATACTCTGTTCCGCCCTGCTCAAAACCTATCCGGTTCAACAGGATTCGCAGAAACTGAAAAATAACCCGGGTTCTTTCGAGCAACTCAGGGATCATTATCCGGTACGCAGGGAATACGGAGCATACCGGATACATATTCCGCATCATCATACCGGGTTAAAAAAGAAATTGTCAATTTTGGGATTTGAAATCAGATGACCACAACACAACAGAATATGATGAAAAAGAAAGCAGATATCGGACTGATCGGTCTGGCCGTTATGGGGGAAAACCTGGTCCTGAACATGTCAAACAAAGGTTTTTATGTTTCGGTATTCAACCGTACTGTCGATAAGGTGGATCGTTTTATCGGGGGAAGGGGCCGTGACAAAACCATTACCGGCACCCACAGCCTGAAAGAACTGGTGTCTTCCCTGGAGAAGCCGAGAAAAGTGATGATCATGGTGAGGGCCGGCAAGGCCGTGGATGAAGTAATCAATAAACTGGTTCCTCTGCTCGAGCCGGGAGACGTCATCATTGACGGGGGAAACTCCCATTACCCCGACTCTATCAGGCGTTCCCGTCAACTGGAAGAAAAAGGGTTACTTTTCGTTGGAACAGGCATTTCAGGTGGAGAAGAAGGAGCCCTGCACGGACCCTCGATCATGCCGGGAGGTTCGGAAAAGGCATGGCCCCTGATCAAACCCATCTTTCAGTCCATTGCAGCCCGAGTCGAAGGAATTCCCTGCTGCGAGTGGATTGGAAAAGACGGGGCCGGACATTTCGTCAAGATGGTACATAACGGAATTGAGTACGGCGACATGCAACTCATCGCCGAATCGTATCATATGATGAAGGACATGACGGGGATGCAGGCAAACGAAATGCACCGGGTATTCATGGAATGGAACCGGGGGAAACTCAACAGTTACCTGATCGAGATCACAGCGGCCATCCTGGCCTACACAGACGATGACGGCGAACCGCTGGTTGATAAGATTCTGGATGCTGCCGGTCAGAAAGGAACGGGGAAATGGACCGGCATCACCGCACTGGATATCGGCGTACCACTGACATTGATTACCGAAGCCGTTTATGCAAGGAGTCTTTCCGCACGCAGGGAAGAACGGGTAAAAGCTTCGGAAATCCTCACAGGTCCGGCGGGCCGGTCATCGGTTGACAGAAATTCCTTTATCACCGATCTTCAACAGGCTTTGTATGCTTCCAAAATAGTATCCTATACCCAGGGTTTTTCCCTGATGTATGAAGGGGCCCGGGAATACGGATGGGAGCTGGATTATGGAAGCATTGCCCGGATATGGAGAGGGGGTTGTATTATCCGTTCGGCATTTCTGGAGAAGATCACCGAAGCCTATCAGAAAGATCCAGGTCTGACGAACCTGCTTCTGGCACCCTATTTCAGAAAAACTCTGGCAGATGCCCAGCAGGCCTGGAGAAACGTTACTGCTACCGCCCTTCGGGACGGAATTCCCGTACCCGCCATGGCTGCCTCCCTCACCTATTACGACGGATACCGGTCAGCCCGTCTTCCTGCCAGTCTGATCCAGGCACAACGCGATTATTTCGGGGCGCATATGTACGAAAGAACAGACAGGGAGAAGGGAAGGTTTTTTCACACCAACTGGACAGGCAAGGGAGGAAGCACATCTTCAAGCACTTACAACGTATAAAGCAATGCATATCCCAAATCAATAAGGGGAAATGGAAAAATACTAGCCGATATTTCCTATTTTTGCCAAAAATTTTCTCAATATGGAACAATCAGTGATACAACGTGCAGCAGACAACATCCGTATCCTTTCCCTGGCCATGGTGGAAAAAGCCAAATCGGGGCACCCCGGAGGAGCCATGGGAGGGGCCGATTTCATTAACATTCTATATTCCGAATTTTTGAATTTCGATCCCACAGATATGCAATGGATCAACCGCGACCGGTTTTTCCTCGATCCCGGGCACATGTCGCCCATGTTGTACGCTGTCCTTACCCTAACCGGACATTTCAGTTTCGAAGACATTAAAAATTTCAGGCAATGGGGCAGCCCCACACCCGGCCACCCCGAACTGGACCTCAGAAGGGGCATTGAAAACACCTCGGGCCCGCTGGGACAGGGTCATGTAATGGCCGTCGGGGCAGCCATAGCAGAACGCTTCCTCACCCAGCGCTTTGGAGAATGGATGTCGCATAAAATCTATACCCTGATTTCCGATGGGGGCATTCAGGAAGAGATTTCGCAGGGGGCCGGAAGGCTGGCCGGTTACCTGGGGCTGAGCAACCTGATCATGTTTTATGATTCCAACGATATTCAGCTGTCGACCGAAACCAGCGCCGTAACAGGAGAGGATACGGCCATGAAATATGAAGCCTGGGGTTGGAAGGTACAAACTATCAACGGAAACGACCCGGAACAGATCAGAAGAGCTCTAAAAGCAGCGGTGGAAGAAAAAGAAAAACCCAGTCTGATCATAGGCAAAACGATCATGGGAAAAGGAGCCCTTACCGAAGACGGGCAAAGTTTCGAAAAACAGGTTTCCACCCATGGTATGCCCCTTTCGGCTGCCGGAGCTTCCTTTGAAAAAACCGTTGAAAATCTTGGAGGCGATCCGGATAATCCTTTCATGATCTTTCCCGAGGTGGCCGATTATTACGCCAGGGTTCTGCAAAAGAAAAAGGAATATGCAGCCTGGAAAAAAGAGGAACAGGCCCGATGGGAAAAAATGAATCCCGGACTGGCGGAAAAACTGGAACTGTTTTATTCGGGCAAAATCAAAGGAATTGATTTCTCTTCGATCGTACAGAAGGAAAATATAGCCACCCGTGCTGCTTCGGGAGCCGCACTGGCTGAATTGGCCGGCAGGGTGGAAAACCTCATTGTCGCATCGGCCGACCTGTCGAACAGCGACAAGACAGATGCTTTTCTGAAAAAAACATCGGCATTCGGCTACCAGGATTTCAGCGGTTCGTTCCTGCAGGTAGGGGTTTCCGAGCTGACTATGGCGGCAATGGCCAACGGAATGGCTCTGCATGGTGGAGTGATCCCGGCATGCGGAACTTTCTTCGTGTTTTCCGATTACATGAAACCGGCTGTGCGGCTGGCCGCCCTGATGAAACTTCCTGTTATATATATCTGGACACACGATGCTTTTCGTGTGGGAGAAGACGGTCCCACCCACCAGCCTGTGGAACAGGAGGCCCAGATCAGGCTACTGGAACAATTGAAAAATCATTCGGGCAAACGCAGCATGCTGGTTTTGCGACCTGCCGATGCCAGTGAAACAACCGTTGCCTGGAAAATGGCGCTTGAAAACCGGGAAACACCCACCGCCCTCATCCTTTCACGCCAGGGCGTAACCGACCTGCCCGTGATGGGAACAAGTAAATACGAAAGCGCCCTGCAGGCCCGGCAGGGAGCTTATGTGGTTGAAAAACCCCAGGGAAAACCCGATGTGATCCTGGTGGGTAACGGGTCGGAAGTCTCCACCCTGGTGGCAGGCGCCTCCCTGCTCAAAAAAGAAAAAGGACTGAAAGTACAGGTAGTATCAGCCATTTCAGAGGGATTGTTCCGCGAACAACCCGAAGAATACCAGAAAGAAGTGATCCCTCCGGATGTTCCCGTATTTGGTCTTACCGCCGGATTACCAGTCACCCTGCGCGGCCTGGTAGGTGAGAAAGGGGTCATACACGGGTTGGAATCGTTCGGATATTCAGCTCCCTACAAGGTGCTGGATGAAAAGCTCGGATTTACTGGGGAAAACGTATATAACCGGGTACTGGAAATGCTCAAACGATAGCTTTTTACTATTATTTTAAGAAAAAGAGGCTGTCTCAAAAGGGCAGCCTTTTTTATTTAATTACGAATAGTTGATAAAATTGGCTGATTTGTTAATAAAGGAGGGGGATGCCTCCCCCTCCAAAACCTTCAAGTTTAGTAACTTGAAGGATG
>Ga0209614_1001082_pt1 | contig 21570 bp, 20 predicted proteins | sample BlaSprsedimmetaG_FD_185484 | JGI IMG/M metagenome (GOLD analysis project Ga0209614, IMG submission 185484) | Hot spring sediment bacterial and archeal communities from California, USA to study Microbial Dark Matter (Phase II) - Blank Spring... ... | reverse complement strand
GCACTATCGCACCAGTGTCTTATCGGTTTCTGTCCTGTACGCGTATGCCAAGTATGCTCAATTGGTCGAGGTTGTGCTATGTTATTCTCCTCATTCGGCACCGCCATCGGCGGGGTGGGGCGCTGCCGATTGTCTTGTTCAAATGGGGAAAAAAGCACAGTCCCCTGCGGAAATAGGCAGGAATCAGAATTTCCGGCTCAGAGTGTCTTCGTCAGCAATCCGGCAATAAACGGGCCGACCGCGTCCGGGCCTTCCCTGTCCACCAGCTTGATGGTGGCGGTGCCGATGACCGCCATGTCCGCTTTTCCTTCCAGCATGGCCACGTCCTCCCGGCCGGCGATGCCGAAGCCCACGGCCAGGGGGAGATCGGTGGCCGCCCGGTAGCGGGCGAGATGACCGGCGAGGACCTCGTCCATGGTTGTCTTTCTGCCGGTTACCCCCTTTCTCGCCACGCAGTAGACGAATCCATCCCCGTGGCGGGCCACCTCCCGCATCCGTTCGTCGGTGCTGGTCGGGGTAAAGAACATGATCGGGGCGATCTGGTGCTCCCGGCACAGGCGCAGGCAGGACGTGCCCTCCTCGGGGGGCAGATCCGGGATAATGAGCCCCTTGACGCCGATCTCCCCCGAACGCTTGATAAAGGCTTCCTCGCCGTGCCGGAAAACGATGTTGTAATAGGTCATGAAGAAAAAATTGACCCCCGGGAACTCCCGTACCACCTCGCCGGCAAAGGCCAGGCAGTCGGCCACCCGGATGTTGCCGGCCAGGGCCTGCTGGTTGGCCTTGAGAATGACCGGCCCGTCGGCCATGGGTTCGGAAAACGGGATCTGCAGTTCGATGCAGTCCACGCCGTTTTCAGCCATCTGCCGGATCACCCGGCGGTTGATGTCGAGGGAGGGATAGCCGAGCACCAGGTGGGTCATCAGCAGGATCGGCTTGTGCTGCAGCCGCTGTCGGATATCGGAAGTAAGGTTCATGCCAGGTTGTTCTCCGGATAATGGTCCTCCCGCCGGCGCGTTCCACCGCCGGCGGTTCTACGTGATGTTTCGCTCCCCTTTCCGTTCAGCCCTTTTTGGGAGGATATTCCGCGTCCTCGAAGGATTTGCGGTACTCGTCCCCCCGGTCGATGATGAACCTTTTCCAGGAGGGGTCATCAAAAGAGTGGGCTATGGTGAAAATATCCTTGTCGCCCCGGCCGGACATGTTGATGATGATGGCATCCCGGGACGAAAATTTCGGCGCGTCCTTGAAGGCCTGGACAAAGGCGTGGGCCGATTCCAGGGCGGGGATGATCCCCTCGGTGCGCATGGTCAGCTCAAGGGCCTCCAGCACTTCCCGGTCGGTGGCCGCCTCGAAGCGGACCCGGCCGCTGTCGCCGAGATCGGCGAGAATGGGGGAAATACCCACGTAGTCGAGGCCGGCGGCGATGGAATGGGTGTCCAACATCTGGCCGTCCTCATCCTGCAGGAACATGGACTTGTAGCCCTGGGCCACCCCGGCCGCGGCCCGGCTGCCGCTCATGCGGGAGGCGTGCTGATCGGTGTCGATGCCCTTGCCCCCCGCCTCCACGCCGACCAGTTCCACCCCGGTTTCGTTCTGGAAGCCCTGGAAAATGCCCGTGGCATTGGAGCCGCCGCCGACGCAGGCATAGACGGCGGCCGGCATGGCCCCGTGCTGCTCCATGATCTGGGCCCGGGCCTCCTGGCCGATGATGGACTGGAACCAGGCCACCATGTCCGGAAAAGGGTGCGGCCCGCAGACTGTGCCCAGCACATAGTGGGTGTCATCCATCCGGGCGGCCCAGTCGCGGAAGGCATCGTTGATGGCGTCCTTCAGGGTCTTTGCTCCGTCGGTGACCGTCACCACGGTGGCCCCGAGCTTTTCCATCCAGAAGACGTTGGGCCGCTGGCGGAGGACATCCTCCTCGCCCATGTAGATGGTGCAGTCAAAGCCGAAGCGGGCGGCCATGGTGGCCGTGGCCACCCCGTGCTGCCCGGCCCCGGTTTCAGCGATCACCCTTTTCTTGCCCATCCGCCGGACCAGCAGTCCCTGCCCCATGACGTTGTTGGCCTTGTGGGCCCCCGTATGGTTGAGGTCCTCCCGCTTGATGAAAATCCTGGCGCCGCCGAAGCGGTTGGTCAGGTTCTCCGCGAAGGTGAGCGGGGTCGGCCGGCAGGAATAATTGGCCATCAGGTGAACATATTCCTTCCAGAACGATTCATCGCTCCGGGCCCGTTCGTAGGCGAGATTGAGCTCGACAAAGGTCTCGTGCAGGATCTCGGGGATGAAGGCGCCGCCCCACCTGCCGAAATACCCTTTTTTGTATACTGGCTGCTTCATAATGGCGAATTGTTTTCAACTCCTGGATGGGCACTGGTTAACTGTTGGCGGCAGCAGGCGGCAAAGTCCTCCGGGTAGTGGCCGCAGATGAAACGGAGCTGGGCCTCGCTTAAACCGCCCATGCTCCAGGGCAGCTTCGGCAGGAAGGAGTAGAGCAGCCGCTGGCCGTTGGCCGATCCCAGCCGCTTGGGCAGCTCGATGGAGGTCACCATCCGGGCGTTGAGACCGGCATATATGTGCTGGGCGGTCAGAATGCCGCGGTCCAGGGACCGGCGGACCTTTTCGTCCGCCTCGACCACGTTGCCCACCGGGCCGTCGCCGGTATCGGCGCTGGCCATGAGCTGCAGCTCCCACTGGGAAACCTGCGCCTTGGGAACAAAGAGTAGCACGTTTTCATCCTCCCAGACAACCAGATTGTGCTCCCCACCGCCGCCGTCGGTCCTCGTGTTGCCGCGCACCGCGGCCAGCAGGTCCCGGAAAAAATCACTGCCGGTGGCGAGGCGGTAGCGGTCGACCGTGTCGGCGACCAGATCGCCGATGCCGAACGCCGGCATGACCGTCTCCCCGTCCGCGGCGGCCGTGCTTTCCGGCACCAGGGCATACTGCTGGTGGATCATCTGGTGCGAGGCGTGCAGGCGGTAGCCGGAGCCGGAAAAATCGTAGCCGTAGTTCCAGCCCCACAGAGTTGCCTCCCCCCGGCCCTGCCCGGCGGCGGAACGCATGATGTTCAGGCGCAGTTCCTCCAGTTCCGCCGCGGTCAGACGGCGGCGCCGAACCGGGACTTCCAGGCCCGCTTTCGCCGCCAGGGCGACATAGACCCGTTGATAGTAGAGATGGCGCAGGCCCCGCATATCCTGTTCCGTCAGATCGGCGGTACGGTAGCGGACCGCGTCGCTGGCCATATTGGAGGCATAATGCCCCCAGGGGATATAGCTGTTGGCGCGCAGGTATTCAACCACGCGGCTTCCGTCCCCGGACCAGTCGCCGACGACTTCGCTGTCTCCCTGCACCCCTGGCCGCAGCACCATGACCTCCTTGTAGGGATCCGGGAGAAAAGGGTTGTTGGCCACGGTTTCAAACAGTTCGAGGTCAATGGTCCCGGGCCGCAGCCTGCCGTTATTGTCCCGCCGGTACAGCAGTCCCTTGGGCCGGCCGGTTTGGTCATACTCGAACCGGCAGCAGAAATCAGCCAGCAGGACCAGTTCGTCCGGATCGGTCGAGCAGGCGGCCAGGGTGTAGAGAAGCGGGCGGGGCAGCTCGGAAAGAACGGATTTGTACTCCTCCCCGGCGGAAAAAGAGGCCAACACCCGGCGCAGGGAACACTCGGAGGCCGGGGGGAGCCCGATGGAGGACGGGTTTTCGGCCCGCGCATCGGCCCAGCCCGAGTCGATATAGGTTGCTCCCCGGAACGGAAAGGCATTGGGTATTTCATAGATGGGCCTGGCATCTACGACCCGCACATCGCCCTCGGGGAAATTCCTCCGGTTGTCCTTGGCGGTGCCGTCCGGACCGTACCCGAGAACGGCGAACTTATCATGCTCCCGCAGATTGGCGACCTCAAAGGAAGGATGGTGTACGGCCACGAGGAATTTCCCCTCCGGGGTGACTGAAGTCCTGAACAGGAAATTGTCAAAACTGGTCTGCATCGCTGATTCGATCAAGCTTTCTTGTAAGGGTTGCGCCCCGCGGCGGGCGGTTTTGCATCATAAACAAATATGATGAATAAATCACGCGCATTCCATCTCAGAAGCCAGAATGACTGGGAACTTGCAACTCATGGGAATTTTCCCGACAGCCTGCAGGAGAATCACCTCAGAACCGCTCACCTGGGGCGGAGAGCTTTTTCGATTTCGATACCGATTTCGATTGGAGCTTCCTGCGCTGCGCGCAGTGGGGAAGAAACGAACCGGATAGAGGGTTCTTGATTCATTCAACAGCGAAGCTGCAAAATCCTTCTGGCATCTGTCCTCTGGCCTCCGGCTTCTGGCTTCCGGCTTCGCCGGGTATCAAAGCCCCAGCATCCTGAAGAACCGCTTCCACTCCCGCTGGTCGAGACGGCTCAGGCCGCACTCCCGGGCCAGGGCCAGGGCCTGTTCATACTCCTCGGCCGAAAGCGGGCGGTTGATTTTTTCATACCGGAAGGCCTTGTGGCAGGGGTGGTACTGGTCCATGACGTTGACATAGGTTCGGGGGGAAATGTCGCGGGCCAGGAAGGCCAGAATTTCAGCTGTTTCGTCGAGGTGGTCCGGCATGACCAAGTGGCGGACGAGCAGGCCGCGGACGGCCGTCCCCTCATCATCCAGGACCAGATCGCCCACCTGGCGGTGCATCTCCCGCACCCCTGCCCGCATCACCTCCGGGTAGTCGGCGGCCCCGGTGTACAGAGCGGAGGTCTCCCTGGTCCAGAACTTGCAATCGGGCATATAGATGTCCACCACCCCCTCCAACAGCCTGAGGGTCGCGGGAGAATCATAGCCGCCGCTGTTGTAGACGATGGGAATGTTCAGGCCCCTGTCTATGGCGGCGGGCAGGGCCGCCAGGATCTGGGGGACGACATGGGAGGGGGTGACCAGGTTGATATTATGGCAGCCCTGGGTCTGGAGGTTGATCATGATGTCCGCCAGTTCCGCGTCGTCCACGGCCTGCGGCGAGGAATCGCCCTGTTTGTCGATATTGCTGATATCAAAATTCTGACAGAAAACGCACAGCAGGTTGCAGCCTTCGAAAAATATGGTGCCCGAGCCGTGCCGGCCGACAAGGGGAGACTCCTCGCCGAAGTGGGGGCCGAAGCTCGCCACTCTTGCCCTGGCGCCGACCCGGCACAGGCCGAGTTCTCCCGCCGGCCTGTTTATGCCGCATTCATGCGGGCAGACCGTACATCGTTCCAGCAGCCCGCGGGCGGCGGTCAGCCGCTTTGCCAGGACACCGTGCCGGTGCAGGTCCAGATAGGAAGGTTTATTTTTATTTTTTGACATTGTAATCTTTCGACGAGTTGTATAAACTAAACGAGCTTTTTCCGTTTAAATCTCCCAACGAGGACAATCAACCATGTCGTGGTTCACCCGCACTGTTACCGCCTCTCTCGGCAAGAAGTATATCATGGCCCTTTCCGGCCTGGTTCTCGGTGCATTCCTGCTGGTCCATGCCGCTGGCAACACCACCATCCTGCTGGGCCGCTCGGCCTTTCTGTCCTATGCCGGGCATCTGCACGCCTTCGATTTCGCCCTGGTCGGCATTGAATTCCTGCTGCTGGCGTTTTTTCTGGCCCATGTTGTCACCGGCCTTGTCCTGTTCATGCAGAACATGTGGGCCCGGCCGGAACGGTACGCCGTCAACAACAATGCCGGCGGCAGGACCTGGGGCTCGGCCACCATGCCGTACACCGGCATCATCGTCTTCCTTTTTATCCTCGTGCACCTGTACAATTTTCATTTCATCGCCCCGGGGGCGGTCATCGCCGACGTTGTCGCCGAGGTGCTGGGCAGTCCCCTTTACACGGTTCTCTACGGCATCGGCCTCACCGCCCTGGCCCTGCATATCAGCCACGGGTTCTGGTCCCTGTTCCAGTCGGCCGGAATCAATCATCCGAAATACAACCGGTTCATCATAGTCTGCGCCTGGGTGATCGGCGGCCTGATCATCGCCGTCTTTGGTATAATTGTAGTCATGCTGCTCGTGAACAGCAACCTTCTGGCCTAAGAATGATGCTCGCCGAACAGTTCGATCACCTGGTCCTGACCGTGGGGGATATCGAGGCCACCTGTGCTTTTTATGGCGGCATCCTGGGAATGAAGGTCATCGAATTCGCCGGCGGCCGAAAGGCCCTGCAATTCGGCACCCAGAAGGTGAACCTCCACCGGGCGGGCGCGGAAATCGAGCCCCATGCCCGCCGGCCCACCCCGGGATCGGCGGACATCTGCCTCCTCACCTCCCTGCCCATGGAACAGGTCGTTTCCCGCCTGAACGACCGGGGGTGGATATCATCGACGGGCCGGTGCAGCGCACCGGAGCAACCGGGCCGATTCTGTCGGTTTACTTCAGGGACCCGGACGGCAACCTGATCGAACTGGCCAATCAACTTTCCTCCTTCAATCCGGAAACACAATCATGAAGCTTGACCCCAAGATACCCGACGGTCCGCTGGCCGAAAAATGGGACCGGTGCCGGTTTGCGAACCGGCTGGTCAACCCGGCCAACAAACGTAAATACGAGATCCTGGTTGTCGGCACCGGCCTGGCCGGCGCCTCCGCCGCCGCCACCCTGGGCGAGCTGGGGTACAACGTCAAATCCTTCTGCATCCAGGACAGTCCGCGCCGGGCCCATTCCATAGCCGCCCAGGGGGGCATCAACGCCGCCAAGAACTATCAGAATGACGGCGACTCCATCTTCCGCCTGTTCTATGACACCATCAAGGGGGGCGACTTCCGGGCCAGGGAGGCCAATGTCTACCGGCTGGCCCAGGTCAGCAACAACATCATCGACCAGTGCGTGGCCCAGGGCGTTCCCTTTGCCCGGGAGTACGGGGGCACCCTGGCCAACCGCTCCTTCGGCGGGGCCCAGGTCTCCCGCACCTTCTACGCCCGGGGGCAGACCGGCCAGCAGTTGCTTTTCGGGGCCTATTCGGCCCTGATGCGCCAGGTGGCCGCCGGCAAGGTGACAATCTTCCCCCGGCGGGAAATGATGGACCTGGTCCTGATCGACGGCCAGGCCCGGGGCATAGTCTGCCGCAACCTGGTGACCGGCGAACTGGAACGGTACTGCGGCCACGCGGTTGTCCTCGCCACCGGGGGCTACGGCAATGCCTACTTCCTGTCCACCAATGCCATGGCCTCCAACGTCACCGCCGCCTGGCGGGCGTACAAAAAGGGGGCCGGCTTCGCCAATCCCTCCTTTGTCCAGATTCACCCCACCTGCATCCCGGTCCACGGCGACTACCAGTCCAAGCTGACCCTGATGAGCGAAAGCCTGCGCAACGACGGACGGGTCTGGGTGCCGAAGAAAAAAGGGGACAACCGGCCGCCCCAGGATATACCGGAGGAGGATCGGGACTACTACCTGGAACGCAAGTATCCGAGCTTCGGCAACCTCGTGCCCCGGGACGTCGCCTCGCGCAACGCCAAGGAGGTCTGCGACCAGGGCAAAGGGGTCGGCGAAACGGGACTGGCCGTCTATCTCGACTTCAGGGACGCGATCAATCGGGACGGGCTTGACGTCATCCTTCGCAAATACGGCAATCTCTTCCACATGTACGAAAAAATCACCGCTCAGGACCCCAGCGTTCAGCCGATGATGATTTACCCGGCGGTTCACTACACCATGGGCGGCCTGTGGGTCGACTACAACCTGATGTCGACGATTCCAGGCCTCTTTGTCCTCGGCGAGGCGAATTTCTCCGACCACGGCGCCAACCGGCTCGGCGCCTCCGCCCTGATGCAGGGACTGGCGGACGGCTACTTCATTGTGCCCTACACCATCGGCAACTACCTGGCCGAGGCCGGCAGCGGCCCCCTGACCGTTGATCATGACGCCTACTCCGAGTCGGAGCGGGAGGTCGGACGCCGCCTGGAGGCGCTGCTCGCCAACCGGACCGCCGGCAAAAAAGGACTGCGGACAGTAGCCGACTTCCACCGCCGTCTCGGCCAAATCCTCTGGGACTACTGCGGCATGGCCCGCAACCGGGAGGGGCTGGAAAAGGCCCTGTCCCTCATCCCCGCACTGCGGGAGGAGTTCTGGGATCGGGTGACGGTCCCCGGAAGCGGACAGGAATTGAACCAGTCGCTGGAACGGGCGGGCCGGGTCGCCGATTTCATGGAATTCGCCGAAATCCTGGTTCAGGACGCCCTGGCCCGGGGGGAATCGTGCGGCTGTCATCTTCGCGAGGAGAGCCAGACCGAGGAAAACGAGGCCCTGCGTGACGACGAGCATTACTCCCACGTTTCGGTCTGGGCGTACTCCGGCGAAGGGAAGCCGGCGCAGATGCACAAGGAGCCGCTGGTTTTTGAAAATGTCCGGCCTTCCCAGCGCAGTTACAAGTAAAAGCGGGCACGTTGCATGCGGCAGTCCCGCAGGCTGAAATATCCTCAAACCGGAAGCTCAACTGATATACATGATAGGTTAGACAACCATGGCGGCACGCGAAATATCACTCAACCTGAAAATATGGCGGCAGGAAAACCAGGGCAAGAAAGGGACTTTCGAAAATTATCGCCTGGAAAAAATCAACTCAAACATGTCCTTCCTGGAAATGATCGATGTCCTCAACGAGAAACTGACCCGGGAAGGACGGGAGCCGGTGGCCTTTGACCATGACTGCCGGGAGGGCATCTGCGGGATGTGCGGGGCGGTGGTGGACGGCATCGCCCACGGTCCGGAAAAGGCAACCACCCTTTGCCAGCTGCACATGCGCCATTTCCGTGACGGCCAGACCCTCACCATCGAACCGTTCAGGGCCAGGGCCTTTCCCATAATCAGGGACCTGGTTGTCGACCGCTCCGCTTTTGACCGGATCATCCAGGCCGGCGGCTTCATCTCGGTCAATACCGGCAGCGCCCCGGACGCCAATGCCATTCCGGTAGCGCAGACCAAGGCCGAACTGGCCATGGACGCCGCGGCCTGCATCGGCTGCGGGGCCTGTGTCGCCGCCTGTCCCAATGCGTCCGCCATGCTCTTTGTCGGCGCCAAGATTTCCCAGTTGGCCCTCCTTCCCCAGGGAGGTCCGGAAAGGGAAAAGCGGGCCCTCTCCATGGTCCGGGCCATGGACCGGGAAGGCTTCGGCAACTGCAGCAACGAGAGGGAATGCGAGGCGGTGTGCCCCAAGTCCATTTCCATCCGCAACATCGCCCGGCTGAACCGCGAATTTGTTCGCGCTTCCCTCTTTTCGGACGAGAACGAATAAGGTATAATTCCCGCCTGAACGTTTCGGTAACAACATCTACCGGTCCTGACGCGGTCCCCCCGCAGTCGGTTCCATGGCGGCATCAACCGTGAAGAGACTTTTCGCCCTTTTCTTCCTGCTCCTCGGCCTTTCGGCCGCCGGCTGCGTCAAAATTCCGGACGCGCATTTCACCGTCAGCCACTACGGCGCCAGGACAGCGGTGAACGACGATTGCGGCTGTGACAACCCGATCTTCCCGGAAGCTGCGGCATTGATGGCCGGCCAGGGAGCAGCGGGCCTTGACCCCCACGGCTTCACGCTCGTGAATTGGAACACCTACAAAGGCAGGAAAAACGGCTGGGACCAGGACCTGACCCGGTTGATCCTGCCCAGCGACATCGTTCTGCTGCAGGAAGGGAACCTGACCCCCCGGTTGCTGGAACTGCTCCGGGAGCATGACTTCAATCTCGACCTGGCCGCCGCTTTTACCTGGAACAATGCCGAAACCGGGGTGTTGACCGCGTCCAGGATCAAGCCGGATTTTCTCTGTTCCTTCAGGGAGAAGGAACCGATCAGCACGGTCCCGAAAACGGTCCTGATCACCCGCTACCCCCTGGCCGGCACCGATACGTCTCTCCTGGTCGCCAATGTCCATATGATCAATTTCACCATTGACCTGGCCGCCTACCGCAGGCAGCTGGAGCAAACCGGGGAGATCCTTGCCCGGCACCAGGGTCCCGTCATCCTGTCCGGCGACCTGAATACCTGGAACAACAAGCGCATGGCCGCCGTGGCCGATCTTGCCGCCAAACTGAACATGCAGCCGGTCGGTTTCGCCGACGACCAGCGGTCGAACTTCCTGGGGCAGCCGGTGGATCATATCTATTACAGGGGCCTGGTGCCGGTAACATCGACCACCGCCAGGGTGACGTCCTCGGATCACAATCCCATGCAGGTCACCTTCATGCTGGCCGGAGAAAACCATTGAGACCCTTGATGGCCCCCCTCTTCCGCGCCGCTTTCCTCTGGGTGTTGCTGACGTCGCCGTTTCCCGTCGCCGCCCGCCACCTCGCCCCGGTCGAAGAAATCGAACATCTTCTCGTTTACATCGAGCAGTCCGGATGCGCTTTTATCAGAAACGGCAGGGAGCACTCCGCAGCCGAGGCCCGCGCCCATATTGAAAAGAAATACTCCCATGTCCGGGACAGGGTGGAAACGGCGGAAGAATGGATTGAATATGCCGCCGCCCGGAGCAGTCTGTCAGGCAGACCATACAGGGTCCTCTGCAACTCCGCGGAGATGTCTTCGGCCGACTGGCTCCGCGCCGAACTGGAAAAATTCCGCTCTGAGTAAAAGGCTCCGTCCCCCTCAAAAATGCCGGACAACCCGGACCTTGAAGGGAATGGCTTCATTCCCAATCCGGCTTGGATCGGGATGTTTTTTTAACAGACTCCTGCGTTTTTTGGCCTGCAGGCGTCTTTCCCTCGCCGTGGCCGACATCCTGGTTTTCTTCCGCACCTTTTTTTCGGCCAATGCCGCGGCCAGCAGTTCGGCAAACCGCTGCAGGGCGTCCTCCCTGTTGGCTTTTTGCGTCCGGTACTGCTCTGCCGCAACCTGCAGCACTCCGTCTTTGTTTATCCTCCCGGCCAGCGACCGGCGGATTTTCAACTTCTGGTATGGGGTAAGCGTCGGTGAGTTCTCGACATCGAACCACAGGGTAGCTCTGGAATTGAGCTTGTTGACGTTCTGCCCGCCCGGCCCGCCGGAACGGGAATAGGTAAAGCGCACCTCCGCGGACGGCAGCAAGAGATCGTCCCTGATCCGTATGGTTCGGGGGGACGTGCTCATTGCTCATCCTCTCCCGGCCGCAGCACTTTGAGGCCCAGTCTTTTTTTGTAGTCGTAATACACCTGCTTGAGGAGATTTTCATGCCCCTGCTCCTCCTTGGCCAGCATGGCGAAAATCCGCTTGATCTCACCTTTTTCGGCAAGGGCTTCCCCCCGGCTGTACAGCCGGTACGCCGCCTTCTCGCGTTCAATCGCCTCTTCCAGGATCAGGAGAATCTCTTTTTCTGTTTTTCCGCCCATACCCTACCTCGTCTCAAACCGTTATACAGCAGCGCTCTGGGTCAACGTCCCGTCCCGCATCCGCCGCGCTCCTTTCTTTCCCGGCGGCAAGGCTTAACCCCCGGGCACTCCTTCATCACCTCCTCCCGGCAGGTTTTGAAATGGTTCCAGAACGGAAACAGGCGGCACTGGGCCGGCCGAACCGGGTAAATGGTGCAGCGACAGGACTGCTCGTCGAAAAACAGGCAGAAATGATCCGTTGCCGTTCTTCGTTCGCGGATCGACAACCTGCCCCCGACCCGGCGAAGGCATGAGGCCGTGAAATCGACCGGGTTGGTCCGCAGATGGGAGGCAATCCCTTCGATTTCCGCGGGGCTGACCCAGATGTGACCGGGTTCGCCCCGGCAGCACCTTCCCCCGCACTCGTCACAGGCCGCCGGTTCGAAGCAGAAATCAAATCCTTCCTTTGTCACCTGTTCCGTCATTACTCCCGTCATTCTCCATCTGAATCATCTCTGCCGGGCAGGGTTCAACCGGAGAGTACCTGAAAAAACGGTCGATTGCCAGCAGCTCTTTTTCTTTTTGTTTTCCGATGCCTCCGCATTCATTTGCAATTCTCCATTCCGCATCCCGATGCCCCCTTGCAATCCCATGTCACCCTGGCATAAAATAGACGGAGTTGGCAGCGGCAGTCGGCAGCATACCAGAAGACAGAAGCCAGAGTGAGTATGCAGCTTTGCTGTAAGGATGTATGGTTCGCAGCGGCATCATCCCGTGAGCTGAAAGTTCCGACTTCAAATCATAAACCTTGAACCGTAAACCGTAAACCGCGCGACGCACCAAATCCATGTCCTCCGAACAAACCAGGCAGCAGTGGCGTCTTGAAACCGGGCCCGACAGCGCGGACACCCTGGAAATTCTGTTTGCCGGCCGCTGGTGTCTGGACCAGGAGCTGCCGTCCGTCGACGTCCTCCGATCCGCGCTCGGCAGCCGGCCCAAACGCCTGACTTTCAGAACCGATCTTTCCGCCTGGGACACGGGACTGCCGGCCTTTCTGTTCAGCCTCATCGATCTCTGCGGAGAAATGGGCATCGAGGTCGACCAGGAGGGACTGCCCAAGGGCGTCCGTCGTCTGCTGGCCATGGCCGAGGCCGGCCGGGAACGGAAAGTTTCCCGGGCGCCCTCCGACCGGGAAAGCCTGCTGGCCCGGACAGGGACGGCAACGATACGGTTCCTCCACGGCGCCCCGGAAATGCTGCATTTCCTGGGCGAAATCTCCCTTGCCTTCGTCAGGCTGCTTTCAGGCCGGGCCCAGTTTCGCTGGAGCGACATGTGGGTGGAGATCGAGGAAGTCGGCCCCCGAGCCCTGGTCATCGTTTCGGTGATCAGTTTTCTCGTCGGCCTTATCCTGGCCTACCTGGGCGCCGACCAGCTCCGTCTGGTGGGGGCGCAGATCTTCATCGCCGACCTGGTTGCCATCGGCATGGTCCGGGAAGTAGCCGCCCTGATGACCGGCATCATCATCGCCGGCAGGACCGGCTCGGCCTTTGCTGCTCAGCTCGGCACCATGCAGGTCAACGAGGAGATCGACGCCCTCAGGATCCTCGGCATCTCCCCCATCGATTTCCTGGTGCTGCCCCGGATGCTGGCACTGCTGCTGATGATGCCCCTGCTGACGCTCTATTCGGGCTTTGTCGGCATGCTCGCCGGACTGCTGATCGCCTCCTCCATCTTTGACATCGGCATGTTTGAATACTATAACGAAACAGTTCGGGCCCTGGAGTTGAAATATTTCATCGTCGGGCTCGTCAAGGGCACGGTCTACGGCGCCGTGGTCGCCTACGCCGGCTGCCTGCGCGGCATGCAGTGCGGCAGAAGCGCCGTGGCCGTGGGCGAGGCGGCAACCTCGGCGGTGGTGACCGCCATTCTGATGATCACCATCTCGGCGTCAATCCTGACCATTGTCTTTTATCAGTTGGGAATCTGAGCCGATGGAACCGGCACCGCACATAGAAGTACGGGACCTGACCATGGCATACGGCGACTTCATCGTCCAGCGCGACCTCAACTTCACGGTCAACAAGGGGGACATTTTCATTATCATGGGCGGCAGCGGCTGCGGCAAATCCACCGTCATGCGCTCCCTGATAGGCCTGCAGCGCCCTGCCGCCGGCACAGTTCTCTATGACGGCCGCGATTTCTGGAACGTTGAACCTGATGAACGGGAGCGCCTCAAGCGCCGGCTCGGCATCATGTTCCAGAGCGGCGGCCTCTGGAGCTCACTCACCCTGGGGGAAAACGTGGCCCTGCCCCTCAGCGAGCACACTGACCTGGCACCGCGAATGATAAGGGAAATCGTTGCCTTCAAGCTTGCCCTGGTCGGCCTCAACGGCTTTGAGGAGTTCTATCCCGCCCAACTGAGCGGCGGCATGAAAAAACGGGCCGGTCTGGCGCGGGCCATGGCTCTCGACCCGGATATCCTGATCATCGACGAGCCGTCTTCCGGCCTTGATCCCCTCAGCGCCCGGCGGCTTGATGACCTGATCGTGGAACTGCGGGACAGCCTGGACACCACCATTGTCCTGATAACCCATGAACTGGCGAGCATCCTCGGTATCGGCAGCAATTCGATCTTTCTCGACGCCGAGACCCGCACCATGATCGCCACCGGCAATCCGAGGGAAGCGGTCCGTTCCGGCGACCCCCGGGTTCGTCATTTTCTCTCCAGGGGGGAAGCATGAGCAAAAAAGCGAGTCCGACCCTGATCGGCGCCTTTGTTTTCGGGGCCGTGGCGCTCGGGATCATAACCGTCCTGCTGCTGGCGGGCGGGGAATGGTTCCAGGAGCGGCGCCGGCACGTCATGTATTTTGACGAAGCGGCCCAGGGCCTGCAGGTGGGGGCGCCGGTGGTATTCCTGGGCGTCAAGGTCGGCACCGTCAAACGGATTCAGCTTGGCCTTGACGAATCCACCGACCGCTTCATTGTGTCGGTAACCATAGAAATCGCCCCCCACACCCTCCGGACCACCACCGGCGAACAGATCGATCTCCAGGACCGGATCAGCGTCCGGGAACTTGTGGACCGAGGACTGCGGGCCCGGCTGCAGATGCAGAGCCTGCTCACCGGCATGCTCTTCGTCGACCTGGGCTTCCATCCCGACAAAAAAGCGCGCTTTATCAGCGAGGACCCCGGAATCAGTGAAATTCCCACGATTCCGACCACGGTGGCGGAATTGTCCTCCATGCTGGAGGACTTCCGGGTGGATGAATTCCTCGATGACCTCGCCGAGATAAGCGGTTCGCTCCGCACGATCCTGGCCACGGAAGCATGGCACTCCATCCCCGAACGTCTTGATGGGGCCCTCGCCAACCTGCAATCCCTGACCGCCAGGCTCGACACCGCCAGTGCACCGCTGCTGGTCCGGGCCGAGACCAACCTTGAGGAACTGGGCAAGGCCATTGACGATGTCCGGGCCGCCATGGACAGGATCGGCCTGGCCGCCGACCGGATCGGGAACCTGGCGGATGAGGATTCACCGGTGGTTGACAATTTGTCCCGGGCAGGAACGGAACTGGCCGACGCGGCCCGGGCGCTGCGGCAGTTCGCCGATGACGAGGCACCGACCGTCCAGCACCTCAACCAGGCCCTGCGGGAGATATCCGGGGCGGCCCGTGCCCTGCGCCGGCTGGCCGAAAGTCTCGAGCGGGAGCCCGAGGCTGTTTTCCGGGGTAAACGGAGAGGGGAGGAATAAAATGAAACAGCAAACCGTCTTGCAGCATCCGGGCCTCCGGCTTGCCGTCCTGCTCGTTCTGGTTCTGCTCACAGCAGGGTGCGCCAGGACGGCGCCGGTCGCCTACTATCAGCTTTCCGCCATCGCCGCCGACCGGGACGCCGGAGGGGTGAGCGGTGTCGATGATGCAGTCATCGGCCTCGGCCCCCTGCGGCTGCCGGAGCTTCTTGACCGTCCCCAGATCGTCCTCCGCCAGGACGCCAACCGGCTGCTGCTGAGTGACGGTCATCGCTGGGCCGAACCGCTGGCCGAGAATTTCCTCCGGGTTCTCAGGGAAAACCTCTCCGCCCACCTGCATACCGAACGGTTGCTCCTGCATCCCTGGCCCCTGAAAGCTCCGCCGGATTATCAGGTCATCATTGACGTTCTCCGCTTCGAGGGTGATATTTCCGGCGCGGCCTGCCTGGAAGCCGTCTGGTTGGTCCGGAACGGGGAGGGAACACTTCTTATGCCCCGGCAACGGGACAGCTATGAGGCAGCGGCTTCCGGCTCCGGCCGGGCGGAAATCGTCGCCGCCCTCAGCGAGACGCTCGCCCGCTTCAGCGGGGACATCGCCCGGCAGCTCACCCTGCTGCATGCGTCCCATCCCCTGGAGTAGGAAACAGACGACCGTGCCACGGCCGGCTATTAATTTCCCGCTCCCACCCTCCCCGCACGGCAATCGCGGCCGCCCGCCGACGGCCAGGCCGCCGCGGCGGGATACGCATACTCGAACTGTCCTGCCCGCCGGTCAAAAATCTGCTCCCCGGACCTTGACAGAACCAGGACCGCGATTAATTACTATGCTGAACCGTCCAGTTCGGGTCGGTTCCCCAAACGGAGCATTCCCCGCGATACCAGTATTTTTCCAGCCATGCCGGTCAGTTTCCATCAGGAAAGGGGCCGGGAAGAAAATACTTTGCGGATCATCGGGGAATGGATTATTCCCACTGGTATATTGACAATATTGTTGGTTCTGAGGTTTTCGTGCAATGGGGCGAAACGATCTGGAATTGGCAACCATCCCCCTGCTTGTAGAACATATCACGAAAGAATACAGCACATCAGACTGCGAGCTCATCCGGGAAGCGCTCTCCCTCCTGGAATCACTGCAGGCAGACAGGCAAACCGCCATAGTCAATGTCGCCAGTCTTCTGGTTGAGCAGAAAGCGGACGCCGTGATCGTGATCTGCGCCCTGCTCGCTCCTCTGCTGTGGAACAAGTCTCTTTCCCTTGCCGAGATCAGGAAACAATTCGGCCAAAAGACCGCCGACCTCCTGTCCCACTTCACCCTCCCCCCGGCCTGCCGGACGGATTCGGAGGTCAATCGGCACCGGGATACCCAGGCTCTGCTGTCGACGCTTTCCCATGATATCCACGAAACCCTCCTGCTGCTGGCGTTCAGGGTCATTGACCTCGAAGAGCACCGGGACGGGGAAAACGACCGGCTGAGAAAAAAGGCGGAAGAGTCCCTGGACATCCTGGTTCCCATTGCCAACCGCCTGAATCTCGCCAGGCTGCGCAGACGGTTGGAGGCGCCTCGTTCCGGATCCTGGAGCCCCGCATCTACCGGGAACTGGAGCGGCAGGTGGCGCCGATCCGCGAGGAAGACGCCCAGTGCCTCGCCATCCTGAAAAAGGCCGTCGACCGCCTCCTGGAGAAAAACGAAATCAAGGCCATAGTCCAGGGAAGAATCAAAAGCTTCTACGGCATATATCGCAAAATGCTGCGCAAGGGAAAGTCCTTTCACGACATTCTTGACCGCATCGGCATGCGGATCATCGTTGCCACCGTGCCCGAGTGCTACGCCGTTCTGGGTCTGCTGCACACCCATTTCCAGCCCGTTCCCGGCAGTTTCGACGACTACATCGGCCTGCCCAAGGACAACGGCTACCAGTCACTGCACACCTGCGTGTATCCCGTCCGCAACATTTCCCACAAACCCATCGAGTTCCAGATCCGCACGGAACTCATGCACCGGGAGGCGGAATACGGCGTTGCCGCCCATTGGCAGTATAAGCAGGGAGGGAAGGCGATCACCGAGAGCGACCTGCAGAAAACCCTGTGGATGAAAGGGCTGGTCAAGCAGCATCTCGGAATGAGTTCGGAGCGGTTCATCGAGGTCCTGCATCAGCAGGTGTATGAAGCCGCCACGGTGGTGTTCGGGGAGGGGGGCCGGATCAGCCGGCTCCCTGCAAACGCCACCGTCGCCGACTACCTGAAAAAGGCCAACCTGACCGTTTCCCCGCAAGCGGCACTGCGGGTCAACGGCAAACCGGCCGGGATGGAGCATGTGCTTCAGGACGGCGATTCCATAGAAATCATTGAACCCGAAGGGAGATAGCCTGATATTCCAAAAACAACTCATCTGTGTGAATCTGTGTAATCTGAGGATAAAACTATCCACAGATTACGCAGATTACGCAGATTTTTTTTGGCTTTTTTGGGGCTGGGATCTGGCGGGTGGTTGCATATCGGGGAATCGGCAGATAGCCTGATATTCCAGAAACAACTCATCTGTGCAACTCTGTGTAATCTGCGGATAAAACTTTCCACAGATTACGCAGATTACGCAGATTTTTTTTGGTTTTTTTTTGGGCTGGGATCTGGCGGGTGGTTGTATATCTTTGAATCGGCAGATAGCCTGATATTCCAGAAACAATCATCTGTGTAAATCTGTGTAATCTGCGGATAATAAACAATCTGTGTTGATCTTTGCCGGCCAACATTGGATAATACGGTCAGGATAACCTTCAGCGCAAGGATACAACGATGGCTGTGCAGAATCTGCGGCAAAGATGGCAGGGCCTGTCCCGATTACAGCGGTGGAGTATCATTGCCGGGGGCTCCCTGCTGTTGTACACCGTTTTCGGTTTCTGGCTGCTGCCGGCCATTGTCCGCGCGCAGCTGGAGAAAAAGCTGAGCCAGGCCCTGCACCGGCCGACCACGGTCCAGAAAGTACAATTCAATCCCTACACCCTGGAGGCGGCGGTCACCGGGTTCCAGGTCCTGGAACCGTCCGGCGGCGAACCGTTTGTCTCCTTTGAACGCCTGCACGTAACCCTGCAGGCCGCCTCCCTTTTCAAGCGCGCCATCATCATCAGATCCTTTTCCCTGCTCAACCCGTACGCCAGAATCGTCCTCAACAGTGACAAAACCTTCAACTTTTCCGATCTTGCCGCCGGGGACGGCGAGGAGAAGCCGCTTCTGTTCTCGGTCAACAACATCGAGCTGCTCGGGGGCGGCATCGATTTCACCGACCGGCTGAAGGAGGCCGAGCATCACGTCACCGACCTGCATATCGGTCTGCCCTTTCTTTCCAATCTGCCTTACGAAGTTGAGATTTTCACTCAGCCCGTCTTTGAAGCGGTGATCAACGGCACTTCCTTCAGCATGCTCGGGGAGAGCAAGCCTTTTCACATGACCAGGGAATCGGAGATCGATCTCGATTTCCATGACATCGATCTCACCGGATATCTGGTCTATCTCCCCGACAATCTCAATTTCACCATCAAAAACGGCCGCCTTGACCTGGATCTTTCCCTGTCCTTCATCCAGCACGAGGACGGCAGCCCCGCAGTCAATATCAGGGGAAAAACCAGTTTGCGGGAAATGCAGATGGTGGACGGCCTGGAGCAGCCGCTGCTTTCCTTCCCCGAACTGACGGTGGATATCGCGCGCGCCCATCTCCTGCGCCGGGAATTCCACCTGGCCAGGATCTTCTGGCGGAAGCCGGAGCTGTTCGTGGAGAGGGGAGAGGACGGACAGTTCAACCTGGCCCGCCTCGTTTCTTTCCCGGCAGATGAGCAACAGAGTACAGCCCCCGCACCCCCTGCCGACGGCCTGCTGTTCGAGGTTGCCGACGCAACCCTGGAGGAGGCCGTCATTCACTTCACTGACCGGACAGTGTCCGGCCCCATGCAGTCAACCCTGCGACCGGTCAACCTCCAGATCAGGGACTTCAGCACCGCCCCGGAAACCTCCGCCGCCTACAACCTGGCGCTCACCAGTGAAAGCAACGAGAAGATCGGGGTCAGCGGCACCTTCACCCTTGCCCCCCTTCAGGTTGCGGCGGACGCGACCGTGGACAATCTGCGGCCCGGCAAGTACCGTCCCTACTATGAACACGCCCTGCGGGCACAACCGGAGGCGGAAACGGTCAGGGCGGCGGCCCATATCGACTATGCGGGGAATAACGGAGGACTGCTTATTTCCGGCCTGGGGATCGATCTGGAAGGCTTCAGCATCACCGGCCCGGATGGCGCGGACACAATTGCCATCCCCGCTTTCTCCATCAATGGCGCCGAGGTCAATATCAGGAACCAGACGGTGACGGTCGACAGGTGCGCAAGCAGGGGGGCGGTCATCCCGGTCACCCGCCGCGGGGACGGCACCATCAACCTGCGGGACTTCCTGGCCACCGCCCCGGCCGGGCCCGGCATGCCCGAGGAAGCACCGGAAGATGACGATGCCCACCAGCCTGCCTGGCAGGCAACGGTCAAGGCCCTGGATTTCGCCGACTTCCAGGTGACGTTCACCGACCGGACCACGGAAGAGCCCGTTGTGTTGAGCGCGGACCAGCTGCGCCTGACCGCGGACAACGTCACCACCCGCGAGGGCGAACAAACCGCCATTGATCTCGGCCTGCGGCTGAATGGGAGCGGCAGTGTCAAAGCGGCCGGCAGCGTGGTTCTTTCCCCCCTTGCCCTGCAGCTCGAAGCCGACCTGGCCGATCTGCCGCTCAAGTCCGTTCAGCCCTACGTGGAGCGGAAGCTCAACATCATTCTGACCGACGGCCTGGCAGAAATCAAGGGCAGCCCGTCCCTCGACCGGCGGTCTGACGACGGTATTGGTTTCTCCTTCCAGGGTGACGCCGGCGTCTCCAATTTTGCCGCCCTTGACGGCGTGGCGGCGGAGAAGCTGCTGAGCTGGGATGCGGTGCGGGTGACGGAATTGGCCATCCAGACCCTTCCCACACGCGTCACTGCCGGAGAACTCCTCCTGGACGGCGTCGCCGCCTCGCTGTCGAGGAGCCCGGAAGGTGTACTCAACCTGGCCACCGTGGTCCGGCAGGATGCCGGCGAAGAGGAAGAGGAGGAAAAACCGGCCGGGGAGGAACCCCCTCCAGAAATAGAGATCGCCCGGGTGCGGCTGGCGGACTGTTTCTTTGATTTTGTCGACCGCAGCGTAGCCCCTCGCTTCAACACCTCGCTGGAAAAAATTACCGGCGACATCAAGGGCCTCTCCTCGGCCAGGGACGCCTCGGCCGAGATCAATGTCACCGCCATGCTGGATCAGCATTCCCCGGTCGGATTCACCGGTTCCATCCATCCCTGGCAGGAGTTGTTCACCGATGTGACCGCGGAATTCAGCAATATTGAACTGACGCCCATGAGCCCCTACACCATCAAGTTCATCGGCTACCCGCTGACCAGGGGCAAATTGAGCCTCAACCTGCACTACCTGATCGAAGGCGCCAGGCTCACCTCGCAGAACAGGGCCTTCATCGACCAGATCACCCTGGGCGATTTCGTGCAGAACGAAACCGCGGTCAACCTGCCGGTGCAATTGGCCATCTCCCTGCTGAAAAACCGCCGGGGCGAAATCGAACTCAACATCCCTGTGTCGGGGCGGCTCGACGACCCGCAATTCAGCGTTGCCGGAGTCGTTTTCAAGATGATCACCAACCTTATCGTCAAGGCGGCGACCTCCCCCTTTTCCCTGCTCGGAGCAGTATTTGCCGGCGACGGCAAGGAGCAGTACATCGAGTTCGAAGCCGGCCGGGCCGAAATCAACCCGGAGGCCGGGGACATGCTGACTGAATTCGCCAAGGTACTGTATGACCGGCCGGCCATCAAGGTGGACCTCCTGGGCCGGGTGGATCCGGCCAGGGACAACGAAACCCTGCTGCAGATGCGCTTCGACCGGCTGCTCAAGGCGCAGAAGCTCAAGGATACGGCCAGGGAATCGACGCTGTCGAATGTCGATGATGTCGAAATCGGCGCCGATGAATATGAACACTACCTGAAAAAGGCCTACAAGGCCGCGGATTTCGAGCGCCCCAGGAATTTTCTCGGCATGCTCAAGGACATCCCGGCGGAGGAGATGGAACAACTCCTCCGTGACCACCTCGTTATCAGCGGAGACGACCTGCAGCGCCTAGCCGTGCAGCGGGCGGGAGTCGTCAGGAATGTGCTCATGGAGCAGGGGCCGGTCGAGGCGGACAGGATTTTCATCGTCGAACCCCGGGGCGGTTATGGTGAAGGCAGGGAGCAGCCGGCCATGCGGGTGGAAATTTCCGTGCGGTGAAAGGGGGAGCCCGGAACAGCGGCGCCAGGGGCGGATCCGGAACGGCAGTGGGCGCCATTCAGGATGGCGAAGAAGAGTCAAGCAAAGACTTGATAATCATATAAAAGGCACCTCCCTCAGCTGTCAGGAGATAAACTTCTTCTGATATACTGAGAAGAAAGCGACCAACTTTCACAAGGAGGTGCTCTATGGAATTATACGCTGGAATCGAT
>Ga0209614_1001081_pt1 | contig 21571 bp, 22 predicted proteins | sample BlaSprsedimmetaG_FD_185484 | JGI IMG/M metagenome (GOLD analysis project Ga0209614, IMG submission 185484) | Hot spring sediment bacterial and archeal communities from California, USA to study Microbial Dark Matter (Phase II) - Blank Spring... ... | reverse complement strand
AGGAGCGGCGGGGAAACACCTGGACCCATCTCGAACCCAGCAGTTAAGCCTGCCAGCGCCGATGGTACTGGGGGGGCAGCCCCCTGGGAGAGTAGGTCATTGCCAAGAGACCTTTTTGCGTGTGTCTGTTATGGCTGGGCGAGTGTAAATCGCATTGCAAGGTTTTACTCTCTATTTCATGGGTACACTCTCCAGGATGTACTTGATGAAGGGGGGAGAACGGCGTGTGGTGGTGTAGTAAAGGCTTGCGCTGCCTGGCATTGCTAGGGCTTGTTATATTGGTTGGTTGTCAGGGTGTGGTTGAGCAAGAGGCGACATCACCTGTGGTGCTTCCTACTTCTGTACCAGTAATTCCTCCGCCAATTCCCTCACTTCCAACTGCAACCCCACCGCCTGCGGAGGATGTGACTATCTCAGTTGTGTTGACCCCCACCTTGACGCAAACGCTCTCAACGCCGCCGGCCCTTCCGGCGGATTTCTGCGCTTATTGGCGCGGTGTTACGGAACCCTTCGATTTTTTCAGCGAGCAAATGGGCGAGGAGGTGCGCTATTTGGTGCATCTGCCGCCGTGTTATGCTCAATATCCTCAACGCGCTTATCCGGTGCTCTATCTCTTGCATGGTTGGCCTCTGGATGAGTATCATTGGGAAAGTTTGGGCGTCACGGAAATGATGGATGATTGGATCAGCCGTGGTTTGGTTGGCCCCTTCATCATCGTGATGCCGGGCGTTAATTCTGAGGGTAAGTATGTCCATTCCAGTGGTGGGCCTGGCTCCTTTGAGGCCATGTTGGTGCAGGAATTGTTGCCGCGAGTCGAAAGCGACTATCGCGTGTGGGCTGAACCGCAAGGACGCGCCATTGGCGGTATTTCGCGGGGTGGGGTCTGGGCGCTGGCTATCGGGATGCGCTATCCAGAGCTCTTCATGACGGTGGGGGGCCATAGTCCGGCACTCTCGGTGAACAATCCACATCCATCTTTTGATCCCTATCGCCTGGCTGCCAGCGGCTTGCCTGGGCAGCGGGTCTATCTCGATGCCGGGAATGTGGACTGGGCGCGTGGTGGAACCTTGCAGCTGTATGAGATATTAGTGGCCGCCGATGCTGATGTGACCTTTGAGCTTCACGCTGGCGATCACGTGGATGCCCTTTGGCAGCGGGGCCTTCCTGATTATCTCAGATATTATACGAGCATTTGGCCTGCTTCGGTGGCGCAGCTGCCCACTCCTGCTACTCCAGAATCATCACAAGGGCTACTCGAAACGCCTTGATGATCTTTCCGCTGTTGGAAAAAGCACACCGGCCGGTGTGCTTTTTGTAAAGTGCTTAGGCCTGTTTCCAGAGCCGTTGCAGCGCCGCGATATCGTAGGGCGGCACTTTATCCTGTTGTTGCGCCAGCACATCCAGGGCTTGCATGGTGTTGGCGACACCTTTGGCGGCCCGTTCGCTGTTGAGCACTATGAGCGCCTGCCAGATTGCCGAGAGCGCAGCCACCAGACTATCGAAGAAGGGGTAGCCGCTGGGTGTCTTGGCGGGGGCAGTTAAGGTGAGCGCCGACTGCCGCGCCGGGAGCAAGGTGGGACTGGTGGTGAGGGCGATGGTGTTGAGGCCCTGCTCGCGCGCGGCGCTGAGCATGTGCCCGATCTCGATGTCGGGGTCTAGCCCCAGCGAAATGGCGAAAAGCACATCATCTGGATGGATGTCGCGCAAGGTGAGCGCCGACTTCCCCATGTCGGCCTGGACTGCGTGCGCCTCGATGCCGATGATGGTCAGATAGGTAACCCAAAGCATGGCGAGTCCATGCCCTTCGGTCTTGCTGATGACGAAGACGCGCGCCGCTTGGTCGAGCTGCTCGGCGATATCGCCGATGAGCGCGCTGTCGGCCTTCAGGCTGAGCACCCGATCGCTGAGCTCGTCTAGCCGGAGCGCGATCTCACCCTCCAGCCCTTCCGCTTCGGGAGCGCCCTTCTGATAGCGCAGCGCCAGCTCCTGGTTGATGTATTGCTTGATCTCACGCGAGAGCTCGCGGTAGCCAGAGTACCCCAGCTCCTGGGAGAAACGCACCACGGTGGCCGGATCAACGCCGACCCTGCGGGCCAGTTCGGTTGCGGTCAAAAAGCCTACGTCTAGCGTGTCTTCCAGAATGAAGTCGGCCAGAGTGCGGAAACGTGGAGAAAGTTGCTCGTAAATATCCTGAATTCTTTCACGAAACATTGTGTTGCCTCCTCATATTTTTGGACTTTGGATGCTACTTGACGAGAGAGAACATAGTTATGCACAGCCTTCAAGCGCGAGAAAGTGGTCTGTGTGAAGGTGCATCGCGCGCTTTTGTCTTTCGATGATAACATTTTTTGTTCTTGATGTCAATGGTATATATAAAAATTTATCAGTTATTAACCCTTTTGTAATTCTAGGGGATTTTGCGATACACTTCACCCGCGCACAAGCTTGCTCCGCAGGGTTGCTTTTTCTGCTATCCGGTGTTATCATACTGCCATTATGGAAAGACAAATTCGCATCGCGCCATCTATCTTGTCGGCGGATTTCGCCTATCTGGGAGCTGCGGTCGCCGAGGCGGAGGCGGCGGGGGCCGATATGATCCATGTGGATGTGATGGATGGGCATTTCGTGCCCAACCTGACCATCGGCCCGGTCGTGGTCAAGGCCCTGCGCCGGGTCACCCGCCTGCCGCTGGATGTGCATTTGATGATCGCGCAGCCTGAACGCTATATTTCCGCATTCGCGGAAGCGGGCGCGGACACTTTGCTGATCCACCCTGAGGCCTCTATACATCTGCATCGTACCCTGCAACAGATTCGAGGGCTGGATGTGGCGGCGGGTGTGGTGCTGAACCCCGCTACTGCTGAGGAGGCGCTGCGTTACGTCCTCCCCCTGGTGGATCGCGTGCTGATCATGTCGGTCAATCCGGGTTTTGGCGGGCAGGCTTTTCTGCCAGAGGTGTTGCCCAAGATTGCCAGGGTGCGTGCGCTGCTGGATGTGGCGGACAACCCGGCGCTCTTGGCAGTTGATGGGGGGATCAATGAGACAACAGCTCCACAGGTCGTGGAGGCTGGTGCGGATACCTTGATCGCCGGTTCGGCGATTTTTGGGGCTAGTGTGGGAGTCGCAGCGGCGCTACAGGCGCTGCGTGAGGCGGCTCAGCGAACGGGATAAGCAAATCGGCCCCGTTTAGTTTGAGGACGGGGCCGATTTATGGAGCAATCAGTATGCGCATTAAGTGTTTTTATGAGAGAGAGTCCGCAAGCAACGCGTACAAATGTAGATCCGTTCCACTTTTCCGTCAATCAACAAGCGCTTGCGCTGAATATTCGGACGGAACATGCGATTGGTCGCACGCTTGGAGTGACTCACGTTATGCCCAAAAGACGGGCCTTTACCACAAACTTCACATTTTGCCATAGCTTCACCTCGATTGTACTTCAATGACGGCGGTTATCATACCACAAAGGGAAAAAGACGCAACTAGGAGGGAATGAATGACTGAAAAAATACAACCTCGTGGAAAGATAGAGGTAGCGCCTTCGGCGATTGCTTCTATTGTGAGTGAGGCTGTCCAGACCTGTTATGGGGTCGTGGGGACGGTGCCCAAAAACTTTGCCACCAGTCTGGCGGATTTGCTCTCTTCGGACCGCAAACGTGGGGTTGAAGTGCTGGTTCGAGATGGGGAAATTGTGATTGATGTCTACGTTGTGGTAGAGTACGGAACGCGCATTGCCACGGTAGCGGAGAGCGTCAAGCATGTGGTGCGCTACCAGGTCGAGCGGGCGCTTGCGATGCCGGTGGCCGCGGTCAATGTTCACGTCCAGGCGCTGCGCGTCAGCGACGCTGACTAGGAGACGCTCAACGTGGAATACCAGCAAACATCCCCAATGGAGACTCTAGACGGCCAACAGCTCAAGCAGCTGGTGAGGGCGGCGCTGTCCTGGTTGCGCCAACACCAGGAGGTTATCAATGCCTTGAATGTTTTCCCCGTCCCGGATGGCGATACCGGCACGAATATGATGTTGACCATGACCTCTGCCTGGAACGAGATCGAGCATTCCCCTGAGAAGAACGCGGGGCAGGTGATGTCTGGGGTGGCGCATGGCGCGCTCATGGGCGCGCGCGGCAACTCTGGGGTGATTCTCTCGCAAATCTGGCGCGGCTTTGCCCGCAGCATGGATAACAAACCCGAACTGCGTGTCGCCGATTTTGCTGCGGCGCTGCGCGTGGCCTCCGAGACGGCCTACAAGGGCGTCGTCAAGCCCGTTGAGGGGACGATCCTTACTGTTGTCCGCGAGACCGCCGAGGCCGCCCAGGACATCGCCGCTGAGACCGATGACCTGGTGCTCTTCTTCGAGCGCATTGTGCAGGAGGCCAAGCTCTCCGAGGCCCGCACGCCGAGCCTCTTACCGGTGTTGCGGCAGGCGGGCGTTGTTGATTCCGGCGGACAGGGCCTGGTCGTCATCTTCGAAGGCATGTGGCGTTCCATGGTCGGGCTACCCGTGGATGAGAGCAAGGATCTCGCGCAGATGGTAGACCTGACCGTGGCGGAACCACACGCGCATGGCGAGCTGGAATTCGACAGCGATTATCCCTACGATGTCCAATTCATTGTCGTCGGCGAGGATATGGACATTGACGCGCTCCGCGCCAGTATCGAGGAGATAGGCGATTGTGCGTTGACCGTGGGGGACTCTCGCACCATCAAAGTTCACGTTCACGTCCCCGATCCCGGCGTACCGCTCAGCTATGCCGTCAAATATGGCTCATTGCGCGATGTGGTTGTCGAGGATATGCAGGCGCAGTATCAGGAGTTCATCTCCGGGCGCGAGGGCTATCCGGTGATCGGCCCTGGAGCGCCGCAGGTTCCCACCGTCTTTCCTGAGATTGACCCCTCCGCCGTCGGCATCCTGGCTGTGGCCGCCGGCAAGGGCATCGAGCGGGTCTTCCGCAGCCTGGGCGCTGCGGTTGTCATCGAAGGCGGGCAGACGATGAACCCCAGCACGGCGCAAATCCTGGAGGGCCTCGAGCGCATCCCCTCGGAGGAAGTCATCATCCTGCCGAACAACAAAAACATCCTCCTGGCGGCGCAACAGGCCGCCGAGGTCTGTGAAAAGCAAGTCCATGTGGTGCCGACCCATACCATTCCCCAGGGCGTCGCCGCCTTGCTCTTCTTCGATTCTCAGGCGAGCCTGGAAAGCAATGCTGAAGCGATGGCGGCAGCGGCGGAACAGATCATCACGGGTGAGGTCACATGGGCCACGCGCGACGTGGTGCTCAACGGCGTGACCGTGGAGGAGGGCAACGCCATCGGGCTGTTGAACGGCGACCTTGTCGTTGCCACGGATTCCTTCGATGAGGTCGTGCGTCAACTGCTGGATGATATTGACATTGATATCTACGAGCTGGTGACGCTTTACTATGGCGAGGGCGTGGATGTGGCGCAGGCAGAGCGCCTCGTGGCGGCGCTGACCGAGGAGTACGAGACCCTGGAATTTGAACTTGTCGAGGGCGGACAGCCCCATTATCCTTATCTACTTTCTATCGAATAACGGACCTGTGGTGTGATGAATAACAACATTCAACTGATTACCGATGGCACGGCCTATGTCTCCCCGGCGCGTTTGCGTGAATTGAGCATCATTTCGCTGCCCATTGTCGCGCAAGCGGGGGGACGGCATTTCATGTATGACCAGCAGACTCACGAGCACGTTGACCTGCTGCGCTGGATGGCGAGCGAACGCGGCCCGGTGGAGATTGTCGGCCCTTCGCCCGATGACTTCCGCGCGGTCTTCGAGCGCACGCTCTATCGCACCAACAAGATGTTGGTGATCCTCTCTTCCAGCCACCTCAGCCCGGTGATGCGCAACGCGCGCATCGCCGCCCGCGACTTCATGGGGCGTTGTGACATCACCATCCTCGATTCGCGGACCATCTCAATGGGCCTGGGGCTGCTGGTGGAGCGGGCCGGCGAACTGCTGGCAGCGGGAGATTATCCGCTGCCGGAGGTCGTGCGCCAGATCCGGGGGATGATCCCGCGCATCTATGTGGTGATGGTCTCGCATACGTTGGATTATCTCTATGCCAGCGGCAAGCTCAGCGCGATGCAGGCTGTCTTGGGAGCGATGCTCAAGATCCACCCCTACATTCTCATGGAGGATGGTGAGATCGTGCCGGTGGAGAAGAGTCGCACCCCGGAGAAGGCGCTCGACAAAATTGTGGAATTCGCATCTGAGTTCACGCGCATTCGCCGCTCGGTCATCTTCCACAGCGGCGGGCTGGAGCCTTCCGATGAGGCGCTCAGCCTCAAGAACCGTCTGGATCAAGTGCTGGAGGACGAACACGATTTCCCCATGCTCTGTTACGATCCCATTCTGGCCTCGCACATCGGCCCGGAGGGGCTGGGCATGGTGATCTACGAGGGCGCCTGGGGCCATTAAGTGGGTGCGCGGATTCGCATTATCGTGGATAGCACCGCGGATCTGCCCCCGGCGCTACTTGAGCGCTGGGACATCGTGGTGTTGCCGATCTATCTCCTGTTGGAGGGGCGCAGCTATCGGGACGATGCGGCGCTGGATCGTGCGCGATTCTACGAGCAGCTGGCCCAGCACCGGCTCAAAACCGCGGCCCCGCCGCCCCACGAGTTCCTGGCCGCTTACGAGGCGCTGGTCGCTGCGGGCGCGGAGGAGATCATCGGTCTCTTCATCTCGGCTTCGCTGAGCAGCATCTACGGCAACGCGCAGCTGGCCGCCCAGCAACTTGAGGGGGCGCGCGTACATATTGTAGATACCGGACAGATCTCGATGGGGATCGGCTGGCTGGCGATTGCGGCGGCGCAGGCTGCGGCTGAGGGCGCGACCGCCTCTGAAATTGTCGCCTTGCTGGAAGAATTGCGCCAGCGCGTGCTGGTGGTGGGCGTGCTCGAATCCATCACCCATCTGCACCGGAGCGGGCGCGTGAACTGGGCCACGGCTTGGGTGGGGGAGATTTTACAAATCAAGCCTTTGATCTATTTCTATACCGGGGAGGCCGGTCTTATCGGGAAGGTGCGCACCCATCGGCGGGCGGTGCAGGCTCTGGCAGATTGGATCGTAGCTCTGGGGCCATTGGAGCAGGTGGCATTTTTGCACAGCCACACGAATCCCCGGGTCTCGGCGCGCTTCCAGGCGGAGTTGACGCCAGTGTTGCCGGAGCTCACGCTGCAGCCCATTGAGGTCTCGCCGGTGCTGGGGGTTCACATCGGCCCCGGCGGGTTGGGCGTGGCCCTGGTGCAGGCCAGCAACGGCGGCCCTTTACCCAATATGATCAACCACTTCGACAGGGAGTCATCATGCTGAAACCTTTGGAAACACTACAAAAAATGCTCGATCTGGAAGAGTGGGACTATGCCTTCCAGGATCGTGCCGTGGCCGGCGGGCTGGTGCGCTATGGCGGAACCTGGCTGCAACAAGTCCTGACGCTGTACGGCGAGGAGGCTCGCCCGTGGGGAGAACAAGTCGTGGCCCAGCTGGAAGCTTACAGCCGGATGACGACGGCGCAGCGTCCAGAGGCGCTCCAGGCCCTGCGCGAGGCTTTGCGCAAAGGCCCGGCAGGCGCGCCCACGCCGGTGATTGAGCCGGTCGTCCCACCGCCAGCGCCCGTCGTTGCACAGCCTTCCACACCTTCTCCTCAGCCGCGCCCGACCGCGCGCGGTGCGGGGTTGGCAGCCTCGGTGACGACGCTTTCTGGCGTGGGGGAGAAGCGCGCGGAGTTGCTGGAGAAGCTGGGCGTTCGCACAGTGCGCGAGCTGCTCTATTGCTATCCGCGCCGGTACGAGGATTATTCCCAGCTCAAGACGATAGATCAATTGCGTTATGGCGAGACGGTCAGCGTCGTGGTGACAGTTTGGGAGGCCGGGTTGCGCCAGACCCGCAGTGGACAATACCTCTTCCAGGCGCTGCTCTCGGATCACACGGGCACGTTGCATGCCACCTGGTTCAACCAGCGTTATCTCGAAGGGCGCATCAAGCCGGGGATGCAGATTGTGGTCAGCGGCAAAGTGGATCAGTATCTCGGCAATCTGCAGCTCAACTCGCCGGCCTGGGAGCCGCTGGATCGCAAAGACCTCAGCAATGCGCGCATCATTCCCATCTATCCCCTCACCGAGGGGCTGACGCAGCGTTGGATGCGCGTCACGTTGAACCGCGCGCTGGCGGCCTGGGCCGGGCGCGCGCCCGATAATCTGCCGGAATCGCTGCGGCTGGCTAACGATCTTTTGCCGCTGTCGCAGGCTTTGCGCGCCGTCCACTTCCCAGATAGCATGGAGCAGTTGACGGCGGCCCGGCGGCGGCTCGCCTTTGAGGAGGCGCTCTACTTGCAGCTGGGGCTGTTGCAGCAGAAACGGGCCTGGAAGTCGCAAGAGGGGCGGCAGATCGAGGTTGTGCCAGAGTACCGCGCGGCGCTTGTGGAGACGCTGCCCTACACGCTCACCGCCGCGCAGCAGCGCGCCCTTGACGAGATGTCGCGCGATCTGGCGTCCGGGGAGCCGATGCACCGGCTCTTGCAGGGCGATGTCGGCGCGGGCAAGACGGTCGTGGCGGCTTTGCTGATGGCCTTCACCGCCGCTGCGGGCAGCCAATCCGCCCTTATGGCGCCGACTGAAATCCTGGCCGAGCAGCACTACCACGGCCTGGCGCGCTTCTTTGACCAGTTCCCGGAGCCGCGTCCCACGGTGCGGTTGCTCACGGGCAGCACTCCCGCAGCAGAGCGCGAGGAAATCTACGCGGGCTTCGCCGATGGGACGATCCACGTCGCCGTGGGGACGCACGCGCTCATCCAGGAGCAGGTGCGCTTCCAAGACCTGGCCCTGGTAGTGATTGATGAGCAGCATCGCTTCGGTGTGGAGCAGCGTGCGGAGCTGCGCGGCAAGGGCTACAATCCGCACCTGTTGGTGATGACCGCCACGCCGATCCCACGCTCTTTGGAGCTGACGGTATGGGGCCATCTCGATGTCTCGGTGTTGGATGAGCTCCCGCCAGGGCGGCAGCCGATTAAAACGCGGGTGCTTTATCCGCACGAGCGCGAGCGCGCCTATGCCTTCATCCGCGATCAGGTGGCGCAAGGGCGGCAGGCCTTCATCATCTACCCGCTGGTGGAAGAATCAGAGAAGATAGCTGCGCCCGCAGCGGTGGCGGAACACGCGCGTCTGCAAGAGGAAATCTTCCCCGATCTGCGGTTGGGGCTGCTCCACGGGCGGTTGCGCTCCGCCGATAAGGACGCCATCATGAGCGCCTTTGCGCGGGGCGAGCTGGATATTCTGGTGGCGACTTCGGTGGTGGAGGTGGGGATTGATGTCCCCAACGCCACGGTGATGCTGATCGAAGGCGCGGAGCGGTTCGGGCTGGCGCAACTGCACCAATTCCGGGGGCGCGTGGGGCGGGGCGAGCATCAGTCCTACTGCCTCCTGCTGGCGGGCGAGGCGGAGGGCGCAGCGACGGAGCGCCTGCAGGCGGTCGAGGCTACGACCGATGGCTTCGTGTTGGCGCAGAAGGACCTGGAGATGCGCGGGCCAGGCGAGTTCCTGGGGACGCGGCAGAGCGGCTTCCCAGAGATGCCCATGCTCTCGTTGCTCACCGATACGCGATTGTTGCATCGTGTGCGCGAAGTGGCCGCCCAGCTGTTGGACTCCGACCCGGAGCTGCGCGCGCCGGAGCACGCGGGGCTGGCCGAGCGCGTCGCTGAACTTTGGCAACAGGCGGAGGAAGCCGTATCCTGATGGAGCGCGTTGCAATTTACCCAGGCTCTTTTGATCCGATTCACTATGGTCACATTGACATCGCTGAGCGCGCCGCGAAGCTCTTTGACCGCTTGATCGTGGCCGTGTATGCGCGGCCCAACAAGCGGCTGTGGTTCGAGCCGGAGGAGCGCGTGGCGCTGGCGCGGCAGGCGCTGGCGCACCTGGCGAACGTCGAGGTGCTGACTTACGATAACTTGACGGTCACATTTGCGGAGGCTGTCGGTGCGCAGGCCTTGGTGCGCGGGTTGCGGGTCATCTCCGACTTCGAATTGGAGTATCAGATGGCCTTGACCAACCATCAGCTCTCGCCGCAAATGGAGACCATCTGCCTGATGACGCGCCACGAGTATGCTTTTTTGTCGGCAAGCATCGTCAAAGAGGTGCTTGCTTTGGGGGGCGATGTGAGCGGGATGACGCCGCCGCATGTGGTGGCGGCTTTAGGGCAACGCGCCATCGTGCGGAATCGCCAGGGAGAGAGCGAGGCCCCCTCTATCTCCATTCGTGATTGAGGGGCAGTTGCCAGGCCCATACTCGGATAACAACTGTACGCAAGCAAAGAAAGGGGTGACGCCGTGGACATGATGTTCTTGATCGAACGCTTGGAGAAGTACATCCTGGATGAATGCCCTAAAATTCCACTTTCTGGCAATCGCGCTGTGAGCGAGGAAGAGATTCGGGCGCGGATAGGGCAATTGCGCGAAGCGGTCCCGGTCGAAGTGGCCCGGGCGCAACAGGTGTTAGAGCAGCAGGCGGCGCTCCTGGCTCAGGCGCGTCAGGAGGCTGAGCAATTGCTCGTTCAGGCGCGGGCGGATATCAAACAGCAGGCGGCTGACCATCACATCGTCCAGGAGGCCAAGCAACAGGCGACAGTGCTGCGACAGCGCACGGCCCGCGAGGTGGAGGTGTTGCGCCATGAAGCGGACGAGTACGTCTTCAACTCTTTGAGCCATTTGCAGGAAGAATTGACCCGCCTGCTGCATGTGGTCGAAAATGGCCTGCAAAAGCTAGAAGTGGAGCGCGAGCGTCAGTTTCGGGGTTGACATAAGCTCTCTTCTTCGTATAATGGATTCTGCCCCGGTTGGCGACGCGATAGCCCCCAGGGGTGGATAGATTGTTAGAGATAAGGAGAATGTGACAATGGGTGCAGTACCGAAGCGTAGAATTTCTCAGAGTAAGCGGCGTCATCGGCGCGCGCAGACTTTCAAGTCGCCGCGTTTGATTCAGCTGGTGCCTTGCCCGGAATGTGGCGAGCCGGTTCTTCCGTACCACGTATGTATCAAGTGTGGCACTTATCGCCGCCAGCAAATCATCGCCGGGACGGAAGAGTAAGCGGTAGGCGCTGGTATAGGCCATCCGCCTGATGCGGGCACATTTCCCCATGACCATGGCATACTTTTTCCCTGGACAGGGGCGCAGTATGTTGGGATGGGGCAGAACTGGTACCGGGCCTCCACGGAGGCCCGGCTGTTGTACGAATAGGCTGACCAAGAACTTCGAAAATGGAGTCTATCTGGTCGTCGGTTCTGGTAGGAGGCGGCTTGAGTATGGTAGGAGGGGTCATGGGAGAACATGAAAATATCCCTGGTAAGATCACAGTAGAGCCAGAAGTTCTGGAGACCATCGCGCGGTTGACCGCGCGTGGCGTGCCTGGGGTGGCGGCCCTGCCCGATAAAGAATTCGAGCGTTTCCTGGGCATTGACAAAACGGTCGAGGTGCAGGTATGCGAGGGGCGGGTGACGGTGGAACTACACCTTTTCGCCAAGCCCGATATCAGCCTGTTGCAGCTGGGCCGGGCCATCCAGCATGAAGTGACCCGCGCCATCCAGAAGATGATCGGGATGCCGGTGGATGCCGTCAACGTCTATATCGAGGATGTTATCTACCAGGATCTGGAGGAGAAGGCGTTGGCGTTCTAGCCGGCAGCGCGTGAATTTTCGATGAAGGGTGAACGACGACGGGCGCGGGAGCTGGCGCTCCAGGCGCTCTATGAGATTGACCTGGTGGGACATGAGCCGGGTCAGGTCTTGCAAGAGCGATTTCTGGATGATCCAGAGCTCTCGAAGGCGGTGCAGCATTATAGCAGCCGCCTGGTTCAGGGGGTGGTGCAATCGCGCGCGCTGTTGGATGAGCATATCCAGGCCCACGCGCGCGAATGGCCTCTGGAGCAGGTCGCGGTGATTGACCGCAATCTGTTGCGCCTCTCGCTTTACGAGATGGCGATGCTGGATGTGCCGGTGCGCGTCGTCATCAATGAGGCGGTCGAATTGGCGAAGTCCTTCGGCGCGGACAATGCTCCGAGGTTCGTCAACGGTGTTTTAGGGGCGCTGGCTCCGCTGCGGCGCGAGATCGCCCGCGCGCTGGCACCAGTGCTACCCTCGGAGCGTTAAAAATCAGTCATGCTGATGCAATAGTCTTTAAGAGCGCGCCTACATAGATAGGACGCTCTTTTTGTTGTTGTGTATCTGTGGCGGCCTGAGCTGCTACTTCAAACCAATCTTACTACATAGTTGAAAGGAGTTTGATTGTATGAGTGACAAAATTCGGATTGTGATCATGGGTGCTGCTGGACGGGATTTCCACAACTTCAACGTCTACTTCCGCGATAATCCCCGGTACGAGGTCGTGGCCTTCACTGCGACGCAGATTCCCAATATCGAAGGGCGGGTCTATCCTGCAGAGCTGTCAGGTGAGTTGTACCCTGCCGGTATTCCGATTCACGCTGAGGATGAGTTGCCGCAACTGATCAAGGAGCAGCAGATTGATCAGGTCGTCTTTGCCTATTCGGATGTCAAGCACGAGTACGTGATGCACAAGGCCTCGCTGGTCAATGCGTTGGGGGCTGATTTCCGCCTGATGGGCGCGAAGTCAACCATGGTCAAGAGCAAAAAGCCGGTGGTGGCGATCTGTGCGGTGCGCACTGGCTCCGGCAAGTCGCAGACCACGCGCTACGTGTGCGATGCGCTCCAGAAGCTGGGCAAAAAGGTCGTGGCGATCCGCCATCCCATGCCCTACGGCGATCTGGTGAAGCAGCGCGTGCAGCGCTTCGCTAACTACGCCGATCTCGACCGGCATGAATGCACCATCGAGGAGCGCGAGGAGTACGAACCGCACATTGACCGGGGCGTGGTGGTTTACGCCGGCGTTGATTACGAGGCGATCCTCCGTGAGGCCGAGAAAGAGGCCGATATTATTGTCTGGGATGGCGGCAACAACGACATTCCCTTCTATCAGCCGGATCTGTGGATCACGGTGGCGGACCCGCATCGCCCTGGTCACGGGGTAACGTATTACCCCGGCGAGGCCAATCTGCGCGGCGCCGATGTGATCGTCATCAACAAAATGGACACTGCGGATTACCAAAATATCCGCGAGGTTTACGAAAGCATCGCTAAAGTGAACCCCGAAGCGATTGTGGTGGAGGGCGCTTCCCCGCTCTTCGTTGATCATCCAGAGTTGATCCGTGGCAAGCGCGTGTTGGTCGTCGAGGATGGCCCCACGCTCACGCACGGCGAGATGGCCTACGGGGCCGGTTACGTGGCCGCGCAGCGTTTCGGCGCGAAGGAAATCATTGATCCGCGCCCCTATGCGGTGGCCTCCATCATCGAGACCTACCAGAAGTATCCCGACACCGGCATGATTCTCCCGGCGATGGGGTACGGCCACGAACAGATGCGCGACCTCGAGGTCACGATCAACAACACGCCCTGCGACCTGGTCGTTGTAGGGACGCCCATTGATCTGACCCGCGTGCTGACGGTCAAGCACCCGATGGAGCGCGTGCGCTACGAATTGCAGGTCATCGGCAAGCCCGATCTGACCGATATTCTCAAGGAGCGCTTCGCGTAGGCACAAGGTTAGCGAATTCTACAACGGGGCGCGCCCGATCGGGCGCGCCCCGTTGTGCATTGCAGCGAGGCGAGTGTGCTCTTCAAAAGTTCAACCGGCCCGCAACATATAGTTGCGGGCCGGGCATGAGCAGAGACCGATTTTTATGGTTGGCTATTGCGCCGGTTGCCCTGACTGGCCCAGGCGGGACGTCCGGTTGTATCGCGGAGGGCGATGCTTACGCCCGTGGTCACGTTCTCAACGGTGACAGCCTTGAACTCGCCATCTTCGTGGAACCCGACCACGTTTACTTCATCACCCACAGCAATATTGAAACCAGCTTGCTCGCGATACCAGGATTGTCCCAGACCCACCAGAATCTCTTCGCCGGCAGCAGTGCGCACCAGAATCTCGCTATCGCTGACGATGACGATGCCCTGTACGGTCTCCAGCGTGCCCGCGTTATGTTCGATAGCAGTGTTGGCGTTGCGCCCCAGTGTTTCACCTGTCAAATTGCTTTGTCCACGCCCCCCACTGCGCATCTCTGCGAGTACGGAGGCGTTGCCCCCCTGTCCACCGCTGCCACCGCGCACAGCCCCTGCCGCAGTTTGCGCGGAGCCATTGCTGCTGCGCTCAAGGAGGCGCTCTGCGCTGTTGCCGTGCGCTGTTGTGCTCTCTGGGCGCAAGACGATATATCCCATCCCTGCCACCAGGGTCACTGCCAGAATACCTACTAATACCACTGTGATTTTCGATAACATGTTTGGATCTCCCTAGGAATAGTAAATCAGCAAATTGTGAATGTTAGAATCTTATTTGTGATGTTCAAGCCGGGCATCGTTCCTCGCGCTGGACGCGGGGCTGTGGCTTGGCAAAGACTTGTTTGGTTACGCAGACGATCCATTTCCAGTGTAGTATCACATGGAGCAGCACGCCAGCAATCATGATCAGGCTGGCCCAGGTGTGCAGATCACTCCACACCCAGCGGCTTAAGCCCAGAAACGTGTTCCCGAACGTAGGATTGGCGCCGCCCTGATAGCCGCTCGATCCCATGAACAGGAACATCACGCCCGTGCCTGCTGAAATTACAAAGGCCAGGGCAATTAACGCATCCACCAGGTAATTCAATTTTGCTTTCATCATAACATCTCCTTTTTTAACTTGATGCTATCATAACAGAGGTGTGTGAAGGCCTGATGAAGGAATGATGAATCTTGGATGGGGTTTAGTGAGGGAAAGGTGCGGGGAAGTGGGAGACCCAACACCCACGCCCCGCTTTTTATACCACGCCGGGCCGAGAACTGCTCTCTCGGCCCGGCGGTCAGGAGGTGTCCGGCGCTCAGGCGCGCCAGCGATAATCGTTATCCAGTGCCTGTTTGAAATCGGCCAGGAGGTGCGGCTTGTCGCGCAGCGTCCAGGCATCGCCCATCCAGCGATAGAGCAGGAGCGCCTGTACCTGTTGCGCGTAGGGCGTGTTGTTCCAGCGGTTGATTTCCGCGTAAGCCTCGCGCACCCAGCCCGTGTTGGCGTTGATCCAACCGTGATCTTGCGGGTTGTTGCACAACGGCGCGCTCGGCGGGCGGCAGATGTGGTTGCTCTCGGTGATGAGTACCGGCACATCTTTCCAGTGCGCCGGCAGCTGCTCGATGAAGAGCCGGTAGGTCTGGAAGTCGAAGTAATGATCGCTGAGGAAGGGGTCGCCGAAGGTCTCCAGGTGCGTGATCGCCGCGACGGAGGGGCCGTGCGTGTAGGCGTGCAAGATGATGGCATCGAGCGCCTGGATGTTGCTGAGCATCGTCTTGTAATAGTCCAGCGGCTTGTAGCGCCGGTTGCCCAGCAGGGGGAGGAAGGCGGCGTTGTAGGGATCAATCGCGCCAGGGGCGATCAGCGCGTTGGGGAGCACCGCTTTGATGGCGCTGTAGGCCTGGTTGAAAGCTTGCGCGTACAGTTCCGGCGTGATGTGTTCGTGGGGATGGTCTGCGCCGCCCGGATGCTCGCGGGGATTGTTCTGCTCATTGCCGATTTGGATCACCCAGCGGTATTTAGAGGCTGCGACATCCGTGCGCTTGAGGAAGAGCTCGGCCCAGCGCGCGCAGGCCGCGGCAAAGCCCGCGTATTGCGACGAGTGGGGCAGTGTGCCGTGGGGTTCGTAGCTGTGATTGAGCCGCACGATGACCCCGTAGCCTGCGTTATGCGCCCAATCCCACAGCCGTTGCCGGATGGCCTCGTTGGGCTGGATGGCCTGCGGCGTCGCGCCGACGGCCTCCGTGAAGAAGATCCATCCTTTGACGGCCTTGCCCTGATAGAGCGCGCGGATCTCATCGCGGGTGTGGGCGTCATCGCCAACGGTGACGGCGTGGATGCCAAAGATCCACGCGGAACTGCCGTAGGGTAGCGTGCTGTCGCTCACCGGCTGACGGTTGTCGGGAGCGGGCGGGGCCTCCAGATACCAGGCAGCGACGTACCCCTCTTTGCGGCCCGGCGTGCGGATGCGCAGCCATTGCCCTTGCTGTCCGACTTTCGCCGCCGTGGTGACGGGCGCTTCCAGCGAGCGGAGGATGGTAGTGTGCGGAACCCACCATGTTTGTGTGTGCTCGACGCCGGGGCCGCTGCGGATGTTAAGGCCGATGCCGGGGCTGTTCACCTGGACGTAGTGTAGCTCGGTGGGGCCGGGAATCTCCGGCGCTGCGCCGGTGTGGAGTTGCAGATACCAGGCGGCGGCATAGCCGGTGACGCCGCCTGCCGTGCGGACTTCGAGCCATTTCCCGGTTTGCCCCACCTTGCGCTCCACATCGGCGGCGGGTTCGAGCGCGTCAAGTATCTCGCCATCCTGAGCGCGTCCGGCGACGGGATGGGTGGTGGCCGGGCCTTTGCGGATGTTCAGGTAGCCCACCGTCGGGCTGATCACTTTGACCTGCAAGCTGGGGACGCTAGGGGCCTGGGGATCGCGGTCGGTGACGTACCAGGCGGCCACCCAGACCTCGGGGCCGTTGGGGTCAATGCGCACGCGCAGCCACTTTCCCAGCTGGCCGATCCAGGATTGCGCCTGCTGGGTATCTTGCAGAATCGTGAGCCGGGTCTGGTCGGGAATGCGTCCCACAAGCGTATCCGGGCGCACGGCTGGCGCGCTGCGGACATTGAGCTCGGTTGTGCTCCACACGGTGAGGAGGTGTCCGGGCGGCGGGGTGGGCGGGGCATCGAGGGCGGGCCAGGGGCCGGGATCGTGCGGGGCTACCGCGTTTTCGGGAACCCAGCCGCTTCCGTCGCTGTCGCTGATCGAGACCCAGCGCGTCCCATCCGGCGCGGTGGTGGCGACGCCATTGCCCATGAGTTGGTCTCGATAGGAGCGGGCGCGCGTCTGGCTCCCGTTGACGCCGGCGGTGGTGTGGATGGGCAGGCCACTCAGCCCCGGGACCCAGAGCCTGCCGGTAAGCCCGCTGGGATCGCCCAGACTGAAGGCGCGGATGGGGGCATAATAGTCGGACTTGATCACCGCAGCAGTGAAGACGCTGAAGAAGGTGGGCTGGTGGGGCGCGAGCTGGTTGAGCCACAGTTGTACTTCGGCTTTGGTGAACCAATCCTCCGGTGCGGAAGGTGGATCGCCTTTGTAAAAGCCCAGCACGGGGTAGATGGGTAGCGCGAGTCCCTGCTTCTGCATCCACAGCCGTTGTTGCTGATAGGTCCACTCGTCAATCACAACATCCGGTGGGAGCAGATAGGTCCCATAGGCCATCGGCATCAGCCCGCCCTGGCAGAGCGGCCCCATCTGATTGTAGGGCAGGTCGGGGTGATGGGTGAGGGGGGTGGGGTAGGAACAGAGGTAGAGTTTGGAGGAATCCACGCCCAGGTTTTGCAGGCGCTGCGTCAGCTGGGTGGCGGCGACGAAGCGCCCGCTACAATCATCCTCCATGTTGAAGATGAACCCATCGTAGCCGTCATTGAAGGCGCGGACGACCATGTCGGCTTCGAAGGTGGGATCGCCCAACGTGGTGAAGCTCCAGGCCAGGGGAATCATCCCCGCCTGACGGATGGTCTGAGCGATCTGCGCCGCTTTGGTGTCGGGGGTGAGATAGAAGCCGGGATTGCCAGCGCAGGGGCCTTGCCCAACTTTGTAGAGGATGTGGGTGATGTGCATCTGGGGCGCCATTTGGAGCGCCTGGGTCAATTCGGCCTCGCGGTAGGCCCAGAGACCTTTGCCGTGGAGTAACATGGTTAGCCTCCTTTGGATTGCGTTGTTTCTTCTGTTTTCTGAATGCTTGATGCGCGGTTGGCGCTGACCCACGGATTGCCTTGCAGATAGTAGCGCCACGGGACGGTAAGCGCCCGCTCGTCGCCACGGACGTTGATCCGTGGGCTTTGCGCGATGATGGCGTCGGGCGGCAAGGGCGCGGCTTCGAGCCAGAGCGCAGCGTCGGGAGCGCAGAGATCGTGTCCGTTGAGAGTGCGGTCAATGGCTAACGCCTGACAGAGCCGCCCCGGCCCGCGCGTGAGATCGCGCAAGGGGCGCCCCTGACGTAATTGCTGTTGTGTCGCTAGGCCCTCCTCCGGTTCGAGCGCGCGGATCAATATCGCGGCAGGTGTGCCGGCGCATTCGGTGACGAGGTTGAGGCAGTGATACATACCGTAGATGAGGTAGACGTAAGCGTGTCCCGGTGGCCCGAACATCGCCGCGTTGCGCGCGGTCTGCCCGCTGCGCGCGTGACAGGCCAGGTCATCCTCACCGAGGTAAGCTTCCACCTCAACGATGCGCCCCGATAGCCGTTCTCCCTGGTATAGACGCACCACCCGTTGCCCCAGTACGGCGCGGGCCACGGTGAGCGTATCGTGGGCGAAGAAGGTGTGCGGTAGTCGTTGTCTGCCCAAGTTTGACTTTTCTCCGATCCTGGAGTATGCTCATTGTAGCATATCCTGTTAAGTGACACAAGTTTATGCAAACAGGAGTTGAGGCTTTGATAGTGGAGGGAAAAGATGAGTACGGATCTTCCTGATTGGCTAAAAGATCTGCAACCGGGCGATGATTGGGAAACGGAGGAGCCGGAGCCGGCAACTGCGCCAGCTGATGAGCCTTTGCCGGATTGGCTACAGGATTTGCGTCCCCTGGAGGATGCGCCCGCCGAACCGGTTGCGCCGCCGCCACAGCCACGTCGGCCTGCGCCCACGCCCGCGCCTGTCGCCCCGCCCCCCGCTCCCAGGCCCCAACCTGAGCCAGCGCCTGTGGCGCCCGCCGCCTCGCTTGAGGAGGACTTGCTGGCGGAGTTTGATAATGAGTTCCTCGATGACTTCGATGATCAAGAGAAGTCACCATCCCGGCAACGGAGCAGCGTCAATCTGGGCGCGGCGCTCTCATTGGGCTTTTCGCCCTTCCAGATGTTTGTGCTCTCGGCCCTCTTGTTCTTCGATGTGGTGGTCATCGGGCTGTTGTTGTTGGCGATGATGGGACGGATTGCGCCCTGATTCGTCGGCTAGATAAAAGCACACCCCCCATTTTGATGGGGGGTGTTTTGTATGTCCGGGGGTTAGCTGCTACGGAGCTGCTGGGCGATTTGAGCGATAGATTTAGCCAGCTCCCCAGGGTGATCGCTAAGCATGGCGGGGGTGTTGCGGCGTACCAGTGTGGTCTGAGTGGGATCGTAGGCGATTTGGGCCATCACCGGCATCTGCAAGACCTTTTGGAGCGCCTCCAGCGGCGGGCGTGGCCCTGGCGTCACATTGTTGAAGAGCAGGTGAATCTGCTTGATCTGTTGCTGGCGGGCGCGCAGGGCCAGCATGGTGCGTTGTATCCCCGGTGGATCATCGCCGCTGAGCAGCAGAATTTGGTCGGCGTGATCCAATACCGTGCCGACCTCAGGGCTGAGGGTAGCGGGCAGATCAATGATGATGATGTCGGCGCTTTGGCGCAGTTCCGCCAGGATGGTAGTGACTTGTTCGCTGGTGAGCCGGTCTTCCTGGAGGGGATAGGGGGGGGCTGCCAGAAGCTTCAGCCCAGAGGCGTGCTCTGAGAGCAGCCGCTGTACCCGCAGCTCGGGGCTTTGAAAAAGAATGCCCCAATGGTGTTTGGTCTTCATTCCCAGATAGAGGGCGCAGTGTCCCCCATTGTAGGCCATATCCCAGAGCACCGTGTTGATGTTCATTTTGGTCAGTGCGAGCGCCAGGTTGACCGCCAGGGTGGTTACGCCGATGCCACCGCGCAGGCTGAAAACCGGGAAAAGGCCCTGTTGGCTGAGCATCCGGCGGGGATTGAGGGTGTTTTCGACCAGTTCGAGCAGCTCGTTGATGTCAACGGGTTTCGTCGTGTGTGCATCTGCGCCAGCTTCCAGCGCGGCGGTCTTGTCCACGGCCTGGCCGCGCGCGGTGAGAATGATGATCCCGATTTCGGCGGTGCGGGGATTTTCACGCAGGCGGCGCACCACTTCGTAGCCGTTCATGTCCGGCATCATCACATCAACGATAGCCAGGTCGGGCGGGTTGGTCAACGCTTGACTCAATCCTTCTTGCCCATCGGGCGTGAGCGTGACCGTATGCCCACCCCGGTTCTCGAGAACCATCTGCAGCATTTGCAGCATATCAGGGTTGTCATCAATGATCAGAATGCGTGCCATAGTTTTCCCTCCTAAAATTCGTGGCGCGCGGATTTAGAGCGATTGCAGCCCCATGAAGCCGATGTGGGTCTTGTTGACGAGCGCCGCGCCGCCGGTGAAGGTGACATCGGTCTTGTAGGTCGAGCGCACGGTGACATCAACCAACGTGATGAAGGTCTCGGTCTGGGTGCTGAGGATGACGCGCACATCCAGGCGTCCAGGAATCCGCAGGGAGCCTTTGAGCTCGAAGGCTGATAGCGTGATGAACACCGGGATCAGTTTGAGGCCCAGATAGCTGCCATATTTTTGATCGCGCCGTAGTGCGTCATCTGTGTTGCCGGTCAAAGCCAGGCTGAGATTCTGCTTGACGATGGTTGCAACGGGGTAGCTGGCGGTGATATCCGCCGGCTTGGTAACGGTGGAGAAATAAGCATCCTCAACCATCAGATAAGACGTGGTATTGTCGTAGATGGCATCTCCTAGCGGGCGTTGGCGCGCCTTGTAGTTGCCCGATACGCGATACCCGTGGGCAAAGAAGTCAACGACGATGCTGCCTAACTTTTCCATCAGTGCCTCCTGTGTGAGACGATTTATCAGGGAGCCAGGGGAACCCAGTAGAAGGCGCGGGTGTTGCTTGTCGCGCCGATAGTGTTGTAGCGGGGTTCTCCTTCTTGTTCAATACGCCGCACGACCGTCACCTGCCATTCACAGCGGCGATTGGCGATCTCTGGCGCTGGGAAGTGTTCCGTCGGTACTCGCCAGGCCGTCGCCTGGAGATAGACGGTGATGATGTGCGGGTCGGCATCGGCGGTGGGGAGCTGGAGCTCCAGACGGTAGTACTCGTTGGCATCCAGGATGCCTACCGAGGCCCATTGCAAAACGATGAGCGCTTCATCTCCGACGAAGTTCTTTTCGTGGGGAGGGTAGAGCAGGGTAGGCGCTAGGTAAGCGGGACGTGGTGTGGGCGTGCGCAGAGACACAATTTCCGGCGGCGGCAATGTGGGCGTGGGGGTAAACTGCGGAATTTGCAGCACCTGGCCTTCTTGGATAATGTCGGAGCCTGCCGGGATGTTATTGGCATTGCGGATGTCCTGGATGCTCACGTCGTACTGCTGGGCAATCATTGAGAGCACCTCGCCGCTGCGGACGATGTGGGTGAGGAAGGGCGAGAGCGTCGGTGTGGGCTGACCGGGTTCCACTGTGGGCGGCGGCCCCGGCGTTGGCGTGGGCGGGGGGATGTAGAGGGTTTGCCCTTCGCGGATGATGTCCGAATCCAAATCGTTGAAGCTTTGGATCTCGGCGACGGTGACATTGTAATCTATTGCAATGCTGAGGAGCGTATCTCCGGACTGGACGGTGTAAGCTTCGGGTGGAATCGGGGTCGGTGTGGGGG
>Ga0209614_1001079_pt1 | contig 21593 bp, 23 predicted proteins | sample BlaSprsedimmetaG_FD_185484 | JGI IMG/M metagenome (GOLD analysis project Ga0209614, IMG submission 185484) | Hot spring sediment bacterial and archeal communities from California, USA to study Microbial Dark Matter (Phase II) - Blank Spring... ... | reverse complement strand
ATTTCCACTGCATGTTTCTCAGGGAAAAGCTTGCAAGTCCATCATTAGGATGGGACACCGAGTTGGGACATCTCTTCATCCTTCTTTTTGGGATGAAGCCGGAAGTGGGGCTGTTCGGAACTACTGTTTTCTCCACCACTTCCGGGGTCTCGCCCTTCAGAAGCGACGGTGAATTATCAGCGATCTATCTGCACAGACAACTATCGAATAACAGAACTGATTTTGTTCTGGCCGATTCAGGGATGCTGTTGGATTGGAACTCCGCTTGGGACATCATCTATTGATCTTTTGGAGAGCACCATCTGAACGCCCGCCAGCGAATGATTGATTGTAGCAGCGAGGTGGCAGAAGGCGTGAACTGCCTACCGTGGTCAGCAACAAGTAGGCGTATGTGAACGAGCAATACTCCGCTTCGCCCGATCGCAGTGATCTCTATTATTTAGAGCTATGCATCAGTTCAAAGGAGCTTGTGTACCGTAAGAACTCACCTTTGTGCCTCACAAGGTGCGGAATTATCTGCCAAACATTCATCAAAATCATCAAAGAACGATATCAATAATTTGACCAGTTCACAGTTCTCGTTCAAGTTTAAAGTCCTCATTTTTTTCCCTATATGGTTCTCTTTGATGAGGCCCTTCTGTAGTAAAGGCGTAATGACCCGTGCGACACTCGAATGTGACAGCCCCGTATCCTCTGCAATACCTGAGAGATAGCATACCCGGTCACGATTTCTAATCAGATATGCCAAAACAACGATATGTGCTGTATGCCCCAGTATCGCTTCAAAGTTATCCATGTCCCGAGCACATACTACAATAGTTGGTATACCGTGACATAAAAGACTTTCGGTTTTGAAAAGATGTGTTTACCATACTTTTCAGATATGTAATTATTTGATATAACCCTATATATCCTAAAAAATCATCATTAACGCTAAATTTTTATTATAAATGGTCCTGAACGTCGATTCCGCGCAAACAAGGGTGGTTTAAATAGGGTCATGGTCAACAAATAATCATATTCGTCGAAAAAGAGAAAATTTGGGTAAGAAAGATGAGTGAAGAACTGAACCTGATCTGGCTTGAAGGACAGGACTGTGCGGGATGCACGATCTCAGCCAAACAAGCGAGCAACCCGACGCTTATCGACGCTTTAACCGGTGCTATTCCCGGGGTGGACAATCTGAAACTGGTCTTCCATCCGACGCTGATGTTCGACTGGGGCGACGATGCAACGAAGATTCTCGTTGATGCCATGGACGGTAAGTACGACCCGTTTGTCTTGATCCTCGAAGGCGCTATTCCTGATGAAGCAAAGGCAGATCCCGGTGTCTTCTGCGTGATCGGGGAGCACGAGGGCAAGCTGCTCATGCTGAGCGACGTGGTCAAGCGTCTCGCAGACCGGTGTGCGGCAGCCGTTGCTGTCGGTACCTGCGCGTCCTTCGGTGGGATTCCGCATGGCGCGCCGAACCCAACAGGAGCTCAGGGCTTGCTGGACTATCTCGGAAAGGATTGGACAGGAGCCCTCGGACTACCGGTCATTTGTGTCCCCGGCTGTCCACCGCGACCGGATAATATCGTGCAAGTGTTAGGGCACGCGGTACTTGCGGCCAGAGGCCTGGCGCCGCTTCCAGAGCTTGACGAGTGGCATCGACCGGTAGAAATTTACGGCCACCTGATGCACGAGCTCTGCTCTATCTGCGGCTTCTACGCGGGTGGCGTGGATGCACACAACTTTGGGGATACCGGTTGCCTCGGTGCGCTAGGCTGCAAGGGCATCATTACCCACTGCAATGCGAACACCTGGGCAGATGGCTACGGTGGGTGCACAACGATTGGCGTGCCCTGCTTCGGCTGTACCCATCCGGACTTCCCGGACGCTCCAACCTCGCCATTCTTCGCCAAAGCGCCCGCAATGCCGTTCATCATTGAGAACATCAAGGGCATGCTGGCACACAGCGAGATGGGCTATCAGCGCCTGAAACCCGTGATCGAGCAACTGATGCCGATGCTCCCGGAATTCATGGAAGAGCTCGAGAAAATGATGGAAGCGGAGAAAGATAAGGAGAGGAAGATCTAACAATGTCAATAGAACAGCTCAAGGGTGGCGAGCGCGAACTGACGATCGAGCCGATAACGCGAATTGAAGGGCACCTCGGTGTGCATGCGAAGATCGATACCGGTGCACGGAAGATCAAGGACGCATACGCCTACAGCCCGATGTTCCGGGGGTTTGAAGTGATCCTCGTGGGGCGCGAGCCCTCGGAAGCGGTCATGATCACCCAGCGCTGCTGTGGTGTATGTCCGGTGCCGCACGCGCTCTCGTCAGTTACCGCCTGCGACCAGACCTATGGCGTAACACCGCCACCCATGGGCACGGCGTTACGCGATCTCGTTCACGGCGCAGAGCACCTGTACGATGCTGAGGTTGGCGTGGTCAACCTCGAGGGCCCGGACTACAGCGAGATGGCGATGAAGAAGTTCAATCCCACCTGGTGGGACGAGGCGCAGAAGACGAAGGCGGAGCACAGCGCTGTGCACGGTTTCGCCACCGTTGCGGACATCATGACCGCGCTGAACCCACTGGCTGGTGAGCTGTATCTCAGGTCACTGCTGGTCCAGAAAGACGGGCACAATATGGCCGCGATCTTCGGGGCGAAGCACCCGCACGTGCATTCCTTTGTACCGGGCGGTATCGCCAAGTGGAATCTCTCGATGACCGATCTGGAGTCGTACCTCACGCTCCTGATGCACCATGTGGCCTTTACCAAGGAGCTGGTGACCGCAAGCGACGACCTGCTCAACTTCGTGCTCGAGCAGGGCTACGAAGACGTTGGTGCGCGAGATCTGAACCTCCTTTCCGTCGGCTCTTACAACGATCCCACCGCGTATTCTGCGGTCTATGAGGAGATGACCGATTGGGGCCGCAAGCGACTGATCTCGCCTGGCGTTATTCTCAACGGCGAGCTTGTCACGACCGATCTCGTGGAGTTTAACGCGGGCGTACGCGAATACATCGGCAGTGGCTGGTACGAGGAGCAGTGGGCGAAGGAAATCGAGGCCGACCCGGCAGGGAATACGCTCGAGTACGAGCATCCGTGGAACAAGCGCACGCTCCCGCAACCCGGTAAATACGGTGAATGGGCTTCGAAGTACTCCTGGGTTACCGCACCGCGATGGAAGAACTGGAAGGGCGATGGCAAGGATTACTCGCTTGAGCTTGGGCCACTGGCACGGCTATGGGTAACCGCGAAGGCGCAACTGGTCCCTGAGTCCACGGGCACCAGCCTCAAGTTCGAGCTGCCTGCTGCACTGATTCCCGGGTTCAAGTACGCGGACAGCATGGCCTTCGAGTGGAAGATCCCTGAGAAGCCGAATGCGGTCGAGCGCGTGAGAGCGCGTGCGTACTTCCATGCGTATGCCGCATACTGCATGCTCCAGCTGGCCATGAAGGGGCTTGAGCTCATGAAGGCGGGTAAAACGAAAGTCTGGACCCCCTATGAGAAACCCCAGAAGGGCATCGGCGTTGGCTTCAGCGAGGGTATGCGTGGTGCGTGTTCCCACTGGTGCGTGATGAATAACGGTGTCATCAGCAACTACCAGTACCATGCACCAACGACCTGGAATTCCTCGAGCAGAGATCCTGCAGGGAACTCGGGAGCGTATGAAGAGGCACTGATACAGTCGCCAATCACCGAAGCCGGTGACCCGGCGGGCTGGAAGGGCATTGACATCGTGCGAACCATTCGCAGCTTCGACCCGTGCCTGGGCTGTGCGGTTCAGGTACACATCGGCAAGAAGATCGTGAAGCACGACCTAGTGCCCTACGCAATGCCGCTCTAAGACCTTCCGGACAAGATCGACCACCTTTGGCACTGCGGCAGCAACCGGAGGGGTCATTTTTTCGGACATCGTGATCTCCTGGATCTCGCAGCCGAAGACCATAATGGTAGGAGGAAGCGTACCAATCGCCCTGGCGTAGACGAGCAGGTCTTCCAACGATGCCTCACGGATGTCGTAGATGAAGGCATGCTTCTCTTCGTCAGAGCGTAACGCTTCGACTTCCTCCGCCTTTATTTCCGTTTTATAAATCGTACCAGGCTTGCCGCCCTTTTGCACGGCGTCAATAAAAATCACCAGATCATAGTCGCCGAGATCGGTAGCCAGCGTCACGCCGCACATGCCCACATCACGCACCTCCACAGTACCGGGCAGCGCTTCCCTTTGCAGTGCTTCAACGGCATGGGGTCCAAAGCCGTCGTCACCCTGGTACTTATTACCACTTCCAGCCACGAGTATCTTTGCCATAGCTCTTCTCAGCGCGGTGATACAGGCGATTGACGCATGCTGCGGTTCAAAAAACCGCGTACTGCGTGAACAGAATTGGATGCTATTTAAATAAGAAGGTTAACACTTAAGGTGTAGCACGGAAAATCATGACGATAGAACTGCCAGATGTGCAAGCGTACAGTCCCGACATCAAGATCAACCTGACGCGCGTGGGTGTGACGAACGTGAAGAAACTCGTGGAGGTTGCACGCGGTGGCGGGAAACGCCCAATTGTGCTCGTCTCTGATTTTCATCTCTTCGTGGATCTCCCCAGTGATATCAAAGGTGCGAACATGTCACGGAATTTGGAGGCGATGTACGAGGTGCTGGACGAGGCGATCAGCAGCACGATCTACGACGTTGAGGATCTCTGCAGTGGTGTGGCCAGGCGGTTGCTCCAGCGGCATGAGTACGCATCCACGGCCGAGGTAGGGATGAAGAGCGAGTACGTGCTGATGCGAAAGACGCCAGTAATGAGAATTACCTGTCAGGAGCCGGCAATAATACTTGCGGAGGCGCGAGCATATCGAGATACGACGGGCGGCAACGAGGAAGGGATGCGCATTAAGAAGACGATCGGCGCGGAGATCACGGGTATCACCGCCTGTCCGTGCGCGCAGGAGCTGATGCGCGATAAAGCGGCGGCGGAATTGGCGAAACGGGGCATGTCGTGGGAGGATATAGGATCCTTCCTGAGCAGCATTCCGCTGGCGACGCATAACCAGCGCGGGCGGGGCATCATCACGCTCGAGGTCGAGGACAACGTCAGAATTCCGCTTGATAAGATCATCGGGATCATCGAGCGCTCGATGAGCGCGAAGACCTACGAGATCTTGAAGCGGCCGGACGAGGCGATGATCGTGGAGACCGCGCACCGGCGGCCGATGTTCGTCGAGGATTGCGTACGTGAGATGGCGAAGCAACTGGTGGAGTCCTTTGAGTACCTGCCCGATGATTCCACGGTGACCATCAAGCAGATCAATGAGGAGAGCATCCATCAGCACAACGCCGTGGCCGAGCGCGTAGCCACACTGGGCGATCTGCGCCGCGAGTTGCGCGACGCGTCTTCAGGTTAGAAGCCGGGGTGGCCTAGTTGGTTAGGGCGCCAGACTCATAATCTGGAAGTCGCGGGTCCGAATCCCGCTCCCGGCATCAAAACTCTTTTCGGTACCGTGGTACTTTTCAACAGTAGAAGGCATGCTACGCTATGCCACGACGCACAAGTCTCTGGTTCCTTGATCGGAAGAAGATCGGCTTCAGAGAGGATGAAGTTGCGATCACGGGTGAGGATGAACTGCTGGTCGAGACGCTTTATTCAGGCATCAGCCACGGCACAGAGCGCTTGATCTATCGCGGCGAGGTGGCTGAGGGTCTTCAGCTCGACGCAGCGTTGACGCACTTTGAGGGAGCGTTTCCCTTCCCCGTGAAATACGGGTATTCGAACGTGGGGACGATCAAGGAAACCGGCACCGGAGTCACGCAGTTTCACAACGGTGATCGCGTTTTTGCGTTCGTGCCGCATGAGACCGCATACGTGATCCGCGAGTCGGAGGCGATACCACTGCCTGGCGGCGTGGAACCACTGTACGGGGTCTTCATCCCGAGCCTGGAGACTGCGGTGAACGCTGTCCTTGATTCCGCTATCAAATTGGGCGAGACCGTTGTGGTCTTCGGTCAGGGCGTCGTTGGTCTCTTCATCACGCAACTGATGCGTCGGGCGGGAGCGGGCACCATTGTCACGGTGGACGCACTGGCGTCAAGGCGGCGGTTATCTCTGGAGTTCGGGGCGGACTATGCACTCGAGCCAGCCACGGCGGATTTAGCGCGGACAGTTCAGGAGCAGACGAACGGCGTGGGTGCCGACCTGATCGTCGAGGCGAGCGGCTCACCGCGGGCGCTGGATGCCGCACTACCTTTAGCGGCTTTTCAGGCGCAGATCCTCGTCGTCTCCTGGTATGGGACAAAGCGTGTTACGCTCAATCTGGGCGAGGAGTTTCACCGTAAACGGCTATCCCTAAAGAGCTCTCAGGTCTCCTTCGTTGACCCGGCCCTGAGCCCACGCTGGAACAAGCAGCGGCGGATGGCACTCGTGCTCGGGCTCTTGGGTGAATTGAACCAGCAGGTATTGCGGAATGCGACGCGAATGGTAGCGTTCGAGGAGGCCGCGTCAGCGTATGCGGTAATCGATGCGCATCCAGAGGAGGCGCTGCAGGTGGTGCTGAGCTATGTATGAGATCGGGCTAGAGGCGGAGTTTGAGGCACGGCATTACTTAGTTGGCGATTTCGGGCCGGAAACGCACCTGCACAAACACCACTATCGCATACGGGTAATGGTAGCGGGCGAGGATTTGGGTGCTGATGGAACGCTCTATGACATTGCCAAACTCCCGGAGTGGCTGCGTGCGATCCTGTCAGCGCTCGACGATCAGACGCTGAACGAGGTTCCGGGATTGCAGGGTATGAACCCAACGGTGGAGCATCTCAGCCGGTACCTGCATGAGCGCTTCACCGAAAAGCTCAGAGCAGATCGCGGAGCGGATCGAATTACTGATGTAAAGATCACGGTCTGGGAATCACCCACGGCGTTCTCCACGTATCGCTGCTAGCACGGTGAAGATCTGCTTACCGCATTCGTCCCAGGTGTTCAGGTTCCGCGTTTTTTCGTAACTTCTGCGGCCACAGTGATCGCGGAGTGTGGGATCGGCCGCGAGTTTCTGGATGGCATCGGCGAGCGATGCACTATCGTTTGGCGGGACAAGGAAGCCGTTCTCACCGTCGGTGACGAGTTCGGGTATGCCGCCACAGCGTGTGGCAACGATCGGCAGTCCAAATGCCATCGCCTCGGCAACCACGATTCCAAACGCTTCGCAGAGAGAGGGCAGCACGAAGATGTCCGCGTCCGCGTAATAGCTAGCGAGCTTATCGGGCGGCTGCTGCCCGTGGAAGCGTACACGGTTCTCGAGTCCATAACGAGTCACGCGCGCCTTAAGTCTCTGCGAATAGCGTGGCTCGCGGTGCTCGTCGCCGATGATATCCAGGGTAAGAGCCGGGTCGTTCAGGCGCGCAAGCGCTTCGATGAGTGTATCCAGGCCTTTCAGCGGCGTGATGTTCGCGACGGTCAGGAGTTGCAGGGTGGTGCGATCGCGCGCCTCACGCGGGTCTGGCGCCCTGGTACCGGAGAGGGGGAGATCACAGCCGGGATGGATTACCGTGATTGAGGCACCAGGGATCCCCATGGTTTCGAGTTCTGCTTTAGTATGATGGCTGTTAGCAATAACGCGATCGGCGGTTTTGAGTACGTGTGTCTCGATGAATCTGACGTAACGTGCTTTCAGGCTGTTCCTGGCAGCCTTCCACCAGAGCATATGCACGATGACGACTATCTTTGTCTGCGTTGTGACTGTGAGCCAGTGATTGAAGAGGCAGAGCGCGGGATGCGCCATCTCGTCCTCCAGCACGACAGCATACCGTCGCCACGGGAATCGGAAGCAGAGCGCAATAGTGGAGCACAGGTGTAGCAGATAGGGGACGGGGAGCGCGGGAATACGGACCACCTCGGTCTCTACACCGTGAGCCCGGAGATACTCAACCGCTTTGCGCATGTACAGATAGCCACCGGTCAAGGCGTCAATGTCCCCGAGGACGATCGTCGCTATTTTCATGCTGCTTCCTTGTTCGTTAACACGGATTGCTCAGCGTGCCCGAGTACTGCTTCGATGGCGATACCCTGCCCCAGGCGCTCACCGAGCAGATAGAATGGTTGTGAAAGCATAGTCGCGATCAGCGCTCTGCCGGTACGCACCGATAGTGGTAACTTCCGCCACTCCTGGGTGCCCGCGCGGATTACAAGCTCTCTCACCTCGAACCCGACACGGTCGCATGCTTTCCGCAGCGACGACTCGGTAAACCCTACAACATGATAGGGGGTATGCAAATGGACTCAAGAAGGGTGACGTTTCGGGACAGAGCACTTTCGAGACGGTGTTACGGACTCGCGCTACGAGTGCCGCCTGGTTCGTCACAGTGAGAAAGAGCACGCCCTGCGGGCTCAGTATCCGGCGGAGCTCCCGGAGCATCCCCAGCGGTTCCGGGAGATGCTCGAGCACACTGTCAAGATAAATAGCATCAAAGTAGTGGTCTGGATACTTCGCCTCTTCCAGGAAGCCGAGGAACACCTCAATCCCCAGCGAGCGTTTCACGGTGTCCGCAAAGAAGGACGAGACCTCCTGCCCATGAACCTCCCAGCCGCGCTGGCGTGCCTCGCGCAAACCGTAACCGAGCCCGCACCCGACCTCAAGGAACGTGTGAATGGGACACCGGGCGTGGTATTCGAGGCGATTAAGCCGCCGCTGCGGGTTGTGCGTTGTTTTTACCGCTTGCCACCAGGAGCTCAGTTCAGGGAAATAGTCCTGCCCGTAGATCTTCTGAAGCGCTGCAAGATCCCACAACGGCATCGGCTGGGTGTAAAAGAAACCACAGCAGTGACATCTCACGATGGAGACGGTACGTGCCACGAGGGCCGGGCGGAACCGCTCCTCTATACTGGGGCGCCCCACACACGCGTACTGCTCGGCACCACAGATAGCGCACCGAACATGCCGAAACCGCGGGTGCAGTTCAGTGCCCAGGTTATGGATGGCGATCGGTAAAGGGTCCTGTTCAGCGTCCATAGCCATCATGGTGGTCTTCCTCGACGCACTCACGCGGTTCACGTGGCACAGTTAATAGAATAGTTATAAGTTCTCGATTATCGCGATATGTATACAGCACGCTGAGGCATGCAGCTCACAGTGGATATGAAGGGGTTGCTCGGCAAGAGCGCGGGAGATACGCTCTTAATAGGATTATTGATGCTGCTGGGCGTGGCAACCATATTTGCGTTCCGGTTCGCGCTTGGTTTGCGGTATATCGGTGCCGTTGTCGCGGCGTATCTTCTTTTCACATCGGCGGTTCTCGTGACATGGCCACGGCATCCGCCTCAGCTCAAGTTCGGGATTGCGAACGGGGTGACCTTACTGCGGGCTATTGGTGTCTGCCTGATTGTGGGTACGCTTGCTCTGGATACATTACGGCCCCAGCTCGTCTGGATGGTTGCCGGCATAGCAGGATGTAACCTACTGCTCGACGGCTGTGATGGCCGACTCGCCCGGCATTACGGGATCACTTCGGCCTTCGGCGCACGCTTTGATATGGACGTTGATGCGCTGCTGATCATGGTTTTGTGTGTGGTGCTGGTCGTCCATTATGACATGGCCGTATGGGTACTGGCAATCGGGCTTTTACGGTATTTTTTCGAGGGTGCCGGGCTGCTCAGGCCCTGGCTTCGTGCACCTTTAACAACCAGTACGCGGGGCAGAGTTATCGGATCCTATCAGATATGTACGCTGATAGTGGCGCTTGTATCACGGCCCACAATAGTGCGCGAAATACTGCTGGTCTCTGCTCTACTGCTGCTGATATATTCCTTCACGATCGATATTTGGTCGTTATACCGGCGTGCTACGCACGCGTTACCAGCACTGAGCAGCAACAGATAGTAAGCAGAGCCTGTATCGTTCGTTTGTAATAGTGCCTTTTTATTCGACCTTAACTGATTCCTTCTTCTGCTCCTCTTCGACTTCCAGCTTCTTCTTGTACTCCTGGAGCTCCGCGATCTCCTTCTCGATCGCTTTCGTGATGGTCTTCAGGGTCCAGATGCGACCATCGATGATCGAAGAGGCGACCTTCGTCGGTTGCGGGATCGCGTCCTCGATGTTCTTGGAGACGCCGGTTGCGATATCGGCCGCGACTTTGAACGGTACGAACGAGGCGCCGATGAGCGTCTTGATCGCTTTGCCCAGGTCTTCGTCCCAGCCGGTGCCGACGGCACAGTAATAACCACCGAGGAGATGATACGTGCTGTGGACGGGGCACTGGCCGCAGATGCAGCCCTCACGTTTCAGGTCGCAGCCGGTCTTGCCGCGCGCGCAGAAGAGCCCTTCCATGCCCGTCTTCATGCACTCGTTATAACTGGGACAGCTCGGACAGATGCACTGCTTCATATTTTCAGGGGTATCGGATACCTTCATCATCTTATTCCACCTCCTTGCTTGCTTGCTTGCGTGCATTACTATAGCTGAGGGCTGCTAATAAGCTTTCCGCCCACCCGCCTCATGTCTGCACGGTGCCCCGGTGCGATTACTTACAGCCGTTGCAAAATCGCCTGTAGCTCGTTGATCCGCGCGTTCGTCTTGATCCCGGTCGCGGCGAAGATCGTGCGACTGGCCTCGAACCCGTTCTCTTCCAGCGCATCGATAAGCGCGATGAGCGGTGGTGGCTGGATCCTCAATGCTTTGCAGAGCGCATGGTGCTCGAAGAAGAAGGGTATGTCAAGCTCGTGGATGCTGGTGTGCAGGATCTTCATCGCCTCACGCTGCTGACCGAGCGGTCGGGTTGCCAGGTCTGTATGGACACGCTCGCAGAAGGCAGGATCCTTGATCGGATGGGTATACAACGGCCCGGAAAGCTGCAGCATCGCGCCACAGCACGCGCATTGGTTGGAGGTGTTCAGATTCAGCAGGTCGCGGCAGGGGAAGGCGAACCGGTGGCCGCAGGTGAAGCAGTGCGCGATGAACCCGAGCCGTGACACGGACGCATCAGCCTTTTTCGCGCCTCTTTCGACCTGCATGATGAGCCGAATGAAATGCACGGCGGCGTACGAGAGGAGTGGTTTAACGGCCTTGTCGTGCCGGGCGAGCTCGCGGGTGACCTTGCCCAACAGAACGCGCGTGCCCATCTCGGCGTGATACTCAGTGTTCAATGGTCGCGCGCCGTAGTTCCGCAGGCCGCCGGTGTGCGCGCCGCACAACGGCGCCGTGTCCGTGGCCGTCACCAACAGCAGTTTTTTTGCTGACTGGCAAGCCGCGTCGAGAAAAGGAACCGGCGACCCGAAAGGGTCGAGATCGACAATATCGTAATGCGTGCGGTGCAGCAGAACGTTCGCGTTATCGTGCGATGCGGTTGCGCTGTTTTCGACGCCGTTCACGTGAATATTACGGGTGATGAGCTCGAACGCGGGCGTGCTGTGGTCGTTGACGGTCACGTCCAGGGCACCGACTTCATGAGCAACGCGGACGCCGCGTGCCCCGGTGCCAGCGAGTGCGTCCACATAACTAAGGGCGGGTGATGGTGATGAAGCGAGAAAGACGGCGAGAGAGGCGACATCAATGTCGCGACAGAGTTCCATCCGGGGATTGTAGAACATCGAATGGGTGAGGTGCTGCTCAGGGACAATGATGCGGGTGGTACCTTCGGTAAGTTCGGTGAACATGGGATAGTAGATTTAACGTTTTTGCACTTAAAAGTCCATTTTGGATGCTATGGCAGGTTTTGAAATGAAATACCGTTTCATTCTATTCATTTTCCTTATCGCCCTTGTAGTATATCTCTATCAGCGTGACTTCATCCCTATCACTGTTATATGCATAGATTATGCGGATGCCACTCCTGCCTCCCCGCTTAAGATCTCGCGACCTGAAATGTCGGACTTTATATAGTGGAACGCTGATCTCCTCTCCTCTCTGAGTCCTGAAATATGGACGGTCCTCGGTCTATATTTTTATACTTTTTACGCAGTTTTTTTAGGTCCTTTTCGAACTCATTTTAGTGACCTGAAAGAACTCAGTCCTCCTCGTATTCTCGGACAGAGAACAGGGCGTCTCTGTAGAATACCAATTCGTAGTCGATAATATCGCCCTCGGCAGTTGCTTTATACGGTATATCTCGGTGGGAAAATGCGCTTATCTGTGTTGCATTCATACTGCAGTATTTCGCGATATCATTCTCGATGACCTGGAGCTCATTTGCCGTCAGCAGATCCAGTGATGGCTTTTTAACGGGGCGGAATTTCTGCTGGTCGAACGTGCCGAACGCCACAACAGTGGTCTCGATTTTTCCCTCTGCTTCCAGTTCCCGCACCGCGTAATCAAAATGGCTCGGCGCTGGCCCGTGCTCCAACTTGCGATACAATTCGCCGGTTAACTTCTCCTCGTACAGCTCGTAGTATATAATCGAAATCCGAGAAGTAAAGGAGCTTGAAGAGTACGGTCTTCCCCACATTCTCCAGCGAGCTGCACTTGAAGATGAGGTAAGAGGTGAAAATCGCCATCGAGCTCTGGTTAAAGGTTGCCGAGAAAGAGGGCGGGAGATATCGCAGCCGCGTGGAAAAGAACTGCTCACGACGCTTTATGAAACCGCTTTAGGTACCGTCGAACCGCAAAAGGTGTGATCTGTTGCTCGAATGAGCTCCATCTTGGGATTGTAGAACATCGATCGGGTGAGGTATTACTCCCCGTTTTTTATTATAAGCCAAATATGGGTTCTTTATTTGATGCACAGGGCACTATACCATTTACTGCTGGAGGACATGAAGGGCCTGGAAATACTCGAGTTTGACCCGGCCTATGCGGCCGATTTCAAGCGCCTGAATCTGGTCTGGCTGGAGCGATATTTCCAGGTGGAGCCCTTGGACAGAACTGTCTTGAGCGACCCGGAGGAAACGATCATTAAACCGGGTGGCATGGTCTTCTTTGCACTCCTCAATGGTGCGGTGGTGGGCACCTGCGCGCTTATCAGGCACACTGAGGGGCTCTTCGAGCTCTCTAAGATGGCCGTTGCGGATGCACATCAGAGAAAAGGCATCGGCACGCAGCTCCTCAGCCATGCCATCGCGTGGGCGCGATCGCAGTCGATAGCGAAGCTCTTCGTGGAGACCAATACGGTACTGGAAAGCGCCGTGCGGCTCTATCAGCGCATCGGGTTCCGCATAACCGCACACGACCGCGCGGACGCACACTATGACAGAACCAATCTCAAATTGGAGCTCGATCTGCAACAGTAGCGCAGCGCAGACCGAACCAGAAAGCGTTTATGCTACGATTCGCAAGCATACGTTTGCTTTATGTATCATCCCGAATGTGAACGAAGAGAATAAGTAGAGAGTGATGCAACGACCGCTGCTTATCCTGGCGTTCTCTGGAATTGGTGGAATCCCCGGCTCTTCCGCAAGCCCGCATCGATCGACCAGGCACTGGATCTCAAAAGGGGTACTCCGGTGCCAGAGTATCACCGTCGTGTGCCGAATATCTTGAGTGCGATCTCAGGGATTGGTGCTATATTTGTCATCTGGGGTGTTGCGACAATTGCGATCTGGCCAACGATACTCGGCGTCGCCCTCGTTTATCTCGGCAAGCTGTGGTTCATTGACCGGATGGTCTGGCTGTACGAGAACACGAAGGCTGCAACTAGGGAATACACACGCTGGCTCTATTAATCGATACCCAAACACTCATCGAACCCCAATACTTGCCGCATCCATATCCAACCCTTTCCACGTTACTTTGTATCCGAGATACGCCAGCACCTCGTCCGCATTCGTTAAGCCCGCTTCCTCAATGATCGCACGCGCTTTCACGTACTTCTCGATGCCCAGCAGATTCTCCTTGAGGTCTTTGAGCACGTTCTTGTTGACCACAACATCTTTGAACATAACGTACTGGGGATCATTCACGCACTTCTTGACTGCGTCCTGACTCATTCCGTATTTCCGTGCGAGTTCAGCGAGCAGGATAATATCGCCTTCAAGCGCTATATGCTTGTCCGCCAGCGATTCAACCTGTTTCGCGATAGCTTCGCGCTCGAGCGCGGTCAGGTACCGAACCACCTCACCCACGGGCACCTTCTTCGTATAAAGGATCAAAGGTTGATCGATACCGAACCCGAACGGCTCGGCGTTGAAACACGCCAGGTTCTTGTTGATCGCAACGAGCATCGTAAATGGTAATGATCCTATCTTAGCTAATTTGCGCTTGAGATACGTCTCGGTCCAGAATCCGACGATCTCGAAGTACGTTTCCAGATCCAATTCTCTATGCCGGAACTTGAAATCCGGGATGAACACGCCGCGCCGGGTGAAGATAACCTCAGGCTCCCTGATCAACTCCCAGTTCTTCGCGATGGGTAACGAGACGAACTCATTGTAGAATTTCTGCTCGATGCTGCTATCAAAGCTGGTTTCCAGGTCGTCCGCCTTCTGCTCGTCGCTCGTCACTAAGGGCATATCGCGGCTATCCATGATAAAATGGTAGATCCGCGGCAGGTTTCCCCGTCGAATGACGATCTCGGCGTCCAGTATCCACGACTCGCTCCTGATAATGGCGGGTAACAATTTCGCCAGAGCGGTGCCGTATCGCTCACTCAGCTTCAGCAACGAAGAAGCGCCCTCGATCCGTATTTTGTTCCCGTCTTCAGGCAGGTACATCAGCCCGAAATACTTGATCGCCCTGAAGAGTTCAGGCGCTTTTCCCGTTACGGTAAGCGTCATGCCCGTGGCCCTAAACAGTAACGTCTGTGCCAGTGAGCGATTGTACTTTTTTATGAGCTCTTCTGCAGTGAGCGGCTCGAACTGCTCCAAAACCACCTCTGAGTCCAGATCAGCCCATAATGACTGCTCCAGCTCCGCTACGGTGATTTTCAGGCTTTCTGCGACATTGGCGATGACGGCGGCGCGTTCTCGAGGGTGGGTTACGTTGACGTGACGGGCTGCCTCAAACACAGCTCGGCGTGCACGTACAGGCTCGATGGCGAAGCGAGAGGTGAACGTGCATCGCCGTTCCAGCAACGTCCTGAGTCCGCGCACCCGTTTGAAATGCAGGCCCTGCTCGAGCTCATCGAGCAGCTCCGCAAGCTCGCTCTTCTTCCTGCCACTGAAACTGCGGTAGACCTCGATCAGCTCCTGTGCCCGCTCTAAATTCTCGGGGTTCACTTCGAGGAAATCGGGATAGATCCGGTCCTTTCGTGTGCGCGTGATGAGCAGTTCACCAGGGAGCATCTTTACGTACTAACCATAAAGAGCGTTTTCGATGGTAAAAAATCGTGAAACGGATTCAAGTAGTAATAGAATCATGGGCACGATCAGGGCATAGACATAGAGAAAAATATCAGGCGGCGAGGTTAGCTCCTCACGTGATCGATTTGAATAATATCCTCACTCACCCTTTAGCATATGTCACTATGATTACCGAAAACTTTATATGAGGGCTAGCATATCCCATTAAGCCAATAGTATCCCTCATCTAAAGCGTGATACCGTGCGATGAAAAGCGACATGAACACCTCGAAAAAAAACTTGCGGGCCGCTGGTGCACTTGTAATCATATTTCTCTTTGTCATCGTGCTCGGGTTCGGGGTATTCGCATTTAATTATGAGTATGATAAGGTCCTTCTTTACCCGCTATTCGTTGTTTACGGCGTGGGCGCTTTGCTGGCTTGCTTGGCTCTCGTGGTCATCGTCCTTTCCGCGCTAAACTTATCCGATCCCAAAGGCGCGCTTGGCCTGCCCGAAGGAAGTGTACGGGCCATTATCGCCTTGAGCCTCCTAATTATCTTTATCATCACAGCCACGTTCTTGTACTCGAATATTGCTAGCCCTATACCTGGTAACGATACTGTTAACAATACCGTACTATATACCGAACGCGTAAAATTTGCTCAGCAGATTCTCACAACAGTGAGCACTCTTGTAGTTGCGGTAGCCGGCTTCTACTTCGGTACAAGATCCGTCCAAGAGGCACGCGGGGTCAGTGAACAGCCAAGCCCGAGCCTGCACATCCTGAAGCCTGAGTCGCCCGTCACGTTGGATGGGGCCCCTGGTACGGAGCTGACTATCGAGGTAGAGGCACGCGGGGCAGCTATCTCCTGGGGAAAACCGCCCTCAGGTGATACTGACGGGACCATTGAGCATATAGAGCCCGGGAAGTTCAAATACAAACGAGGAACAAAGGCTGAAACAAACGTGATTCTGAAATTTTCTCTGGTTGATCATCCCGAGGTAACTAAAGAGCTAATCGTTGAAAAAACCAAGTGAATGACCTGCCGGTGTCTGGCTTATGCTTGATTCCGAGGGGCAGCAAGTTTAGGTGTCTCAGGATCTTCCAGGTACTCTTCGATCAGATCTGCTATGCTTTCTTTGACCTCATCCTCGGTCCTTCCCTGTGTGCCTATCGCAAGGAGCGGGCACGACGCAAAGCCATTCACCTGCTTTACTGATGACTACAGAGAACGAAATGATGCCCCTATTTTTCTTTTGTTTTAATTTAATCATCTTTAAATGTTGCGTTAATCGTGGCTTCATCCCCAAAAGATGAAGAGCTAAGATAGATAAGCATCACGACAGTCGTGCAAAAGACGAAGTTCCGATGGAAGGAAGCTTCTCTGCGTCCTTGGTGGGATCCACGCTTTTCATTTTGCTTTAACGCTCTCCTTCAAAGCTGCCAGTGTACAGGTATTTCTTCACGCTATCGACTTTTGGGATGAAGCCGGGCGCTCCGGAACCTACTTATATACACAGAACACATAATCACCGTATTGGTGGGGTGGGATCTGTAGAAAAATTATGAATAGGATAGTACATTTTGAGATACAGGCAGATGACCCCGAAAGGGCTGCAAAGTTTTACACGGACGTGTTTGGTTGGGAGATACATGAATGGGTCTTACCCGGCGTCAAGATGCGGGATGAGAATCGGTACTGGATGGTGACGACCGGACCCGAGACCGAGCCAGGTATCAACGGTGGTCTCGTGTTTCGCCGGGGCCCTGCACCGATCGAAGGACAACGTGTTAACGCTTATGTGTGTACCGTGAGCGTTGCCAACCTGGATGAGTATCTTGACAGAGCGCTCAAATCCGGTGGAAGCGTCGTACTGCCTAAGATGGCAGTAAAAAATATCGGTTGTGTCGCTTACTGCAAGGACACTGAGAATAACATCTTCGGCATGATGCAAGAGGATGAGAACGCACCATAGCGATCGCAGCTGAAAGTGAGACGGAGGCAGGTACATCGATACAAACTATCGTCTCGATGAATAGGGGCAAAATGCGGGAAGCGAATAAAAAGAAGAGTGGACCGCGCTGGTATTTGGTGATACTCGTTATAACGCTTCTTATTTCTGTAACCGGCTGTGTCAGGAATCAGGCAGAGGTCACTGCAGAACCCGGAGAAGTGTTCACCATCGGCATTGGTCAGAGCGCCCGAATAACGGGAGAAGACCTGGTAATAACGTTCGAGGAAGTTATCGGCGATAGTCGCTGTCCCCGGGATGTTGTCTGCGTCTGGGAAGGGGTAGCCAGCAGCCACGTCCGGATCACTCATCAGGGAACAAGCTATTCACTGGTGCTGAACCAGCCGGGGCTGACGGAGCAGGCACAGGAAGCATTTATCAACTATACACTGACTTTCAGTCTCCACCCTTATCCCAGAGCGGGCGAAGAGATATCTGCCGGGGAGTACCGGCTGACCCTGACTGTCTCAAAGTAGTTCAGCGGGATTCATTTTCGCTACTCTTGCGCCGCCTCGAAATCCCCACCTCACTGGTACCTTTCGAGACGATCTCGTACAGTACTGCAAGCTTACCTGCTCGTTTCCTTAGGATACGCCCGAGCCGCTGCTTGTACTCGCGCTTGCTCCCGCTGCCGCTCAGAATAACGCCCACCGACGCCTCAGGCACATCAATGCCTTCTTCGAGCACCTTCGAGGTGACGATCACGTTATACGTACCGGTTCGGAACCGGTCAAGGATCTCTGCACGCTCCTCTTTCGGCGTGGTATGCGTGATCGCCGGTATCAAAAACGCCTTCGAGATCGCATAGACGAGCGAGTTGTGCTCGGTAAAGATGATCGTGCGCTCGCCGAAATGCGTATCCAGTATCTTCGCCAGTGCCGCCAACTTCGACCGCGAATTCAATGCGATACGCCGTGCACGGTTACGTGCCAGTAGCGCTTCGCGCGCCTTCTGATCGCGGCCAGTTCGCATGACGAACCGCTGGAAGTCACGCGGTGTGCGCAGGACGACACGTTTCTGTTTCAGGAATTCGGTGAACACACGGTAATATCGCTCGTACTCTGCGCGTTCATCGTCCGTGAGGTCAGTCACGATCTTCCGGGTGGTATATTCCGCCAGGTGCGTGCCGGTCAGTTTCTCAACACCGATCTCATAGACCTTGCCGCCGATCAGCCGTTCGAGCTCGGTATGCAGGCCGTCCTCGCGCTCGTACGTCGCGGTCAGGCCCAGCCGGTATGGTGCGACGAACAGCTCCGCGATGCTCGAATACCCGGGCGAGGGCAGATGGTGCACCTCATCAAAAATCAGGAGCAGGAACCTGTTTCCGAGCTCATCGGCACGCAGGTACGCGGTATCGTAGGTCGCCACGGTAACGGGTTGCAAGTCGTGTGCTTCACCGCTGTAGGTGCCCACCGTAATGTTAAGTGCCTTTTCAAGCTCACGACGCCACTGCCGCACCAGCTCCAGGGTCGGCACGACCACCAGCGTCGGTACGTTCAGCCTGGCGATTGCCGTGATCCCGATGACCGTCTTGCCCGCGCCGGTTGGTAGGACGAGAACGCCCTGCTTCGTATGCAGCCAGCGCTTTAATGCGTCCGTCTGGTAATCACGCAGCTTCACGGTATCCCGTAACGCAGGCATCGGCGGGATGTCCAGAACGTCATCCGTGTAGTCGAGCCGGGAGAGCTTGAGGTACTCGATGATATCTTTATAGAAGAGCGGCAAGCACCGGTAAACGCCCGAGCGCGCGTCCCAGACGGTATGTGGCAGTTTGAAGTTGCTCGTGACGGCGAGCGTCCCCTTTTCGTAGCGTACGGCGATCACGGTTTCTCAGCATTAGTTAGTTAGTACGGCATGAACGATTAAATGATGAGCCCGTGCAGCTGCTTTGGTGCTTAAAACCGCGGCTGGCCTCGCAAGGCCCCCGTGGGCTATATAAGCCTCCAGCCCTGTTCTTATGGCAATGAGTGGCAACGTATCGTATTTTAATGGGGCCGTGGAGACGCTGGATCGCGGCGATCTCGATGCGCTTATCGATGAGCGTATCCGCTACACGGTCACCTTTGCGAACGAGCATTCACCCTTCTACCGGCGTTGGTTCCGCGAGCATAAGATCAACCCTGGGAGCATCCGCGTGCACGAGGATCTGCGCGAACTGCCGATCATCTCGGGCCAGACGATCCGGGAGCATCAGCCCCCCGAAACGCCTGAATTCGAGTTCAAAAGCCTCGACTGGCGTGAGGTCTTCACGCTCCATGAGACCAGCGGCACGAGCGGCACGGGGAGTGGATCGACCTCGTATTAACCGCAAACGGTTCTTCACGCTCCATGAGACCAGCGGCACGAGCGGCACCCCGAAGGCCTTCTTCCTCTCATGGGCGGACTGGCAGCGGTACGCCGAGAAGTACGCGCGAATATTCGTGTCGCAGGGGTTCGGGCCCGGCGATCGCGTGGTCGTCTGCGCTTCCTACGGGATGAACGTGGGCGCGAACACGATGACACTCGCGGCACAGAAGGTCGGCATGACCATTATCCCGGAAGGTAAATGCGCCTTTCCGTTACGTATCTTGCAATCGTACAAGCCGACGGGCCTTGTGGGGAGCGTCTTCAAGCTCATACGGCTCGCGCGACGGATGCAGGCCGAGCATATCAGACCACCGGACTCGAGCGTTGAGCGGCTGGTGGTCGGTGGTGAGAGTTTCGCTGATGAGTCGCGCACGTATCTCGCGGAGCTCTGGGGTTGTGACGTTTACAATACCTACGGGAGCACGGAAGGCACGATGTGCGGCGAGTGCAGTGAGCTGAAGGGGCTCCATGTACCCGAAGATATGGTGCATCTGGACGTGTATGATCCGCATCTGGCGGACTTCGTGCCTGAAGGCGAGTGTGGTCGCATGGTGCTTACCACGCTCCTGCCCGTGGGTGAGACATGCGGCACGCTCCTGCTCAACTACGATACTGAGGATACGACCGTTGTGCTCTCACGAGACCGCTGCACCTGTGGACGAACGCATCTGCGGATCATGACTCCACAGCGCGAGGCCGAGACCTTCTGGGTCGCGGAGACGCCGTTCAACCGTGTGGACGTCGAACGCGGCGTCTTCCAGCGTGAGAACATGGAGTACCTGACGGGCGAGTACGAGGCGTTCCTGTATGGTGGCGATGATGAGGGCGAAACCACGATGCGGGTGAGCGTCGAGTGCTTCGACCCGGAGAAATGCGACCGGGCGGCAGTCGAAGATAACTTTCTCAAAGCGTTCTTCCAGTACAAACAGCGGCTGGCAGAGGCGCACGCAGAAGGGACATTTGCCATTATCTTTAACTTCGTCGGGCCTCAGGACCTGGAGCTCTACCGTGTCAAGGGTCGCCCAAAACGCATCGTGGATCGGCGCTAGAGCCGCTTACGCCTGTGCATGCATGCATGCATGCATGCATGCGTGCGTGTGTGTGAGCGCTATCTCCGGCAGTCGCGGACCAGCTCCGCTTCGTTCTCCCGCACCAGGTGCTTGACCAGCTCGAGCTCTTCACAGGACCCGAAACGAGCTTCCGTTTTTGCTAATACTTCCTCTGCCGTGAGGGAAGGTGCCATCCTGACATAATCCAGCACATAATGTAAATACCACGCTGTAACGTAAGCGCTCCCCTTACGCTGCGTGAACCGCAATTGGAGATACTTCGGGATTTTCATGATCGTCTCGAAGTCGTGCGACCAGGCCAGCGGCAGAATGAGCCGCTCACCCTCCCGTTCACAGAACTCCCTGAATCCCGCGCAGGAATCCGGGAAATCGCTCAGATGATTCACGAACCGCGTAACGTCCTCAGGCAGCCTTAGCCGAGCCGCCCACTTCTCGTGTACCTCCCAGGACGGCATAGCGCTTCAGCGCACGCGACTGCCCGCAGGCACGTCCTTATCAGGATGCAGGAGAATCGGCTTACCACCGACCTCCGCGGCCAGGATCATGCCGCGACTCTCAACACCCATCAGCGTCGCCGGCTTCATATTCGCCACCAGGGGCACAAGCTGCCCGATCAAAGCCTCCGGCCGGTACTCGTCCGCAATACCGGCAACGAGCTGCCTCGTCTCGCTCCCCAGGTCCACCTCCAGTCGAAGCAGCTTCTTGGTTCCTTTTACCTGCTCGGCCGCGACGATCTTCCCGATACGCAGATCCAGCCGCGCGAACTCATTCATCTCTATTATCGCTTCTTCCGCCATGCTCTCGACCTCTTTCTATCGCTAAGAAAGCAGTTGCATCACTAAAGTACCCAAACTCCGCAAATTAACCCATAGGTAGCGCCTCAGGGAAGAGCGAGCACATCTGTCGTGCCCGCTTGGGTATCTGTGCGAAGTACTCACGTCCACTCCGTTCCACGATCTTCATCACCTTCGA
>Ga0209614_1001077_pt1 | contig 21621 bp, 20 predicted proteins | sample BlaSprsedimmetaG_FD_185484 | JGI IMG/M metagenome (GOLD analysis project Ga0209614, IMG submission 185484) | Hot spring sediment bacterial and archeal communities from California, USA to study Microbial Dark Matter (Phase II) - Blank Spring... ... | reverse complement strand
GGCCAAGATGCTTTATCCCCGGGCGGTGCTGGCCTTTGCCGGGGCCCAGGAGAAGAATCCGCTGGATTTTTTCAGCCAGTCCCTGGAGCATGTTTACGATTTCCAACGCCTGAAAAATAAAGCTTTCCCTCCATTATTTTTTACGCGTAAAAATGAACACCGTTACCAACACCTTTGATTTTTGTGACATATGTCACAGATTTTGCCATCAGATGTCGTTACAGTGGCGCCGTTGTTTCTGATAGCAGGTCTTTTGGTTCTGTTTTGGAGCAAGGGTTCGGGCGTTGTGAGGAGTGGATCGGCAGGCAGGGAGAATGCTTGCCGGATCTCCACCCCATGGTGAGTAGATTGACCGTTTGCTATCGATAGCGCTGAGGATAGAGGTAGTGATGGAACTTGAACAGGTACCTGAATTCGTGATAATTGATCAGCAAAATATGGCCCAAAAACAGATTAAAATATTGAATTAACGACCGAATATTGTTATGTTTTGCCTGTTCCCAAAACTCACTTGGCAGGTATATGCAACGATTCATCCTCGGGCAATCGGGCGATTTCTACTCATCCCACTCCGGCTTGGCCTTGGTGGGGTTGTGCATGAATAGATACATCAACTTGGCCAAAATGGTGGGCCGGGAGGAGGGTCTCTCCCGCACCTATCACAAAACCGATGGCTATGCCCCCAACGCCGCCTATCTGGGACTGGAGGGCTGGCATTTGGAGATCGAGCTTCGCCCCGGCGGCCAGGGCCTTTGCCGAGGGTCGGGTGGCCGAGCCCCGCAAAGGTAAGCGGGTGGCCCTGCTTTATCGGCCAGCTCGGCTTACTGGGCGAGGCGGCCCCGATTCGGCATCCGGCCAAACGCCGGCGGATCAAGACGGTGATCCAGGAGTTGATCTACCTGGCCGGTCGCCTGATCAGCAGCAGTCGCCGCTGGAAGTTACGTTTCGGCCGGCATTGTCCTTTGCCTTGGTTTACAACCATTTGGCCTTGGGACTCGTCCGCATTGGCGGGATCAGTGGGCTGGATATGCTTGCGCCGAAACTCGTCACTGATTCAGGAGGTAGATATAATGTTGTCGTTAACGGATTTAAAGAAAAACGAGACAGGGCAGGTTGTTCGTAGCCTGGCGAAAGGGCTGCTGAAGCAAAAGCTGATCAGCGTGGGTTTCGTTCCGGGGATACAACTCACAATGGTGAGGAACGCGCCTTTGCGCGATCCCATTGAAATTGCTGTCCAGAATAGCCTGATTACCTTGCGTCGCTCTGAAGCCAAGTTAATCGTTGTTGAAAAATTATGATAAAAATTGCCCTTGCAGGTCAACCTAACTGCGGTAAATCCACAATTTTCAATATGTTGGCAGGGGTCAATCAGCATGTTGCCAATTATCCCGGCGTGACCGTGGATAAAAAATCAGCCACGCTGACTTATTCCGGTACTGCTTACGAGTTGGTCGATCTCCCCGGAACCTATTCTTTCAGCACCTTTTCGCTGGAAGAGCGGGTTGCCAAAGCCTTTCTTGTTGATGAAAACCCTGATCTTATCGTCAATGTCGTAGATGCTTCCAATCTGCGTCGACATCTCTATCTGACCTTTCAGTTGCTGGAACTGGGGCGACCCCTGGTTCTGGTGCTGAACATGATGGATGTCTCCGAGCGGCGCGGGCTGCAGATCGACTGCGACAAACTGGCTGAGTTGCTGAACGTTCAGGTTGTTCGAACAGTTGGCGCAAGACGTCAAGGGAAAGAGGATCTCTTGCAGGCAATTCATGCTGCAGGCAGAACCAGGGTTGCAGAGCCTTTTCGGGTGGATTACGAAAAGCTGGAGCCGTACATCGCCCGAATCGAGGGGATGATTGCAGAGGACGTTTCATTGTCGCGCCGCTGGCTGGCGATCAAGGCTCTCGAAGGGGATGAGGTGATCCTCGACCGGATCGGTGTTCATCGGGAGACCGTCAAGGATCTCACCGGAGAGATTCACAGCCGTCATGATATTGATGTTGATCAGATGGTCGCCGGTCTGCGCTATGCCGCAGCTGATCTGGTTTATCATAAGTGTGTCAAGGAAAAGGGCAGCGGTAAAGAGACCTTTACCGCCAGGATCGATCGCCTGGTCCTGAATCAATGGTTGGCTTTTCCTATCCTCGGACTGGTGATTTATCTGGTCTATCAGCTGGCCATTGTGCAGGGGTACAAACTCACCAACTATACCTGGCCATTACTGGCCGCAGGACGAAATCAGTTTTTTTCCCTGTTGCCAAAGGGGGAATTCATTGATGTCCCGCTGCTGACGGAATTCGGCATCTGGATGGCCAACAGTGTGCTGGCGTTGCTGAACTATATACCGGTCTTTTTTATTTTGTTTGCCCTGATCGCCATCCTTGAAGATGTCGGTTACATGCCGCGCATGGCGTTTATCCTTGATCGGGTGTTTCGCAAGTTCGGTCTGCATGGGCAGTCGACCCTGCCGCTGGTGCTTGGTGGAGCCTTTGTCGGGGGGTGTGCCGTGCCCGGCATCATGGCCACCAAAGGGATCGCGGATGACCGTGCCAGATTGGCCACGATTCTGACAGTTCCTTATATGAACTGTCTGGCCAAGGTTCCTTTTTATACGCTCTTGCTCGGGGCTTTTTTTAAGGAGCAGATGGCTCTGATGATGTTTTTTATTTCGACCGTAACCCTTTTTATCGCTCTAATCCTGGCCCGGGTTCTGACCTCGACGGTCCTCAGAGGTCGTGAAACGGCTCCTTTTGTCATGGAGCTGCCGACTTACCATATTCCGACCTTGAGTGGCGTGCTGTTACAGGCCTTCCAGCGTTTGTGGCTCTATATCAAGAAGGTTGTCACCATTGTTGTCGCCGTGGCGGTGGTTCTTTTTGTTCTGCTGCAGTATCCCGGTGTTCCTGCAGATAAGATGGCGGTTTATCGGTCGCAGGCCGATGACGCTCTTGCTGCCTTCTCTCTTGTTGTTGAGAAAACAAGTTATGCGTCCCTGTTGGCCGATCCGGAACAGGTGTTTCAGCTGCTCAATCTCTACGATGATTATCGCGCGGCGCGTATGTTGGCTGGTAGTGCCGATGCCGTTGCCGCGCTTGATGAAAAGTTCATGAGCAGAGCTCCGGAGCTGTTTGCCCTCGTCAGCGCGGCGGATGCTGAAACGCGCCAGATTAACCGGGCGTTGCGTAACTTGTCCAACGTAGGTAAGCGACTTCAGCTCGATATGAAAAATGACAAAATCACCAGTTCCTACCTTGGTACCCTGGGGCGTGCTTTGGAGCCGGTATCGCGTTATGCCGGTTTTGACTGGCGCGTCAATGTGGCTTTTTTAAGTTCCTTTGCGGCGCGGGAAAGTGCGGTGGCTACCCTGGGCTCCATTTATGAGCAGGGCGCCACTGATGCTTCTGCGGAGGAAGTGATGGCGCGTGATGGCGCCTATACGCCGATACACGCGGCATCCATGATTTTATTCATGATATTAACCCCTCCGTGTATTGCTACTATGGTGGTGGTGAAATTGCAAAGCGGTTCATACAAGTGGATGTTGTTTGCCATATTCTTTCCTATCACCCTGGGCATTATCTTGTCCGCGCTTTTCTTTAGCGCCGCTGTCCAGTTCGGTTGGAGTGGCGTTGACCTGATGCGTAATTTCTATATTGGCGTCGTTGTTGTGACGTTGCTTCTTGCTTTTGTGAAAACCAAACAATCCGGCTGGTACGTCGGGAAAACCCACTAACTCTTAAGGAGGAAAAAATATGAAAACATTGAGTATTGGATTGATTATGATCATGGCATTCAGTGTCATGGCTCATGCCCACACGCCATTGATGTCCTGTTTTGATGAGGGCGATGGAACCGTAACTTGCGAAGGGGGCTTCAGTGACGGCAGCAGCGCCTCCGGGGTGGAATTTCTGGTGGAGCAAAATGGCAATGTGGTGTTGCGAACCAAAATGGATGAGTTCGGTGAAGTGAATTTCGAAAAGCCGAACGGAGATTACAAGGCCATTTTCAATGCCGGCGAGGGGCACGTGGTCGTCATCGACGGCAAGGATATCTTTTAGTAACCTAGCGAGTTTTTTTAATTTTCACCAGGAGAGCAAAAATGAAAAAAATGAAGTTGTTGTTGGCAAGTATCAGTTTGACCCTGTTGATGGTGTCGAGCGCGTTTGCGCATTTCCAGATGTTGTACACCCCTGAATCCGCTATGAAACAGGGAGGTACTATCCCGCTGCGCATCGTGTTCAACCATCCTTTTGAGGATGAGCATACGATGAACATGGGCAAGCAGCACGACACTGACGCGTTGAGCCCGGTTGAAGCTTTTTACGTTGTCAGTCGTGAGCAGAAAACCGACTTGCTCGGCTCCTTAAAACAGATCAGCTTTAAGGGAAACACCAATGTCGGCGTTGCTTATGCTGCCGACTATGCAGCCCGGAGGATGGGGGATCATCTGTTTGTGCTGCAGCCTGCCCCCTACTTCGAGACTACCGAAGATGCCTACATTCAGCAGATCACCAAAATGGTCGTCAACGTGGCCGGTTTGCCGACGGACTGGAACAGTGTTCTGGGCTTAAAAGCCGAGATCGTTCCCTTGACTCCTCCCTACGCGGTGTGGGCTGGTTCGACGTTCAGCGGTATTGTCATGAGCGAAGGGGAGCCGGTTCCTTTTGCCGAGCTCGAAATCGAGTATCTCAACCATGAAGTTGATGTAGAGACCAACTCCATGGGTCCGTCCAAGGTTGAAGCGCCCCAGGACAGTTTTGTAACTTTAAGCCTGATTGCCGATGCTAACGGTGTCTTTACCTTTGGCTTGCCGAAAGCCGGCTGGTGGGGGTTTGCTGCCATGGGGATCGGGCCTGATGATGAGTACAAGGGCAAGGAATTGAGTCAGGACGCGGTGATCTGGGTTCAGGCCAAGGAAATGAGATAACGTCAGGATTACAGCCGGCACGGTGGTTCGCAACATACCGCTGTGCCGGCTCTGCCCTTCCCGAAGATTGGTCGATTCACCTTAACGAGGCTTCGCCATGCAAGAACTGATTCTCCTCGCTGCGCTTGTGGCCGCCCTCTATTATCTGTACCGCAGACTTATCAAAAATCGTGGTTGTGGTTGCGGCTCCAAAGGGTGTGGGTCCTGTTCACAAACTCCTTTGAGCAAGTCGAAAGCGGACGATGAACCACAATCCTGATGTTGTTGTCACGGTTTCCGGACTGGATCATGCTTACGGCTCGAAAATTGTGGACCAGGGGTTGAACCTCGAGCTGTATCGCGGCAGTGTGTTCGGCCTGCAGGGAAAAAACGGGGCTGGCAAGTTCACCCTGATCAAGATCCTGATGGGATTTCCTGCTTAAATCCACATGAAACGTCGAGGGGCCCAACCATAACAGGGGGGGCAGTGCGCCGAAAAAACGTATCCGTTCACCATGGTCAACAACTTGTCGATTTAACGGGCTGTAATCGTTCAGCAGTGCCGCAGGTTCGGGCAAGCGGCCAAGCGCCGCGTACCCCGTGTACGTAAGCCTGGCTGATCGCCCGAAGATGCGGTGCTGCTGAACGATTACGAAAAAACTGATAAACGTACCACGGAGCAGACATTGGAGATGACGAAGTCATTAAAGACTACAGTATTGATCGGATATTTTGCGTTGGCGGTTGGCGCAAATGCTGGTGCTGCGGATCTTACTCTTGATCAGATTGCCGAGGAGACGTTAGCTCGGCAGCGCCAGGTGCAGTTGCTGGAAGAGGGGTGGAGCAAGGAACAGCAGCAGCTGTTGTTCAAGATCGAGGCGGCGGAACAGCAACGTGATCGGCTGCGTCAGCAGAATGTTCGTCTGACCCATGCGCTGGAGGTGGAACAACAGCGGATTGAGGCTCAACAGCGGCGCCTGGAGGAGACCGCGCGGTTGCGGGAAAACCTTCTTGCCTGGTTGGAAGAGCAGGCGCAACGGCTGGAGGAAGATATTCATCAGGGATTGCCTTTTCTGCAGACGGAGCGGGAACGCCGTCTGGCTGATCTGCAACTGGTTCTGGCCGATCCCTATGCGCCCCTTTATGAGCAGTTTCGCCGGGTTTTCGAGGCGCTTCTGGTTGAGGCTGAGTATGGCCACAGTCACGATGTTTACCGCGATGAAATTATCCTGGAGGGGCAGCCGGTGCAGGTTGATCTGGTGCGTGTCGGCAGGTTGGCACTGTTTTACCGAACCCTGGATCGCAGTAGTGTCGGTGTCTATGATCCAGCAGATCGGCAGTTTCGCCCTCTGGTGTCGGCGGATATTGCCGCTATTGCCCGTGCTGGCGCGCTGATTCAGCGTGAGATTGCTCCGGCCTTGATTTCTCTGCCGGTAGGGAGGATTGAACGATGAGAAATAATATCCTCTCCGGATTTCTGCTGGTCGCAGCCGTTCTGCTGGTTGTTACGGCGATGATCGTGCCGGCAGACGCTGCTGATGTGCGAGCGGTTTATCGCGATCTGGAACGGCAACGGGTGGAAAGCGAGCAGTTGAAAAAAACTACGGAAACCAGAATAGATCGCGATCGGGATCGGCTCGGCAAAACCCTTGCTGCTCTCCAGCATGAGATCAGAGAACTGGAACGGGAGCTGGAGCGCAATCAAAAGGAATTGCAGCAGCGCCAGCAGCAAGTGGAGCGCCTGACGGCAGAGCAAGCCGCCGATCACGAGCTGATGACCAACCTGACCGCTGCGGTGCGAGTCAGCGCCCGGCAGTTGCAGGAACTGGTAACCCGTTCTGTTTATACCGCTTTTGATCCCCAGCGTCCTGACCGCCTGGCTCCGATCCTTGATGGTGATCATTTCCCCGGTCTGGACGATATGAAATTGATGGCTGACGAGTTTTTTAACGAAATGACCATGACCGGGCAGGTGTCGATGCCCGAACATTCCTATGTCGACGGCGCCGGCGAGACCCGCCGGGGCCAACTGCTGGTGGTTGGCCCTTTTCTGGCCACTGTTGCTGACGCCGACAAACCTTTACTGCTGAGCTACAACAGCGCCCGTCGTAATTTGGCCGTGGTTGATGGAAAACTTCCGTGGGCACAACGGCGAACCCTGGTGAAATACCTGAAGGGCGAGTCCGAACAGGTTCCCCTTGACCTGGCTGCCGGTGCCGGGTTGGAGCAGCTGACACGGCAGAAAGGTTTTGTCGAGAGGATTCGAAGCGGCGGAGTGTTGATCTGGCCGATTCTGTTGCTGGCGTTGGCTGCCGCAGTGATCAGTCTGGAACGGTCGATTTTTCTCAAACGGGTGCATGATCGTGCCGACCTGGTCATGGATGCGGTCAACCAGAATGCCTGCAGTGGTGATTGGGAAGCCTGCGATAAGTTGATCGGCAAAAGGAGGTCACCGGTTTACAACGTGTTGCGGGCAGGTTTGCAGGCGCGTTACGAACAGCGTGACGTTCTTGAAAGTATCCTCCAGGAAGCGATTCTGAAGGAGTTGCCGCGCCTGGAACGGGCTCTGCCGCTGCTCAATGTCATGGGCGCCGTGGCACCCTTGCTTGGTCTGTTGGGAACAGTGACCGGCATGATCGGTACCTTCGAGGTGATCAATATTTACGGAACCGGTGACCCGCGTCTGATGTCCGGAGGAATCTCTGTCGCCCTGGTGACCACCATGTTGGGTTTGATGGTGGCCATTCCCATCATGTTGATGCACACATTTTTAAGTCGACAGGTGGAACATATCATCGGTGACATGGAAGAAAAATCGGTCACCCTGATCAACACTATTGCTCGCTGCAGGCTGTCGCATACCCATGAATCTGCTGCTTGACGCTTATCAGTTTATCGTCGGTCAGAACGGACTGGTAGCTGACCTGATCCGTTATTTTCAGGGTGGCGGGATGGTCATGTACCCTATCCTGGTTGTTTCGACGGTGATGTGGACGCTGATTTTTGAACGGATGGCGGCTTTTCACCGACTGGAATTTCGTGATCTGCGCATGAACGAGCTGGTGACCCTGGGGCGCTCCTGCCAGGAGATCCGCCAGGGTTCCGGCTTACGTAATCAGATTGGTTATTTTCTGCAACAGAAGCGAACCGGTGACCGCTTATTTGATCAGCGTTTGCTGGACGAGTGTTATCTGAAAATGTTGCCGCAGATCGACCGGAACATAGCAGCCATTGCTGTCCTTGCCATGATCTCACCCTTGCTGGGTCTGCTCGGCACGGTAACCGGCATGATGACGACCTTCGATGTCATTTCGATGTTTGGTACAGGAAATTCGCGGGCTCTTGCCGGTGGTATTTCCGAGGCGCTGATTACCACCCAGACCGGCCTGATGGTGTCGATCCCCGGTGTCTTTGCCGCTGCAGTGCTGTCCTTGCGGGCGCGGCGGTTGCAGGAACGTTTGAAGCAGAGCATCATTACTTTGCAAAGGATCGTTTGACTCATGATGAATGTCCGCCACAGTCTGCGTCGCAAAAGCGCAACCGCCGACATCAACATTTCTCCCCTGATTGACCTGGTGTTTCTGCTGTTGATTTTTTTCATGGTGACCACCAGCTTCGTTCGCGAAACCGGAGTCGAGGTTGAGCGCCCAACAGCGAGTACGGCCACGGCGAGCGACAGCAGTAACATTCTGATCGCGGTGACCGATCAGGGTGAAGTCTACTTCGATCATCAACGGGTCGATATTCGTACCGTTCGCGGCCATATCGCCCGTGCCATTGCCGAAAATCCCGGCGCCGAGGTGATCGTTGTTGCCGATCGCTTCAGTCATACCGGCGTTGTTGTTCAGGTCATGGACCAGTGCCGTCTGGCCGGGGCCGTACGGGTCAATCTGGCGGCTTCCGAAGGAAGCGTGGGACGTTAGATGAATCGATCGAAGGCGCTGACAACCGCAGCGTTTGCTCTGGCTCTACTGATTAATCTGGGATTTTTTACCTTGATCCCATTGCTGGTGCGTAACGATATTCCGCGTGAGCTGCCGTTGCGGCTGCAACCGGTGCGGATTTTTCAGGAACAACCACCGGAACCTGTCACGGAAAACAGGCCACCACAGGCTGAGGAACAACCACCGGAACCGATTCTTCAGGTGCCACAACCGGCAATGCCCAGCGTGCCGCGCCTGATTCAGGCTCCGGAAATGTCTTTTTCCATGCCCCAGGCGACGGCGCAGATGAGGACAGATTTTGCTCCCGTTCCGGTTGCAATGGCCGATATTTACAGTCTACAGGATCTTGATCAGGCACCCGTTCTCACCTATCAGTCACCACCGATCTATCCGTACCGGGCGCGGCGGATGAATATCAGCGGGAAGGTTGAAATTCAGTTTGAAGTCGGTCGGGATGGATCGGTTTCGCAGATAGAGATTCTTGATTCAACCCCACCCGGCGTTTTTGATGACGCCGTATTGACAGCGGTCAGTCGTTGGCGGTTTCAACCGGGTGAACTGATGGGAGATGCGGTCCGTACCCGGATGACCCGAACTATTGTTTTTAGTCTGGAGGAGTCCCGATGACCATGACCATGCGTTTATCTCTTTTTACCGGGATGCTTGGCATTGCATTTTTACTGTTTCCAGCTGCGACTCTTGCCAATTGTGATCAGCAAACCAGCCTGCGGGTGACGCGTATCCTGCACCAGCTTCAGCCTGTACTGGAGGCCGGACATGATCAGCAGGCACTGACCCTGTTGGAAGAGTTTGCCCGCGCCTATCCGCAGGAACGGCATTACCTGCTTGATTACTATCGCGGCAATCTTTATGTAGCAATGAAGCGTCATGAGGAAGCTTTCGCCGCCTATGAAGCAGCATTGTCTCTGTGCTCTGACATGGCTGCTTTGTGGCAGAATCATGGTGCCGTTGCCTGGGATCTGAAGCGCTATGATGATGCCGCCGCATCCTTGCTGCGAGCTTACGCATTGGAGCCAAATGAGGAGCTTTTTTTTAACGCGGCGGTGGCTCTGCTTTACGGCGGGCGGATTAAGGAGGCGGCGGATCGATTTGAGCAGTTGATTGAGCGTGGCAGGGAACAGACACCTGATCAGTGGCTGGAGACCTATTCCGGCTTGTGCCTTTCCCATGATCTTGTATCAAGATCGCTGGAAAAGCTGGATGCGTGGAAGCCGTTTTTTTCGGAGCACCCGATTTACTGGCGCTTGTTGGCGATGACTTATCTGCAACGCCGTGATTATACAAAGGCTGCTGCCGGGTTGAAGGTTTACGCCTCTTTTGTCCCCCTCGAGACCGCCGATAAACGCCTGCTGGCAGATCTGCTGCTGCAGATTCAGCTGCCGCTGGAAGCAGCGCCCTTGTATGAAGACTTAATACAGGAACAGCCGCAGGATATGATGCTGCACCAGCAACTGATCGCCAGTTATCGCCTTGGTCTGCGTCCGGAAACCGCGCTGCAGGCCATTGATCGTGCCCTTGCTGTTCAACAGACCCAGCAGTTGTTGCGCGATAAAGCGGAAGTGAGTTTTGAACTTGGCCATTATCAGGAGGCTTTTGAGACCTTTGCTGAATTGCTCAAACTTAATCCTGATAACGGAACCGCCTATCTCTACCAGGGTTACAGTGCCCTGCGGATGGGGCGCGAAGATCTGGCCCGCAGCGCGCTGACCAAAGCCGCTCGTTTTCCTGACAGTAAAGCTCAGGCGACCAGGATGCTTGCTGCTCTCGGAGCCAGGTAGATTCGAACCTGAATCAGTGACGAGTTTCGGCGCAAGCATATCCAGCCCCCTGACCCCGCCAATGCGAGCTAAGCCAAGGCCAAACGGTTGTAAACCAAGGCAAAGGCTCTGAAACCCAGACAATGCCGGCCGAAACGTAACTTCCAGCGGCGACCGCTGCTGATCAGGCGACCGGCCAGGTAGATCAACTCCTGGATCACCGTCTTGATCCGCCGACGTTTGGCCGAATGCCGAATCGGGGCCGCCTCGCCCAGTAAGCCGAGCTGGCCGATAAAGCAGGGCCACCCGCTTACCTTTGCGGGGCTCGATCACCCGACCCTCGGCAAAGGCCCTGGCCGCCGGGGCGAAGCTCGATCTCCAAATGCCAGCCCTCCAGTCCCAGATAGGCGGCGTTGGGGGCATAGCCATCGGTTTTTGTGATAGGTGCGGGAGAGACTCTCCTCCCGGCCCACCATTTTGGCCAAGTTGGTGTATCTGTTCATGCACAACCCCACCAAAGCCAAGCCGGAGTGGGGTGAGTAGAAATCGCCCGATTGCCCGAGGATGAATCGTCGCATATATCTGCCAAGTGAGTTTTGGGAACAGGCAAACATAACAATATTCGGTCGTTAATTCAATATGTTAATTTGTTTTTGGGCCATATTTTGCTGATCAATTATCACAAATTCAGGAGTAGTAAATGTGACTTTCGTCACAGACTCCGGAGCTTACCTCTGCTAAGGTTCTTCGTTGAAAACAATTGTCAGATTCTTCAACCCAAACCCAAAAGGAGTAGCAATGTTTATGCACCTGCGAACCCTCCCCACGTTAATTTTCCTGCTACTGGCCCTGGCGTTATCCGCGCAGGCTAAAGAGGTTGTCTGCCCACCTGCAGCCGCTCAACTCGCGCCGCTGAAATATACTGTCGATGGTGAGCCTCGCACCCTGGCATTGTGCGATGTTTACCGCTTTCACGGCGGAGTTTGCCCCGGCGCCACCATGGCCTTCCGGGCGGTCGGTTACGGTCTGGAGCTGCTCTTTGGCGACGAGATCCCGGAACTTGCCGACCTGCTGATTATCAGCAAAGCGCCAGGCGGCCCGATGGATCTGTTCGATCTGATGATCAAGGGGGACAATCCGGCTTTGCGCACCTGGCCTCCGACCGGCATGACCAACAGTGCCGACAACTTCTCCTTTCAGTTTTTAGACAAATCCAAACTGAAAATGGTCACCGTCGAGCTCAAACAGGGATTGTGGCCCGACGACTGGTTTGTTCTGCGTGATAAAAACAGAGAGGGAGTTATCACGCCGGAAGAAGAGAAAAAACGCCTGGCCGACCGGCAACATGTGATCAATACCTTCCCAACCAGAAGCTATGCCGAGCTCTTCGGTCAACCCCGGGTAGAAACCTTTGTCATCTGGGGCGAAATTGAACCGGGTGAGATGGACAAACGGATCCGTGTTTATCGTCGCCAGAACCGCGGTCAGTAAGACCCTGTCGAAAGGAAATAGCATCATGAAAAAGCATACTAAGCCGATCTTCTGCGCCCTGCTTGCAGTTCTCTGGCTGTGCTCCGTGGCCCAGGCCGCCCCGCTGGTCACCAAAGCCGAACAGATGGTCGTCACCGCGACCATGAGTGAAAGAAAGCTGCTTGACGCCCCTGGTTCTGTCGAAGTAATCACCAGCGAGCAGATCCGGGAAATCAACGCCCTGACCGTGGCTGACGCGTTGGAAAACGCCCTGGGATTAGTGGTTACCAGGGAATCGGGACGGGTGGAAGTCCCCAGTATTCGTGGCGCCCGCAGTAAACACACCCTGATCCTGCTGGATGGGCGCAGGCTGACCTTCGGGTTCAACGACATGGTCGACCTGCGGCAGATCCCTACGGTTATGGTGGAGCGGATCGAGATCCTGCGGGGCCCGGCTTCCGCCCTTTACGGCAGTGACGCCCTGGGCGGCGTGGTCAACATCATCACCAGAACCCCACCAGCCGACTGGTCGGGGGAAATTGGCGCTCAATACGGGATCAATCGTGAAGGAGAAGGCGCCGAGCGCGTTGCCGGAGCGCTGGCGGGCGGACACTGGAACCGCTTCGGAATCCTGCTGGCGGCGGAACTCCGCAAAAGGGACAAGTGGGACAGTGACGGCATCGTTCCCGATGATGGCTTTGAACAAAAACCCGCCATGGCCGCAGCCCGTTTAACCTTCGATATTGACGACGCCAACGAGCTCTCCGGCGGATTCGAATATATCGACAACAGCACCGAAGGAACCCAGTTTTTTGCCAAACAGGAGCGTAAGCGCTGGGCGGAGGAAACCAGGCGCGGGGCCTATCTGCAATACGATACCCGGATCGCTGACACCCACCGCCTGATGGTGCGCGCCAATCGTTCCGATTATTCCAATGATATCGGATTCCTCCCTTACGAAGCGAGCGGCGAGCGCAGCGCTGACTACTACACCAATCAACTAGAATTCCGCTACAGCGGGCTCTACGCCGGCAACTATCTGGTGACCGCCGGGCTCGATTGGCGTCGCGAAGGGCTGAAAGATACCCAGATCGGCGTCAAAACCGACAACGATGTCGACAACAGCAGCGTTTTTCTTCAGAACGAGTTCAACCTGACCGATCCCCTCAGCCTGGTTTTGGCCCTGCGTTATGATCATCACGGTGAATTCGGCAATCGCTGGAGTCCTCAGGTCTCGATGGTTTACGCCATTAATGAAGCTTTGCGCCTCAAAGGATCCTACGGCCAGGGCTTTCGCGCTCCGTCGTTGACCGAACTTTATGTCACCTCTTTTCGTCGTCGCGGCCGCGATATCTATGAACCGAACCAGGACCTGAAGCCGGAAAAATCAACCAGTTACGAAGTTGGAATTGAAGGGGTTTTTAATCGGGTCACTGCTGGACTGACTTATTTCCATACGAATGTCGACCAGCTTATCGAGATCTTGTTCGATCGCAGCACCGGCAGCGGTCAGAAACGTATCGACTATTACCGTTACGCCAACATCAGTGACGCGACCTTAAAAGGCATTGAAGCCGAAGCCGGGGTTGACCTGGGATATGGCCTATCCTTCGCCGGCAACTTCACCTGGACGGACACCAGCGTCGAATCAACGGGTAAAGATGTCGGCGCCCATCCCGAATACAAGGGGTTCATCAAACTTGGCTACCGCCTGCCTCAATGGGATATCCGCAGTAACCTGCGGGCCTCTTACACCGGCCGCCTGAAAAATGCTGCCGGCGAGACGTTTTCCTATACCCTGTTTTCCGCGCACCTTGCCAAAGGTCTCGGTAACAGAGGAGAAATCTTTGCCGGTATTGACAATATTTTCAACAAAAAGGTCTCCTGGGATGGCGTCGAGCGGATTGAACCGACTAGTTACTACGCCGGGCTGAGAGTACGATTTTAAGGTCCTTCCGGGAGGTCAGTGGGTAACCCCCATCCACCCCGGCGGGGATGGCCCCATGTAAATGAAGTCGGGTTGCGGAGCGAAGAGACCGCAAAAGTCTCGTAGCGCAGCAACCCCTTTCCGATTTTGCCGGGGTCGGTTTTTATGCTACACCCACCGCCCAAAAACCGGGAGGTGAACCATGCGTGATACCGATCTTTACCCTGTCAACTCCCCATAAGTTGCCCTGGACAACATGAACCATGTTACCGCTACGGTGGGCCGTGAGCATCGATAAACATCCGCCAGGAGTAAGTGATCCAGGTCAAGGCCGCCACGCCGCGGGCGATGGTGGTGTTGCCCGGGGATTTACCCTTCCGGTCCTGGTAACCACCCAGCCTGGCAATCATCAAAGTGGCTTCCCTGGTGGTGGGGGGAGCCGCCGGTTTGTGGTCCCGGCGGCTGTAGGCCACCAGAGCCCGCCATTCATCTTCCTCCAGGAAGACGGTGCATGGCAGATCGGGAGCGTGCACGCCGATCTTGGTCATATAGTAAAGACGCCAGGCAACCACCATGTCCAAGGCCAGGCAGGCGGAGAGGCGGTCGGCGGTGCCGAGTTGGCGCTGCTCGATATTGCAGCCGCCGCTTTTCAGTGTGCGGTGAAAGAGCTCTATCCCCCATCGTTTGGTGTACCAGGCGACCCGCTCGCAGGCCTCCTCGAAGGTAGCGGTGGCCACGGTGGTCAGCAGCAGCCATTCCAAAGGGGCGGTTCCCTTGGGGGGCTGCTTTTCGCTGGCCAGTACCGCCCATACCGGTATGGGCGGCAGCTGCCGTTTGTTGGTCGGCGGAGCCAGGGTAACCCGGTCGTAATGCACCTCAAGGGTGGCGATTCTGGCTTTCCGGCCACCACGGGCCGGAACATGAACTTCGATGGTGCCGGCGACCGGGGTTCGCTGGATATGCAGCCAGACCGAAAGATCGCTGTCGAGCAGTTTGCGATGGTGCATGGCCCGCACCAGCAGCTGCGGGCCATCGGCTTGCGCCAGGGTGAAAAGATCGTAGAAGTCGGCCTCCCGGTCGCCGACCCCAACCATGAGTTGCTTGGGGCAAGCTTGATTCATGGTCCGAGTGGCCTCGAAAGCGGCCAGCCATTTACCGCTTTCGGAGACGGGATTTTTACCTCTCTTTTCCGGTCTGGCCCAGCACTGCACGTCGATCAGCCCCAACGGCACCCCTTCGCTGGTAAAGGCCATGGTGTCGTGGACCAACAGGCCCCGGGTACCCTTGGCGTCGATGGGACCGAGGTCGTCGGTGGCGCCGTGGGTATGATAGTTGAGGGTGGTGGTGTCCTGCACCGCCAGCACCACCCCGCGATGCCGGCGGATACGTTCAGCCGTCGCCGCCTGGTGCCCCTCAAGGATACTTGTCCATACTCACCGCCGGATGTTGAAAAAAGCGATACGCCGCCTTAACCGCCGCTTTGCTGCCGCAGGCGGCCGGAATAGTGGCTTGCGGACTGGCGAAAAAAGTCCTGGCCAATTGCAAAAGCCGCTGGTCCAAACGCTGGTCGCCCAGGTTCGAGCGGCTGAACTCCTCCGCGGCCCAGTCAACGGGCTCAGCCGCCGGGCAACCGCCGAGCAGTTCCCGGAAATCCGGCCGCAGCGGCAACAGGTAGAGATCCTTGGGGCTGGTAAGATCACCGTCGTCTTGACGCCCACGGCCGGTGGTCTGCCCGATGAACTGCCAGTTGGCGGCCCGGTAACAGGTGCCCTGGTAGTGCGCAGGATCGACAAAAGTTTCAAGCAGCACCGGCCGGACAGCATACCGCGCTTCCCAGTCATCCGCAATTCTTTGACTGGCAAGCCCCAGCACTTTGGAGGCCAGATTGTTTACCCGTACCTGGGGCAGGATCAGAAAGCGGCTGTTGTTGACCACCAGCCCCAGGCGCCGGGCCCGGGTTGCATCCGACCAGCCGATCCAGCGATCCCGGGAGGCCAATCGCCAGGCAGCGCTGGAAAAGGACAAACCGCCGAGCAGGCCGCCATGTTCGGAATCGATCAAATAGCGGATCTGAGCCCCGCACAGGTTGCCGTTTCGCAGAGGATGCCAGCTCTCCATCAGTTGCCGCCACAGCCTGCTCCGCTGTTGGTCGCCGTTAACCACCAGCAGCCTGATTTCTCCCAACTCCGGCAAAGAGCATGCCAGCTCCGACCGATCGTACGACTCCAGGCGCTGCCGGCGCGCCGGATCAAGCAGCGGGGTGAAACGTGGCTGCGGCAGATTGACCAGGCCCAACGCCTGAATCTTTTGCAAAGCCAGGGCACAGGCCGTCGTTTGCAGGCTGCCGTTGGCTGCCCGCCAGTCGAATGCCTCGCAGAATTGTCGGGCCAGCCAGCTGCGGGAAATATCCGGCTCGGCGGCCAGGGCCTTTTCCAGCCAGACAAGCGAGGCGCTGTCGAAACGTTCGAGGTTGCTCCGCATGGCGCCGAATCGTGCCACACCTCGTTCGTGTTGTCCAGGGGAATTTATGGGGAGTTGACAGACCATGAAGGAAGAAGGGCGAGAATGGGCGTGGCCATGATGGGGCAGGATTGGAACTGGTGGCATGGGTTCTATGACTGTAAGGAGAGATACAATGACTTCATGGAATACTCACGGGATCTGATCAAACACAACAAGAAGGCCTACAGGTCCCCAGACTACCCCAATGCCACGGGAAACACAAACAAACCACCGGAGGTCTTGCCGAGAACCAAATAGAGACTCAAACCATAACGTGTAACACCACTTTCCTTAAAATCCCCGCCTCTTCTCTTTTGGAGGGGCGGGTGACAGGGTTTTTTATTTATCTCAACTTTCGGAGTTGAGGTAACTGGTTGATTTTACGAAGCTGTCGCCGTCATCTTTTGGGTTGATTTAATCATATCAATTGCAGTGCCCATGATTGCATCAATCATTGCGTTTATTGCGCTTTCTGCAAACTCCTTTGAAGCCCTGACCTTTTCCAGGGTCAGAGTCAACAACCGGTGGAGCGCTTCGAACAGCGTCAGGTCCTGCATTTCATCGCAGCAGGCGTAGAACAGGCTGCCAATGGATCGTGGATCATCATGGAACCTTTGCTGCAACGCCAAGAAAAGGTAGCGGGTGAACACCAGAGAGGTGTGGGCCACGAGTCCGTCGTAGTCCCGCAGCTGAACCTCCCGCTCCAAATTCAAGTGGTGCTTGGCCATTTTAAAAAACACCTCGATATCCCAACGCTTGCCGTAAATTCTGATGATCTCCTCGTCGGGCAAAGTCGTGTCGGTGGACAGAAGCGCCAGCCAACCCCTACCGTTGCGATTTCTGACGAAGACAAGCTTGACCAAGGGGCCATTCACCATGGGCAAGACAACGCTGGCAAGAATTTTGGCCCTGCCCGGTCGTTTTTTCAGCTGCTGATACAGCCTGCCAAGCCGGAGAGATTCACCCCGGTATTGGTAGAAGTTGCTCGCGAGGTCTTTGGCCATGCAGATAACCGGCAAACGGGCCGAGAGCTTCCTGACCAGGCTGGCAAAGCAGAACCAGCTATCCATCAGGAGATAGTCGGCCCTGACCCCCAATGCCATAACCCTTTTCACCATCACCTCAAGCGCGTCGGTGGATTTGGTCATGGCCTCAATACGACGTTTATACCCGCAAGTCCGCTTGTCCAAATCCTTGGTGATACTCTGGATTCTGTTGACCGCTTTGGCCGACGACCTCAGTACAAAGTCCAAGGGCAAAAAAGTTACTCCGTCACCCCAGCCGAGGGTAAGGAGCTTGAAACCCTTCAGGTACTTCCTGCTGTTGTGGTCGAATATCCTGGCCAGCAACTCGACCTTCTTGGAGCGGGCACGATCATAATCGCTATCGTCGACTACCAGCACCCTCTCCCGCTCTTCGCTGGTCAACAAATCAAGAACTCCGATTATTTTCATGGCCAGCTTGAGCAAAAACTGCCGCCAATTGTAGCGAGGATTTTCCAACAGCTCGTAGGCCGCATCTTTTTGGAACCCCAGCTCGCCATTCAGGACAATACCCCGGTAGAAATTCTGTCCACGGAAAGCCAGCATGAAAATGGCCTCGAATACGGCCAGTGGAGTGGCGCCCCTGACTTTCTTGATGCCGGATCGATTCAGCAGGGTGCCCACCGAAAAATTGTCAAAGAACGACTTGGTTGCGCTTTGCAGGCGTTTTGCTTCTTGCTCTATTTCGAACTGGCTGGTAGTATCCACTTGTGCTCTTCCTTGTTGATTTTATTGATCTTTTTGCAAAAGCCAATATATCAAGAAGCGAAGAGCATTTCACGTTAAATATTATGTGTTTTCAGCATTTTACCATAAAAAAATGGGTGCTGATCGGCAACTCCGAAAGTTGAGTATTTATCTTATGCCGTCTGCGCGGGAATTGCGCATTCGTCGAAGATACACAGTCGCCAACATGAAAAATATGGGAGGATGAGATTATGATCGACAAAGAAATTACCCGACGACATTTTCTTGGAGCAATGGCAGCAGGCGCGGCTGTTACCGTCCTGTCCCCAGCCATGGCTCTCTGCAGCGACAAACTGCAAAAAGGCAAGTTTGTCGGCAACAGGCTTCATGAAGCCGGCGAAGAGGCTTACCGCCAGGTTTTTGCTTTCGATAAAATCGTCAGAACCACGTGCGCCGGAAACTGCACGCAGGCCTGCGGCTGGAAGGCTTTTGTCAAAGGCGATAAATATATCGTCGCCAATGAGCCCGCCGGCGACTATGATCGTTTCGATCATCTGCTGGGCAATCAATACAACCCTCGGGGCTGTTTACGGGGCGCCAGTTATCTGAAATATGTCAACAGCCCGGTGCGTCTGAAACACCCTCTGATCCGGGTCGGCAAGCGGGGAGAGGGAAAATTCCGCCGGGCCGCCTGGGATGAAGCCATGAACATGATCGCCGGCAGGATGACCGACATCGTTCGTCAGGATGGCTCAGACGCCATCGCCTTTTTTTCCCCCATTCCCGCCTTCAACTATGTTTCCGCCGGGGCCGGCTACCGGCTCTGCAAACTGATGGGGGCCGCCGGGCCGCTGAGTTTTTACGACTGGTATTGCGATCTGCCGCCCGGAGAACCGACAACCTGGGCTTTCCAGACAGATGAGTGCGAAGAGGCCGACTGGATTAATGCTAAGTTGCTTATTTTCTGGGGCGCCAACGTCGCCGAATCCAGGATGGCGGCAGCCCATCTGCTGCCTGAAGCCCGCTACCGGGGCGCCAAAGTGGTAGGAATTTTTACCGACTACAACGCCACATCCCGGATGGTGGATCAATTCATCTCGCTGAAACCGGGTACGGACGCCGCCCTGGTTATGGGCCTGATTAAGATATTGCTGGACAACCAATGGTATGACGAAGATTATACCAAGACCTTCACCGACATGCCGTTTCTGATCCGGAGCGACAACCAGAAGTTCCTCAGGGAATCCGACATGGTGACTGGCGGCAGCCCATTTAAACTCTACATCTGGGATAAAAAAACCAACCAGCCGGCGCTGGCACCCGGCGCTATGGGCGATCCACGCGACACCCTCGATCTCAAGGCATTCAATCTCGATCCGGTCCTTGATTTTTCCGGTAAACTGACGCTTGCCGAAGGTAAGGAAGTAGGCATCCGGACCGTTTTTACCCGTCTGCGGGAGGAGGTCAAGGTTTACACCCCCGGTAAAGTGGAGGAGATCACCGGCGTTGGCGCCGAAACCCTGAAAAAACTGGCCCATGACCTCTACGCCATCAAGCCGGCGATGATCGTCGAAGGGGGCGGCGTCAACCACTGGTTCCATAACGACATCAACAACCGTTCCATGATTCTGCTGATGGCTCTGACCGGCAATGTCGGCAAAAGCGGCAGCGGCTTCAACCATTACACAGGCCAGTACAAAGTCTGGCTCAGCGGCCTGGGCAACTACGGTATGATTTTAAAGGCCCGCCCGCAGAACGGCACTCTTTTTGTCTGGTCCCACTATGATGCCCAGCTCTGGCGCTTGGGAAAAAATATTCCTGAACTGGCTGCGGCCATTGAAAAGGGGGAGATCGCCAAGTTGCCCAACGGTGTTCCGGTCAGCGCCGATCCCAAAACCGGATGGGCCTACAACTACTACCTGTTGATTCAATCCCTGGCCAAAAAATGGATCCCGATTTATCCCAAACCACCGAAAAGGCCCAAGGCGATGATCATCTGGCGGGCCAATTTCCTCAACCAGGGCAAGAGCGGCCACCGTACAAAAGAGTGGTTCGCCGACGAAAATCTGCTGGAACTGGTGGTTAATATCGATTTTCGCGTGACCTCGACCGGCATGTATGCCGACGTTATCCTCCCGGCGGCGACCTGGTATGAAAAATTCGACATCGCAACCACCCCCATGCACCCTTACCTCCAGTCCCAGGGTGTCTGTATCAAGCCTTTGTATGAATCGAGAACCGATTTTGAGATATTTAAGGATTTGGCCCGGCGGCTGCAGGATGAGTCCAGAAAACTGGCTGCCGGCGGACAATGGAATGGCAAATGGAATGACGAGGAGAAAAAAGAGACTGTTGATTTTACTACCTTGCACGACACATTTACTGCGGGCGGAAAACTCGACACCGACGTTAAAGCGGCAAAGTTCATTCTGCAAAATAGCCCGATGATGTATCCCAACCCTGATGAATATCGGCAAAACAAAAAGGCATTTGCCCCCGAAATGCAGAAACTGATCGAAGGCAAACTATTTGCCTGCGATGTCTCCGGCTACTTCGACGGCATCGTGGAGCTGATCAAGGAAGCTCCAATCCCCTTCCCGGCGGCCCAGTACAAACGACCGCTCGTGCCTTTTTCTGAAAATGTGGAGCGCAAACTGCCCTTCCCGGGCGGGGGCAAACTGGCCTCTGAGATGGTTGAGGCGGCGCCCGGGGTGAAGATGCCCAAACTTTATGCCGGAAAATTTCTCGGCATGATCGGCCCGAAAACCTTGACCGGGCGTCAGCAGTTCTACATCGATCACTCCTACTTTCTGGCTTTGCGCAATGAGCTGCCCATTTACCAGAAACCTGAGCATGACCTGTTGCCGGACGGAAAAACCCCGGCCCCGCTTAAATTCAACTCCCCTCATGGCCGCTGGGGCACCCACTCCACCTTCCGGGACATCGATGTTCTGCTCCGTCTGCAGCGGGGCGAGGTCTATATCATGATGGCAACCGCAGATGCCCGTCAGCGCGGCATCGTGGACGGCGACGTGGTTTCCGTTTTCAACCAGTACGGCAAGATGGTCTGTAAGGTCAAGGTGTCCCCCGGGATTCGCGACGGTGAAGTCAGGGTGGAAAACGGCGGTGAGATGTTCAACTGTCGCGAAGGCTGGTTTAATCTGATTACCCCCATTCGGCCGAAGCCAACCCAATCGGTTCAATATCCCGAGGAACCGGGGGCGCCATCTTACCATCTGAAATACGGCTGGAATTTATGGGGCGTGACCGGCAACGAATGTGACACCTCGGTTGAGGTGAAAAAAATATAAAACGACGCAACCGGGGAGGAGATGGCGGAGCAGCAGATAATGACGTCATTTTTTTA
>Ga0209614_1001073_pt1 | contig 21644 bp, 18 predicted proteins | sample BlaSprsedimmetaG_FD_185484 | JGI IMG/M metagenome (GOLD analysis project Ga0209614, IMG submission 185484) | Hot spring sediment bacterial and archeal communities from California, USA to study Microbial Dark Matter (Phase II) - Blank Spring... ... | reverse complement strand
GGCATGGACGAGTACCTGATTGCGGATGTAATCAACCTCACGTCCAGAGATAAACAAGACCCGTGGCTTCATAGCAAGTGCAGGATTACGACAAAGCGTCTTCAGGAGGATGATGATGCAAGGGCGAAAATCGCTACCCCTCCCTGGTCGTACACCAATGTCAACGATTCCATCTGAAGCAATGCCGAACGCAATAACCCGCCACCGGCGAAATGTGGGCGCGCGCCCAGATAAATATGGGTGACACCCTCCTCGCGCAGTCTCCGCAAGGCTGTCACATCGCCGGATTCCAATTGTTTGACCAAATGCGACCGCCGTATGACCATCTCCAGATACGTGGAAGAGCCTAGGTTGTTGATCATCACGCCCGTCGTGGTTTGCCGTTCTGCAAAATAAGGGATCCAGTACCCGCCATCTGCTCCGTGAGGCCCGCGCGGCAACCAAAAGTAGGTATTGACAGCAAACACGGCCTCTGGGGACACATTCTCGCGAATCCACGCCATGGCATTGACATCTTCGCTGGTGAGAAAATAACGGTATTCTTCCACTTCAGTCGCACGCGCATAAGCCCCATTCAAACAAACAAGGAACGCCAATAAGACAATGCCCGGACTACGGAATATGCGCGGCAGACGTGGATGATCGAACAACCATCCCAGCGTGTCACCTATCACTACGGCGAGAGGCAAGTAGTACATAATCAAAATACCGCTCAAGTTCGTGATATTCAACCAGGGAATTCCCAACTGGTAAGCCAGTCCCAATAACGGCAACAAAGCAACCCAGAACACCTGATCAAGGGCGCGACTGCGCCGAATGATGATCACAACTGTGCAGATCACAGCCACCGTCATTAACCAGCGGGGGGCCAGAAGATAAGGCACGGACGCCCAAGGAAGATCGAAATACACTTCTTGCGCCGCCTGGCGTTGCGCCTCGGGAATGGTAGCGACTGCCGCAGTGATGTTCGCATTGTATCGCACCAGCGCCTGCCAGAGTGCAGGTGATATCATCAACACAGTATATATGCCCAACAATCCTAACGCGATTCCCCATGCTTTGATCCGCTTGCACCGCCATGCCTGCAAACCAAGCCGTAGAGTTCCCACAATCACGAGCACGCCGTAGAAAGCCGCCACCCGAAAATGCAGCAGGAACACACTTCCAGAAAGAAATGCCGCCACGAGCAATTTCTGGAAAGGCAACTTCTCTTCATCCACCGCGTACTTGAGCGCGTCTAGCACCACGGTCCAGGCGATGAACAGCACCGCTTGCGCAGCCACCTGCGTAAACCGTCCCCAGTTGAAATAGAAAGCCGGATGCTGCACGAGTAAGCCGGCTACAACCGCGCCTACCAGCGCCGCCCGCCGTCCGGCATACCGGTCCAGCAACAGATACACGCCGACGCCGCAAATCCCGTTCAAGAACTGCGACACCCACAGCAAGGCAGTGTGCGCAGGGACACGCGCCAACCACTGCAAAGATGCGGTTAACGCATACAAACCCAGGTGGTATTGATCGAGAGAGATGGGTGCATACGGGTCCATCGTCAACGGCAATTGTCCATTTATCGCGGTAAGTTGCGTCAGGATTGTGTGATGTAAAGAATCGGTCCAGGCCGGGTAAGGATGATCGCGCAGAATCCAATACCGGGTAAGCAAGGTTGTACTAAAAATGGCCAGGGCCATCCATTCCGATCGCGAAAAATCGAATTGCGCGCGCCAGTCATGGCGCAAACACCATCCGGCAACCCCCGCACATATGACCAGCAAAACGAGCAATTTATATGGGCCGATGGTCAAAAATGGCACGATCCAACGCGCAAAGTAAAACAACACTGGATAAAACGCTATCCCAAGTCCCAACGCCACAATCCAGCGCTGCAAACCTTCCCAGCAACGCCACAGACCCGTTAAGGCCAACAAAGCCCAGCCGGGTAAAAGATAAAGACTAGCCAAGACAAAGAGCAGGCGAATTTCCATAGACACCCATAGGGGCCTTAAATCCCGTAGCCCCAGCGATGTTTTAGTAGCATGGCCTAGTGAATTTCAACGAACACGGGGACAATCCCAACATCAAACGTCGCCATCCCCGATTCAACAGGTAGTTCATCCACGACGTCACCATCGCGACCGGTTAATACAGCAGCATTGAGTGCCGGAAGACTCACAGTCTGCGTCACCGCATTCGACCATAAAACATAAACAGAACGCTCTCCTTTGTTAAATGCATACGCTTCAATTCCTGCTGGCACACCCGAATATACTCCTTTAGCGTACAATCCCACTACTTGTTCCGCAAAGGTTTGATAAGTTGTATAACCATTAACAGGTTGGTGTTCCATATCAATTAGCCACCTGTGAACTACATCATCCGGTAGCGGGCGCTCGACGACATCAAACCAGAATATATTATCTGCCCCAGCCCCAAAACCGCGCGCGAACTCTTTCGCAATGAAATTACGCTGTTTCTCTATACTTCCCTCAAAGGCTGGATTACCCACGTCGTTCACCCACATCCCTGTCTCTGTAACCCAAATACGTTTCCCGTACACCCCATTGCGTTCCATAATCCCACGAATTTCTTCAATTTTGTGAGCCATAGTCGGAAATTCTACGAAATTGATCGGGTAGTAATGCAAATTAGCCACGTCAAAATATTGACCAGCACCATATTGCAAGGTTTGAGTGAAAAAATCACGTGCTACGTTTCCGTTGATCCAATTATCATAGGCCAGGCCCCCAAAGACAACCAAATCACTAGCACTGGCCTCCTTTATCCGCTCGTGAAAAACCCGTAATTGATCAGCGTACAGGTTAGGATACAAACCCCAGCATCCAGCCGTAGCTCCCCAAGGATGTGGATACATTCCATCTGGCTCATTGACGAACTCCCATGCATCAATATGCATCCCATAACGAGTAAGTAAACTATCCATATACCCCGCAAAAGCTACCGTATCGGAAATCGGGCCACAATTCTCTGCCGCAGCCCAAGCAGGCGGACCATACACAAGCGCAAGAGGCTGCATTCCCAATTCAACCACACGATCTACAGTTACATCATAAGCTTCCCAATGATATTCACCTGGTGCTGGTTCAATATCCTCCCATGGTAAATACACCCGTACCCAATCCATCCCCATTGCTTGAGCCAAGGGAACGTCGTATTCAAGGAGTTCCGAGCTAGGGAGTGGTGCAGCAAAATCTGCGCCCAATTTAACAACTGGTGGTCGATAACAGCTAATCAAGGGTAAAAATACCGATGTAGATAAATGAGCATTTACTACCAATGTATCCGTTACGACGCCATATACTGTCGGGCTTACAGACGAAGTAGCAGTAACAACGATCGTATCTCTAATACCGGCGATGATGTTTATCGTACCGCTCAGCATCTCGGCAGGCACACTAATTTGTACATTGAATGTCATTGCTTCACCAATACCCAAAGGTAATGGAAGCCAAATTGTACCTGAGGTTTGAGTTGTCCCTGTTATCTCTGGTTGTGACAAAAGTACAGGCCAATTATGTTCTGAAGTCGCTTCAATCCCAAAAGTATCGGGAAGTACCCCCTCATTCGTTATCACGTGGGAAAATGTGACAATTTCTCCTGGATACGCCACAATGTGATAACCACCAGACACTGCCACTTTTTGAGAAATGGCATTGGCGTCGATCTTCTCAGAACGAGCTGAGGCCGATTGCATCATGGACGCCCGCATCATTATCATTCCCAATCCAAACAAACAAAATACTCCTAGAAACACGGGATACATATTCAAAGCCTTCGAAAGCCGCCCATTTTTGTGGTCAAACATAATCATCCTCACCCTCATAAATCTCGTTCCCAAACCACAATGTATTGATCTTCATGTATCGGGTCTGCCAACACCTCGTAAATTACATCGTAGAGCAGAACGGCTTCTTGCTCAGAAAGCGCATCTTTGTGAAGGATAACATAATGGATACCTAATGCCTCTAAATCACTTTCTGCAGCAGCGATCAATTCGGACGAAAAAGCATAAGGCTCATGATCGTTGTATAATCGCGCCCTCAGCTGATGAATAAAGGGATACTCGAAGATAGAGAGCGCACTTGGGGGAGTTCTGGAAATGTACCCCCCGACAATGGGTTGTTGGTGCACCGTTTGATAGAGCATATAACTCCCAGCAGGACCTTGTGCGCCGTATAGGTCAACAGGAACGTCCAGAATTGGAGATTCGGTTTCCTGCTGTGCTAAAATCGCATAATAGGGCGAGATTTTGAGAAGACTTCCATCAGAGCGTAAGGGAATAACTAAGAACTCAAGAAATACTAAGAGTCCCAGAAAGCCGGCAATGTAATATCCAGCTTTTCCTCGCCGACATAATCTAGCAACGCCATAGCCAACTATAACAGCTAACGCTAACACCAAATAGATAGCTAAGCGACTAGGCGTGCGTCCATACTTAAGGAAGGGTAAATAGAAGAATAAACGATAGGGCATACCTACCAGAATCTCTCCACCTATCTGCAACATTGGACCCAAACATAACACAAAGAATACAACAGCAATACCAAGCCATTGCCAAATCAAGCGCCAATGCCCTCTTAGCATAGTTACCACAATGATCCCCAATACCGTATATCCCAAAAACACCGTTTTCTCACAAGGGTTGCCATAAAACTGAGCATAGATTTGAGATATCCATGGCTTGATCCCTAACGCACTCCAATTCCAAAGCGGCGAATTCAGTGTGTTGTCAGGTATAACAAATCCCAACAGATCAGCACTGTTACGCATTGACGCTGCAAGCTGATTGGCTTCCATAGGAAAACCCTGTCTATGAAGCAGCATAGGCATAGCCACAGGCAATATCAAACCAAAGGACGTTATACCAAAAATCGCCCATGTGTGCAGCCAGTCACGACGCTTATAACTTTTTATCCCCAAAAGGAACAGCACACAAGTCAACAACCCTGCACCAAAGGCCAATTCCAAACTGCACCAGGTCGTTAACGCCAGCATGATAGCTGCCCCTACAGCGTAACGAATACGGTGAGCCCTTTGCATTTTGATCAGCAACAATGCCAACAAGGGGATAAATTGTGTGCTGTAAACTTCCAAATTGCCAAAATACACTCGACTCATACGAAAGGGGCTAAAGGTAAAAATGATACCTGAAACTATGGCGGCCAAAGGACAACTTGTTAACGACCGTACTAACAGGTACATAGCTATACCTGAACCCACGAAAGTTAGTAGTGTTAGTAAATTGTAAGTCAAAGGCAGATTAGTTTTTACCAACGCTTGTAAGGTGGCTCCGAGGATACCATTGAAAGGGGACAAAGTATGAAAAGCCAAAGTGACACCTTCAGGATAGTAAAGCATTGAGGTATCATAAAGACTAAAATGCCCATGGGAAATCGCCCAATGTGCCCACCATAAATTCCATGCATTTTGGGAAGTGTCTCCTCCTCCAATAAAATGGGAATCAAAGACAGTAATTGTCGGATATGTAGCAATAATGAATAGCAAAAAAAACAATAATGCGACTCCAACAATTTCTATAATCTCCCTCTTACAATCTTTAACTGGGGAGGTGGGGAGCGTCCTCTCTCGAAACATCAGGTTTTTTCCTCCGACTCTGCCTTCCGTACCCGATACAACGTCTCCTCCAAAATCTTCCGGTTGAACGCGATCAAATCCGCCACCAACCCAATCATGCACGTCTGGAAACCCACGATCAACAAAACAGCCGTCAAAATCAGCGACTGCACCTTGCCCGTGCCCATACCGCTCAGGTAATAATACAGGAAGCGCATGCCTAACGCCATACCGGCAGCGATCATCACCCCGCCCAGAAAGAAAAACACGCGCAGTGGCCGGTACATCGTGTATGCGCGCAGAATCGTCGCCGTGGAATTCACAATATAGTGGGGAATATTGCGCATCAGCCGGGACTTGCGCGTCTGCGGATTGACACTGATTGGCACATACACAATCGCCATCCGGCGCGCGCCCGCCTGGATGAGGGATTCGAGGGTGTAGGAATATTGGCTGAGGATGAGCGTCCGCAGGGCCGCCTCGCGCGTCAGCGCGCGGAACCCGCTGGTCGCATCCGGCGTGGAAACGCCTGCCGCCGTCTGCACCACCCAACTGCCCAACTGCTGCAACCGGCGTTTGAGCGGGGAAAACTCCGGCAAACTGGTTACGCCACGGTCCCCCACGACCATATCCGCCTGCCCATCCAGGATCGGCTGCACCAGACGTTTGATGTCTTCGCCGCGATATTGGTTATCCGCATCCGTATTGACGATGATGTCCGCGCCCGCCGCAACCGACGCTTCAAGCCCGCGCACAAACGCGTTCGCCAGCCCGCGATTCCGTCCCAGCCGCACGATATGCGCCACTCCATACGCTTGCGCTACATCCGCAGTCTTGTCTGTGCTACCATCATCGACGATCAACACTTCGACTTCATCAATCCCATCGATCTCACGCGGGAGATCGCGAAGCGTATCTGGTAACGTGCTTTCTTCATTGTAACACGGGATTTGAATGACCAGTTTCATAGTGTAGCCCACACCTCATAGCAAACTCAACCCAGGATTCATCCTAGATTATAACACGCTCAGGTGTATCGTCCACTCAGCCGGGGAGCTACGATGTGCTTTTCCTGACGAAGTGCCGCCACATCGTCTTCATCGCGCGCGCCACAAATGGCACCCGCAACACCAACAACACCGCCACGATGACCGCATACGGCAGCGCCGCGCGCGATTCCTTGAGCAACCACGCAAAATGTAACACCGCCAGCACATTCACCAAGTAGACGAGCCGTTGCAAACGCTTCCACCACGTGCCCAACCGCCGTTGCCATCCCCGCGTGGACGTGATCGCCAGCGCCAGCAAAATCGGCCCGGCAAGGAAGCCCACGATCACGAAGCGCTGGTAAACGATGGCTTGCCACAGCAGCCGCAGATCGAAGCCGTAATCCCATCCCGCAAAGGTAAGAAAGTGTACCACGACGTACAGAAAGGCGTATAGCCCCAACGTCCGTCGCGCGCGTTGCAACGGCGCGAAGCCGGTAAGGGTATACAGCGGGGTACACGCCAGGGAAAGCAGCAGGAGATTCAGCGCTGCGCGTCCCGTGCGGGTGATGATCTCCTGCACCGGGTCCACGAGAAAGCGCCCCCAGGCCAGATCCCAGAGGACACGTGCCAGCGGCCACAGCGCCAGCCCGAGGACAACGATGTAGAGCCAATCGGCGAGTTTATTCGCCTCGCGCTTCTGCCTCAATAATACCACTCCCGCGAATCCAGGCCGGGATATAGACCGGCGACCTCGTCGGCGTAACCGTTGAGGAAGAGTGTCTCGCGGCGACCGCTCTCACCGATCCGGCGTTCCGTGGCCTGCGACCAACGCGGATGCGGCACCTCGGGGTTCACATTCGCCCAAAAGCCGTACTCGCGCGGGTTCGTCGCCATCCACAACGACTGCGGCATCTCCTCCACCAGGTCGATCTTCACAATCGATTTGATCGACTTGAAGCCATATTTCCAGGGGACGACCAGCCGTACCGGCGCGCCGTTCTGCGGCTGCAAGTCGGTGCCATACAGCCCGGTCGCCAGGAGCGTCAGATCGTGCATGGCCTCATCGAGGCGCAACCCCTCGACGTAGGGCCACGGAAAGCTCTGCTCCTTTTGACCCGGCATCTGGTCGGGATCGTAAAGCGTCTCGAAGCGCACGTATTTTGCTGTGGACAGCGGTTCGACCTCTTTCAGCAACTTCGACAGTGGAAAGCCAAACCAGGGGATGACCATCGCCCACGCTTCCACACAGCGCATGCGATAGATGCGCTCTTCTTGCTCGAACTTGCGGAGGTCATCGATGTCGAACGTCTTGGGCTGATTGACCAGACCACCGACGGCGACCTGCCACGGCGAGGTCGAAAAGTCTTGTGACAAACGCGCCACATTATTCGGATTTAGCGTAAACTCGTAGTAGTTGGCGTAATTTAGTACAGTCTCGAACGGCGTCAGCGGATTGCCCAACTTGTCCGTCTCGTTACCGGGCGGGGAAATCGCATTGGGCCTCGTCGCGGAGGTCGGTAGTGGCACGGGTCGACGCCCGCACGCGGCGAGCAACGCGGCGTTTGCGGCCAACAATCCTGCCGCTTGCAAAAACTTCCGCCGTGACAGGTATATGTGCTCCGGCGTAATCTCTGCAGATTTGATTGGAACCATCGTTACACCCCCCTTTCCAACAGTAACCAGAACCCTGCCAATCGTACAAGCCAATCAAAGCCCAAAGCCATGCGCCGCCGCGCCCAACAGTGCGACTTTGGGGTACAGAATCACGTACACGGGAATCTGCGCCAGAAGATGCGAAAGCCGTCCCTTGTTGCGGAACGCCGCGCGGAAGGTATTGCTGTCGAGCGCCGCGCGAAGATGCACGGGAATCCCGCCGCCCAGGTAGACCCCGCCGGTCGCCAGCACACGCAGCGCCATATTGCCCGCTTCGGCCCCTAGAATGGAGACGAATATCTCCAGCGTCTTCCGGCACAACTCGCAGGGCCGCTCGCGGTCCAACGCCACCTGCGCGATCACCGGATTGGGATCGGGCGCAGTCGCCAACTGCTCCGCCAGCCACGCCGGTTCTTCCGCATACCCGTTATCACGGAGGAAAGCGTAGATGTTGGGAATGCCCAACCCTGAACAAACCCGCTCGTAACTCACACGCCCCAACTGCGCCTGAAGGTACTGTAAGAGTTCCACTTCCAGCGCGTTCGTGGGTGCAAAGTCACAGTGCCCCCCCTCGGAGGCGTGGGCGCGATAGTGCGTCCCGTCCCAGGTGAGATAGCCTTCCCCCAACCCGGTCCCCGGCGCGACGACGGCCAACGCGCCGCCGGACTGCGCCTGACCCTGATGGATGGTATACAAGTCGTCCGGTTCCAGAAACGGCACACCGCTCGCAATCGCCACCAGATCGTTTAACAAGGTGAAGGAGGAAAAGCCCAGATCGACGGCCAACTGCGCCTCATCCAGCACCCAGGGCAAATTCGTGATGCGCGCTTGACCATTGACCACCGGCCCGGCAACGCCAAAGCACGCCCGCTTGACCGGTATCTCAGTGCGGCCCAGAAACTCCTTCACCAGGTCGGCCAAGCCCATGTAGGCCGCGCTCGGAAAAGTCGCCGTTAAAAGCGGCGCGTGCAATCCGGCCTCACGCGAGTAGATTGCTACGTTGGTCTTCGTGCCGCCCACATCGCCTGCCAGTAAGAATTCTTCTTGCAACATCATGGCCATCATCCTTCCCCGCAAATTTTCGCTATTTTACCATCCTATGCGCTTTGGCGCGAATAGCAGCACCACCAGCCCATCATCACGCAACAATCTCATTTTAGCATATAGACATCATAAAAACAACAGTTTCACTTAATTATCAGAATGGCTATAATAACGCTAGTTCGACAGAAACAAGTGTCGACGTGCAACTTGAAACATGCAACCGGTAACGCCTTTGAGGAGGTTCGCCCGCTATGATGATTTTTGGTCGTACACAACCTTTAGCGCACTACCCCATCCTTGATTGCCTCCCCGTACTCCACCGCCTCGGCTTCGACGGCGTGGAACTCTGTATGGAGAACGACGACCTGGCCCCAGAGGCCATCACATCGCAACTCGTCGACGCAGTGCGCGAGCAGGCGACGGCGCTGTTTCGTGCGTACTCCGTGGGCTATCATAAGGACTACATCTACGATGACGACCTGTTCGAGCTGACCAAACGCGCCATCGCGCTCACACCGGATTTTGGCGCGAGCATCCTCGTCTTCTCCGGGACGCACAAGCGCCAGCCACACACCGCAGATGCCGCCGAATGGCAGCGAATGATCGAACGCACGCGGGTTTTGGTGGACATCGCCGCCGATTTGGGTGTGACGCTCGCCCAGGAATTCGAGCCGGACTTCATCGTCGGCTCAACCGCCGACTTGCTGCGCTTGTTCGACGAAATCCCCTCGCCTCACCTCGCTGCCAACCTCGACCTGGGCCACGTCTTTCTCTGCGATCCCGCTCCACTGGACGCCATCCGCCAGCTCGGCGACAAGATCGTGCATGGGCACGTCGAAAATATGGCAGCGGGCGTCCACGATCACCTGCTGCCGCACGAAGGCGATATGGACCTTGGCGCATATCTCAGCGCGCTGGCCGAAACCGGCTTCACTGGCGGCCTGGCGCTCGACCTGTACAAATACGATTACGAAGCTATCGCCCCGGCTGCCATCGCCTATCTGCGGCAATGGATAGCGTAGTGACGACTTAAGTCGTTGCTCAGACAGAGAAGCGACTGAAGTCGCCACTACACTTTTAAGAAAGGAATGCAGTATGACCGGAATCCTGCCAGTCCGCGTTTTGATCGTCGATGACAACGAGGAACTGCGCGCTACCCTGCGCTCGATCCTCAATATGCTCGGCCACACCGTCGCCGGTGAAGCAGAAAATGGGACGCGAGCCATTGCCCTGGCACAACGGTTGAAGCCTGACATCATCGTCATGGACGTCTCCATGCCGGGCATGGATGGCATCACCGCCGCGCGCAACATCCAGACCGTGCAACCGACGCCGGTCATCCTGCTCACCGCCATGGACACGCCCGAGTTGGTCGAGCAGGCCCGCGATGCCGGCGTGGTCGCCTATCTGGTCAAGCCACCGGAGGCCAGCGAGCTGCAACGCGCCATCGTCATCACCCTCGCGCGGTCTCGAGAATCCGACGAACTACGTCGTCTCAACCAGGAATTGAACCGCGTCAACGCCGAACTGGAAAAGCGCAACCGCCAGCTCCAACGCGCGCTGAAAACCATCAAGACCCTCAGCGGACTCGTCCCCATCTGCGCATGGTGCGGCAAGAAAATTCAGGATGACGATGGGGAATGGACCAGCATCGAAACCTACATCGAGAAACACTCCGACGCCGAATTTACCCACGGCATCTGTCCTGAATGTCTAGCAAGGTTCAAGCAAGAGTTGGGGAATGAGAAATGAGAAGTGAGAAGACGAGTTCTTACGGCGCTTAGCCCCGCACTTGTTAACGACTACGCGACTACCCGACTTTCGACTTTAGACATTGAACTCCGGACATCTCAAGGAGACCTAAATGACCGCTTACCCCGCACAATTCACTGAAATCACGCAAACGTTACAACAGCACCTCGATCGGCGCGCGCAGCAACTTGAACGCATTCAAGCGCAACTGGCCTTTGCCGACCGGCTCTGCGCTGCCCATCCCGACCGGGCGACGGAATGGCGTCCCCTCATCCTCGAGGCCGGGCGCATCGTCCAGGCGGGCGTGGAGGCAAACCGCGACCCGGACGCCGTCATCGCGCAAGCCGAAGCCGTTCTGAGTCCCATCGGCGACGTCGCCAAAAGCTACACGCTGCTCTGCATCAGCCACGCGCACATCGACATGAACTGGATGTGGGGCTGGCCTGAGACGGTCGCCGTCGTCAACGACACGTTCGAGACGATGCTGGCGTTGCTGCGCGAGTTCCCCGGCTTCATCTTCACCCAGGATCAGGCCTCCACCTACGCCATCGCCGAACAGTACAATCCGGCGCTGTTCGCGCAGATCCAGCAGCGCGTGCGCGAGGGGCGGTGGGAAATCACCGCCAGCCAGTGGGTGGAAGGCGACAAGAACATGGCGAGCGGCGAGAGCCTCAGCCGCCATCTGCTCTACACGCGGCGCTACGTGCAGGAGAAATTCGGCCTCGCGCCGGAAGACGTGCAGGTGGACTTCGAGCCGGACACGTTCGGCCATCCCGCCACACTGCCCACGATCCTGGCACGCGGCGGCGTGAAGTACTACTACCACTGTCGCGGCAGCCACGGCCCGCACCTCTACTGGTGGATCGGCCCGGATGGCTCGCGTGTGCTGGCCTTCAACGACATCCAGTGGTACATGCCACTGGCCCGCAACCTCACCGTCACCCCCGTCGTGGCCGATCCGGTGGTGGAATTCGCGCAGACGACCGGCCTCCAGCAAATGCCGGTGCTCTACGGCGTCGGCGACCACGGCGGCGGCCCCACCCGCGCCGACCTGCGACGGTTGATCGAGATGGACGCCTGGCCCGTGTTCCCCAAATTCACCTTCTCCACGCTGCACAACTTCTTCAGGACGGCGGAAGCGGCGCTGGAAGCCGGGATGGCGCGCGTCCCCGAAATTACCGGCGAGCGCAACCGCGTCTTCACCGGCTGCTACACCTCGCAGGCGCGGCAGAAGTGGGCCAACCGGCGCGGCGAGAACCTGCTCTACACCGCCGAAGCTGCCGCCGTCCTCGGCGCACGCTTGGCGGACGTCCCCTACCCCCAAGCAAACCTCGAAACCGCCTGGCGCAAGCTTCTTTTCGACCAGTTCCACGACATCCTGCCCGGTTCCGGCGTGCGCGACACGCGCCACTACACGCTGGGCCACGCGCAGGAGACGCAAGCCGCCGCAGCCCTGGCGACGACCAACGCTTTGCGCGCCCTCGCCGCCCGCGTGGACACGAACGCCCTGCGCCGCGCGTTTACCACGGATGCAACGCGCGCCTACAAAGACGCTGTCGAATCCGGCAGAGCAGGGGCGGGCGTGGGCAACGCCAGCGGGACCGGCGGGGCGTCGGCGTTCGGGGCGGCGCACCTCAGCGACCGCGCCTTCCTCATCTTCAACCCGCTACCCACCCCGCGCACCGAAGTCGTCGAGGTCAAGCTATGGGACACGCAGCTCGATCCGCAGCACCTCATCGTCACCGGGCACGGTGCAGAAGCACAGCGGGTCCAAGTGCTGGATAAGGGCGGCTATTGGGCGCACGACTACCTCACCGTCGCTTTCCCCGTGGAATTGCCCGCGCTTGGCTATCGCGCCGTCTGCATCTCCGACCGGGCGGCGGAATTTGGTCTGCTGCCCACTGAGCCAGGCGATCCGTGGGCCGGACAGGGCGGCTCGTGGCGGATGATCGAACCGCCGGATTACACGTTGGAAAACGAATACCTCAAGGTCACGCTCGATCCCGCATCGGGCGGGCTGGTGAGCCTGTATGACAAGCAGACGGGCCGCGAGTGGATCCCCGAAGGCGAGGCGGCGGGCGTGTTCCAGTACGCCCTTGAAGCCAACAACGGCATGACGGCCTGGGTCATCGGCGACTTCCTCCAGCAGACGGACTTGCTCGACGGTGGCGTGCTCAAGCGCGTGCAGACTGGCCCCTACGTCAACACCTTCCGCTGGACGCGCACCATCGGCAAAAGAGGCGACTCGCGCGACACCACCCTCGAGCTGGACATCACCGTGCGGCAGGGTGTCCCGCGCGTCGAGTTCCGCCTGCGGGTGGACTGGCGCGAGATTGGCGACAAGGAGCGCGGCATCCCGCACCTGCGCGTCCGCTTCCCACTGGCAGTTGACGGCGCGCCCGCGTCTACGCGCCCGCGCTACGAAATCCCCTTCGGCAGCCTCGTCCGCAACCTGGTCAACGGCGAGGAAGTCGTCGCCCAACGCTGGGCCGACGTTGCCGAGGCGGACGGGCAGGGTGTGGCGCTGGTCAACACGTCCAAGTACGGCCACAGCTTCGACCAGGGCACGCTCGCGCTCACCCTGCTCCGCGCCAGCATCGATCCCGATCCGCTGCCCGACCTGGGCGAGCACGTCATCGAGTACGCGCTCGTCCCGCACGGCGCGGGCTGGACGGCAGGCGCGAGTATGCAAGCCGGCGAAGCGCTGAACCTCCCGCCGGTCGTCGCCAGTTGCGGCTTCCAGGATGGCGACCTGCCGCCAGCGTTGAGCCTCGTCGCCGTGGAACCGGCGAACGTGCGCTTGACCGCGCTGAAACAGGCAGAAGATGGCGACGGCCTGATCCTGCGCCTCGTCGAAGTGGACGGCAGCGCGACCACGGCGCGAATCACCTTCGCGCCCGAACTGCTACCGGAAGGCGCTGTCGCCGTCGAAGTGGATATGATGGAGCGACCGTTGTCCATCAGTCTTGCGCGGGTTGAGGAGCAGACCGTCGTCGTGGAGCTTTCAGCGTTGGGGATTACGACGGTTCGCATCGGATAAAACACCCAGGTTTTAACCACACATCCGCAAACCGATGTGCGGTGTGTGCTCAGTTTGAATTCACTTCGGTATCATGGTAAGATTAAGGCAAAACCATAAAGGAACAGGAAGTACATGACCTCAATCGCGATAGAAGATAGAATACGTAAGTTGGCCGCAGAGTATGCAATGCAACTTGAAGAAAAAATCGCCCAAAGAGTCACGGAAATGGAAGAGGATGACAAATCCCACTTCCTCGTTTACCGTGTCTTGGGTATCACAGATGAAGAAGGCCGCCTCATTGATGTTTATCAAAACAAAGGACGATTTCTCTACAGGTATGCAGGTGCTTTTCTTGAAGATGCGGCAAAACTATGCTTCCGAGAAAAATACCCGACTGCCGACGCTTTAAGAATTCCCAACACTCTGGGACGCCGCCCCAAGACCTTTGAGATTGATTGTCTGGTAGAACAAAATGCCATCGAGATTAAATGGCGCGATGCGACCACCGATGGCGATCACATCACGAAGGAGCATACGCGAATAAAGGCTATCGCGGATGCTGGATATACCCCCATACGAGTCATGTTTTACTACCCCAACCGTACACAAGCCATACAAATTCAGCAAACACTCGAAACGCTCTACACGGGGATAGCTGGCAAATACTACTATGGCGACAAAGCGTGGGATTACATAAAGGAACAAACCGGTATTGACTTGAAAGCAATTCTGGAGAAGCTCGCCGAGGAGAATACGTACAGGTCATGAAGACGCAGATTCACAAGGGGGATTGTTTAGAAATTCTTAGAGATTACGACGACGAAAGTGTCGATCTGATCTATCTTGATCCCCCTTTCTTTACTCAAAAGACGCATACGCTCGGAACAAGAGACCGGAAACGAGAATTCTCATTTGAGGATTTATGGTCATCGCACACAGAGTATGCCGGATTCATCCACGCACGGCTTGAGCAGATGTGGCGCGTGTTATCCTGTACTGGCTCTCTTTTTTTTCACTGTGATCGCAACGCTTCGCATATCATCCGCATTTTACTCGATGATGTATTTGGGCCTGACATGTTTAGATCCGAGATCATCTGGTATTACCGGCGCTGGTCAAATGCACAAAAGGCGCTACTCCCCGCACACCAAACTATCTACTACTATACAAAATCGGATGCATATACATTCAACACCTTTTTTCAAGATTATTCCACCGCCACGAACGTTGATCAGATCCTTCAAAAAAGAAAACGCGATGAAGCGGGCAAAGCTGTTTATGAAACAGATGCGGATGGACGTATAGTGCCAAACGGCGGCAAGAAGGGTGTTCCCTTGCACGATGTTTGGGATATTCCCTATCTCAATCCCAAAGCAAAGGAGCGCACCGGATACCCCACGCAGAAACCACTCTTGTTATTGGAACGTATCATCAAGATTGCCAGCAACGAAGGCGACACCGTTTTGGACCCATTTTGTGGTAGCGGCACAACATTAGTGGCTGCTGCGTCGCTCAATCGACAGGTGATTGGCATTGATATTTCCGAAGATGCGTTGGAGATAACCCGCAAGCGTCTTGAACAACCTGTGAAAACAGAATCCAGGCTCCTTCAGCAAGGACGAGAAGCCTACAGAAACGCCGATGAAGAGGCTTTGGCGCTGCTTCGCGGCTTGGAATATGCCCCGGTACAAAGAAATAGCGGCATTGATGCCGTGCTCAAAGATGATGTGAAGGGCAAACCTATCCTGGTTCGAGTACAGAGACCCGATGAGACCATCCTTGAAGCTGCAAACCGTTTATACACAGCTTCAAAGGGAAAAAGGGCCGCGGCAATGTTCGTGATTGCCACGCAGCGGGGCGGTTATTTCGAATTTGAAAATCAGTTTCCTCCGAATGTGACCGTTATTGAAGCGCCGGCCCTAGCTATTGCAGATAATCTATTGCAATTCAGGCACGTTACACCCGGGTGAGTTTCAGGAAAACAACGTGGATTATCATTGAGGAGTAGCAAGATGGGAGAGAAGTTAAAGCCAATTCATCCCGGCGAAGTGTTGCTGAAAGAGTTTCTCAGACCAATGAGCCTCAGCCAAAACCGCGTAGCGTTAGCTATGGGCGTTCCTCCGCGCCGCATCAATGAGATCGTATTGGGGAAACGCAGTATCACGGCGGATACGGCATTGAGGTTAGGGCGATATTTTGGGATGTCGCCGCAGTTTTGATTGGGATTACAGATGGACTATGATCTGGATGTTGCGGCGGATGCGCTGGCGCAACGGTTGGAACGAGAAGTCAGACCGTACGCGTTAGCCGTCTAAATATACCTACCAGGAACCCTATGAGCGCGAGTTTTCAAACAATAGCCATAGTCGCATTCTATATCCTGGCGTTTGTTCTGGCGTTTATCCTTTCTGCAAAAATAGACAGAGGCTTCATGGATCTCAGCCAATTCCTGCAGGAAGACTGGCCCGAAAAGTGGTTAGAGATAAGTGACGTAGTAATCTCGAGGCTAATCATTACAAAACTGTTTTATTTCGTCTGGAGTGGGAAAATCTTCAAAAGTGCGCGGATTGCCCTGGCGGTGAAACAGATAAGGGAAAAGTATACAGCCTTCCTTGTCGTCTTCTTTGTGACGCTTTCTGTATCGTGTTGGTTATTTGTTCTCTCTATCCCCCACGCTTAGTAGCCGTTTTGGACTAGACTGGATGTCTTCAGTCTGCCAGCTAGTGCCAACAACAAGAAAAGAGCCACAAACCCGGCAGATAATGTGTTACAATAGACCCCCCGTGTGGATGCCGGCATCCACGCGGGGTCATTTTTATCGAAGAGGTCTCATTCCCATGCAAGAACATCACGTGCGGCGCAATGTGCTCGCGCTCGTGGGCGATTTCGTCTTTTTCTCGATCGGTTTCGCCTTTTTCGATCCGGTGGTCATCGTGCCCGCGTTCGTCGAAGAGTTCACCGGTTCGGCGTTGCTCATCGGCGCGCTCGCGGCCTTGCGGATCCTGATGATCACCGTGCCGCAGATTTGGGCCGCCAGTTTCCTGGTCGCGCAGCCGCGCAAGAAGCCGTTGTTGGTGTGGTCCACGTTTGGCGGACGGTTCCCCATTCTCTTCCTGGCGCTCGCCACGCTGCTGTGGACGCGCAGCCACGTCTGGTTGACGATGACGGTACTCACGCTGTCCGTCGCCATCTTCTACACCTCTGAAGGCCTGAACAGCGTCTCCTGGCCCGCGCTCGTGGGCAAAGTGATCCCCGACAAGCTGCGCGGGCGCTTCTTCGGCGCCGGGCAGCTCTTTTCCAGCATAGGGGCCGCCATCGCCGGGATCGTCGTCAGCCGCATCCTCGACAAAGATGGCGCGGCACTGCCGGAACGGTGGGCGCTGCTCTTCGGCATCGGCTTTGTGGGGCTGATGCTCTCGCTGGTCACCATGTTCTTTATCCGCGAGGAGGCCGAGGACAAGGTCCCAGGCCGGACCGACGTCCGCGAGGGCCTGCGGATGATGGTGCACTATCTGCGCACAGATGCGTCGCTGCGCCGGGCCGTCATCACCCAAATTATGCTTTGGACGGCAGGAGCGGCATCCCCGTTCTTTATCGTGTACGCCCGCGAGGCCTTCGTAGGGAACGATGCCATTATCGGCGCATTGTTGACGACGCAGAGCATCGGCGGGGTGGCGGCGGCGCTGATCTGCGGCCATCTCATCGACCGGGTGGGCAGTTGGGCCGCCATCCGTCTGGGGGCGGTCACGCAGACGGCTTCGCTGCTGGCGGTTATCCTGGCAGGCGTGCTCGGTGCGCCAACGATCTTCTACTTCACCGCCTTCTTCCTGATGGGCTTTGTGACCGCGAGTCTGTGGTGGAGCTTTAGCGCCTATCTGCTGGACATAGCCGGCAACGAACAGCGCCCGATCTATCTGGCGGCGAGCGGCATCCTCAGCGGCATCACCGTCCTCAACCCGCTCATTGTCGGCGCGTTGTTCGAGACGCTGCCGCCGGGGACGGTGTTCATTATTATGGCGGCACTCAGCGTATACGGCGGCGTATTGGCCTGGCGACTGAGGAAAGGGCGGGGAACTGAATCAGCGAATGAAAAAATCAGCGAATAGAGAAAGCCCGATGAGAAATTCCTAACTTTCAACCTTCAACCTTCAACTTTCGACTTTGGACTAAGGAGCATACAGTTGTCATCACCGGCATTAACGAAAACAGTGGCACATAGCAATTCCCGGCGCGGGCTGCTCGTGTTATATCTGGCAGCCGTCATCTTCTATTGGATGTCGCTTTACCTGTACGTACCCACCTTGTCGGTCTACGCAGCGACGAAGACGGATAACCTGGCACTGGTGGGCATTGTGCTCGCGCAGTACGGCCTCTGGCAGGCGGTGACGCGCTTCCCGTTGGGCATCGCCGCGGATTGGATCGGACGGCGCAAGCCGTTCATCCTCGCCGGGTTTGCGCTCGGCGGATTGGGCGCGCTGTGGATGGGGCTGAGCGGCTCGATCAACGGCTTGATCATCGGGCGGGCGCTCTCTGGCCTGGCGGCAAGCGTGTGGGTGCTGCTGGTCGTCGCCGTCAACGGCCAGTTCCCGCCGGAGGATGCCGTGCGCATCACGGCGCTGCTCTCCGGCGTCAACTCCGTCGCGCGGATGGCTGCCACGAGCGTCACCGGCGCGCTGAACGCGTGGGGCGGGTACCCGCTCGCCTTCTTCGCGGCAACAGGCACGGCGGCGCTGGCGCTGTTGGCGATGTTCATCGTGCGCGAACCGGCGCGCCAGCCCAAAGCACCATCCCTGGACAGCCTGGGCAAACTGATCACCCGGCGCGACGTGCTCGCGCCATCACTGCTCTGTGCCGTGTCGCAGTTCGCCATCTGGGCCGGGCCGTTCACCTTTTCGCCGATCCTGGCAAAAAGCCTTGGCGCGACGGGCGGCACACTCAGCCTGCTGACCAGCCTCAACATCGCGATGGTGATGCTCGGCAGCTTTGCCACCTCTGCAGTGGCCAAACGGGTGAGCGCACGCTGGCTGGTGGTGTTCAACTTTACCGTGATTGCGCTTTCTATGGTGATGTTGACCTTCGCGCAATCCCTGGTACTGGTCTTCGCCGCCCAAATCTGTTTCGGGCTGGCCTCAGGGATCGGCTACTCGGTACTGATGGGGCTGAGCATCCGCGACGTGGACGAGACGCAGCGCGCCACGGCGATGGGATTGTTCCAGGCCGTGTACGGCATCGGCATGTTCGCCGGGCCGTGGCTCAGCGGTATTCTGGCGGACGCCATCGGCATCCAGCCGATGTTCGGCGTGGTGGGCGGCGCATGTCTGATCATCGGAGTAGTAGGGGCACAACAACTCGCTAAAGATTGAAAGACTGCACCTTATAAAAATCGTGTACCGGTGTATACTTATATGTAAGCAGAGGTCTATATAGAAAAGTAGACGCGCAATATGGAAAGGAGGTGCTGACGTGGACAGGAGCTTATTTTCCAGGCGGAACTGGTGGCGCGATGGTTTGATGGTGCTGGGATGGGTGCTCGTGGTGGGAGTAGCGATTGGTCTGGTCTGGTACAGCTTTGCGAATGAACCTGCACCCGCCCCATCTGCGGGCGAACCTGGCGACGTTGCCCCGCCACAACAGCCGACAGTTTCTCCCACCTACGTCCTCCTGCCCACCGCGACGCTCATCCCTACGCCACAACCGTTAACGCCCTCCCCCACGCCCGAACCGACAGCGATACCGCCATCCCCAACGCCCACACCCTACATCGTCGCCGGTGTCGATGGGGTCAACGTGCGCACCGGGCCGGGCACCAATTATGAGCAAATCGGCTACATCGACCCCGACGGTCAAGCTGAATATGTAGGCACCGAGGGCGATTGGGTGCAGATTCGCTACGATGGCGAGATCGCCTACGTCTATGGGCCGTTGGTCACCATCAGCGAAGCGCAAGAGGCCGAAGCGCCCACGCCAACCGAGACGCCAGCGCCGACCGAGACGCCGGTGCCAATCGGTGAAATCGCGGCATGGTCGGAAGAACTGACGCAACTGATCAACCAGCAGCGGGCCGCGCAAGGACTGCCAGCCTACAAATATAACGAGCTGCTAAAACAAGCCGCGTTGCTGCACGCCCTCGATTGCGCCGAGCGCGGCGAACTGACGCACATTGGCTCCGACGGTTCCACCCTGCAAACGCGCGTGGGCCGCGTCGGCTATAGCTCCGCGAACGTCACGGAGATCACCGTCGCCGGCCCATCGCCGCAATCCGCCATCGACCGGTGGATGGACGAGACGCCGCCGGACAATCCGCATCGCAGCCAGATATTGAGCGAATCGATGACGGAGATGGGCGTCGCCGTCGTCGCCGCCGGTGACACCTATTACTTCGTCGCAGTTTTTGGACAACCGTAACACGAGAATGGAGCCTCTTTACGCCACCCACCCTTCTCCCTTCGGCCCGTTCAGCCTCGTCTGGCAGGAGACCGAGGCCGGGCCGCGGATTCAGCGCATCTTTCTCTCCAACGCCCAGGCTTTGGCCGAAGACCGCGTGCGCGCCGCGTGGGCAAATGCCCGGCCCGGCGACAATCCACTTCTGGCCGACTTGGCCGAACGAATGCAACGGTTTCTCGAAGGCGAGGCGCTCGATTTTGACTTGACCTGGGCGGCGTTGGAGACGTGTTCCGCTTTCCAACAGCGCGTCCTGCGGGCCGAACACCGGATTTCGCGCGGCTGGGTGAGCACCTACAGCCGGATCGCCGCACATCTGGGCGTTCCCGGTGGCGCGCGCGCCGTCGGGAACGCGCTGGCGCAGAATCCCTTCCCCCTCCTCGTCCCATGCCACCGCGCCATCCGCGCCGACGGCTCTTTGGGCGGCTACCAGGGCGGCACGGCTATGAAGCGCGCGCTACTCGATCGTGAGGGGCTGGCATTTTCGCCATCGGGGAAAGTAGTGCTGCGGCAAATCTACTACTGACAGGAAAAATGTATGACCTTAGCCAACCTTACCCAAGCTTTGGATGCCTCCATCGAAAAGCACGTCTTCTCCGGCGTGGTCTACGTCCGCCAAAACGGGCGCGTGGTGTACGAGCGGGCAGCGGGCTATGCGGATCGCGCCAACCGGCGGGCGAACACGCCCGGCACCCGCTTTGGGATCGCCTCAGGCACGAAGTTCTTCACCGCGTTGGCCATCGGCAAGCTGATCGAGGTGGGGAAGCTGGATTTCTCCACGAAGGTTGTGGAGTGTATCCCGTGGAACTTTCCGCGCTACTCCAAAGAGAGCACTATCCGGCACCTGTTGACCCACACGTCGGGCATCCCGGACTATTTCGACGAGGAGAAAATCGAGGACTTCGACAACTTCACCGTGGCAGTCCCGTGGTCTGAATTACGCGGGCCAAAGGATTACCTGCCCATTTTCCCCGACGAAGCGATGAAGTTCGACCCCGGAACGCGCTTCTCCTATTCCAACGGCGGGTACATCCTGCTGGGTGTGGTTATCGAAGAAGTCGCCGGGATGCCATACCGGGAGTTCGTCACGCAGGAGGTCTTCGCGCCCGCCGGGATGACGCACTCAGGCTACTTTGCGCTGAACAAGCTTCCGG
>Ga0209614_1001072_pt1 | contig 21649 bp, 16 predicted proteins | sample BlaSprsedimmetaG_FD_185484 | JGI IMG/M metagenome (GOLD analysis project Ga0209614, IMG submission 185484) | Hot spring sediment bacterial and archeal communities from California, USA to study Microbial Dark Matter (Phase II) - Blank Spring... ... | reverse complement strand
ATCCCGAATGGTTCAACGTCTACCGCAAGGTCGTCGTCGATCTGAGCACGCACGAAGCCGGCGGAATCACCGAACGCGATTTCGACCTGGCGAGGAAAATGGAAGCCATCGCAGCAGGAAAAGCAAGCTGATTCCACCCAAACCCAAACTCCGCACCCTCTGCGCGAAATTCCTCGCCAGCGAACCGGCTTCGGGCATCGTCCTGCTGCTCTGCACGGTCGCGTCGATTGCACTCGCCAATACGCGCTGCGGGCAGGCTTACCTCGATTTGTGGGAATTGCCCATCGGCGTCGAAGTAGGTGGGCTGGCGATGCGCTACAGTGTCAGGGCGTGGATCAACAATGGCCTCATGGCGATCTTCTTCGACGGGCGTGCTGCGAATCGTTCAGAGCGCGAAGGTCGCCATCCTGTGCAGTGCGCTGGCAGCGGGAACGAGGGGTTTTCTGCTGCTGAACCGGCAAACACCTACACGGTCCCCGCCATAGCAAACCCGATTTGCAGATTTCGCAAAGAGCAAGGATAATATACCCGATAACACAGATCGGAGGAACAACTATGAACCTGACACGACACGCAACCCCTGAAGGCCCACGTTGGGCGCTGAACGGCGTCTATCTGCCCCCAAGCTTTCACCTGGGCTTGCTCCTGGAAATGCCCCGCCAGGCCATCGCGCCGTTTCTGGCAGCGCTACCCACAGAGGGCGAAGCGACCGGCGACCTGCTCGCTCCCATCGAACCGGCGCAGGAAGTCTGGGCGGCCGGCGTGACTTACTTGCGCAGCCGCGACGCCCGCGAGGCCGAGTCGCAGACCGGCGACATCTACACGCGCGTCTACGTGGCGGCGCGGCCCGAGCTGTTCTTCAAGGCAACAGGCTGGCGCGTCGTTGCGCCCGGCGGCGCGATTCGCGCGCGGACGGATAGCACGTGGGACGTGCCGGAGCCGGAACTCACGCTCGTCATCAACCGTTACGGCGAGATTGTCGGCTACTGCGCGGGGAACGACGTCTCGTCGCGCAGCATCGAGGGCGAAAATCCGCTCTACCTGCCGCAGGCGAAAGTCTACAACGGCTCGTGTGCCCTGGGGCCGGGCATCGAGATTGCCAAACCCGACACATTGCGCGACGTCGCCATCCGTATGGAGATCGCGCGCGACGGCGAAACGGTTTACGAAGGCGAGACCAGCACCTCGCAGATGAAGCGCGCCTTCGCGGAACTGACAGCCTACCTCTACCGCGAACTCGACTTCCCCCACGGCGCGTTCCTGATGACCGGCACATGTCTCGTCCCGCCGGATGATTTTACGCTCACGCCCGGCGACGTCGTCACGATTCACGTAGGCGAGCTAGTATTGCAGAATTTCGTGGGATAAGTTTTCAGTTGAAAGTTGAAAGTTACAAGTTCATTGCCTAAAGAATCAACTTACAACTTTCAACCTGAAACTTTCAACACTACGCACAAGAAGCACTAAGGAGAAAAACAATGTCACTACAACCAGTTTTGATCAACGGCGAATGGCGCGCGTCGGATGCGGTGGGCGAATTCGAGGCTATCAACCCATCGACGAAGACGGCGCTGCCGGATACCTATCCTGTGTCAAGTGCGGCTGAAACTGAAGCTGCGATCCTCGCCGGGCACGAAGCGGCGGTTGCTCTGCGTACAATGCAACCGGAAGCCGTCGCACACTTCCTCGAGGCCTACGCCGACGCCATCGAAGCGCGGACCGAGGCGCTGGTCGAACACGCCTATGCCGAGACCGCGCTGCCCAAATCGCCGCGCCTGCGCGACGTGGAGCTACCCCGCACCACAGACCAACTACGCCAGGCCGCTGCTGCCGCTCGCGAGCGCTCGTGGTGTCTCGCGACCATCGACACGGCACGCAACATCCGCTCGATGTATGGGCCATTGGGCGGGCCGGTCGTCGTCTTTGGGCCAAACAACTTTCCCTTCGCCTTCGGATCGGCATCGGGCGGGGATTTCGCCGCGGCGATTGCGGCGGGCAATCCCGTGATCGCCAAAGCCAATACCGGACACCCCGGCACCACCAGGATTTTCGCCGAAGCGGCCTTCGAGGCCACCCAGGCCACCGGCATGCCCAAGGCGCTGGTGCAATTGCTCTATCGCGTCAAACCGGACGTTGGCTTCAGGTTGGTGAGCCACCCATTGATCGGCGCAACGGGCTTCACCGGCAGTCGCGGCGCGGGCCTGCGCCTGAAGGAAGCGGCGGACAAGGCCGGGAAGCCCATCTACCTGGAAATGTCGAGCATCAACCCGATCTTCGTGCTGCCCGGCGCGCTGGAAGAGCGACTGGATGCCCTGGCCGGGGAGTTGTACGCTTCGTGCTCGATGGGCGTGGGGCAGTTCTGCACCAAGCCCGGTTTCGTCGTTCTGCTGCAAAACGACAAGAGCGAGACGTTCCTGAAGAAAGTCGCCGAGCACTTCCAAAGCCCGCCCGGCGTGCTGTTGGGCGCGAGCGGCGTGTGGACGATTGGAGATGCAGTGGAAAAGTTGCAGGCCGCGGGCGCGCAGCTCGTCACCGGCGGGCACGAGGTCGAGGGGCCGAGTTATCGCTATGCGAATACGCTCCTCCGCGTCTCCGGCGATGACTTCCTGAAGCGCCCGCACGAACTGCAAATCGAGGCGTTCGGCGTCGTGTCGCTCGTCGTCTTTGCGCAGAACATCGCGCAGATGCAGGCCATCGCTGAATCGCTAGAGGGCAACCTCACCGGCTGCCTCTACTCGCACACCGGCGGGGACGACGACGCGCTCTATGATCAGGTCGCGCCGATCCTGCGCACGAAAGTTGGGCGGCTGCTCAACGATAAGATGCCCACCGGCGTCGCCGTCAGCCCGGCGATGAACCACGGCGGCCCCTACCCCGCGACCGGACACCCCGGCTTCACCGCCGTTGGCGTGCCCGCGTCGCTGCTGCGCTTCGGCGCGCTGCACAGCTATGACGCCGTCCGCCCGCACCGGCTGCCACCGGAGTTACAGGACAAGAATCCGACCGGGGCGATGTGGCGGTTGGTGGATGGGGTGTGGACGCAGAAGGATGTTGCGTGATGCGTGATGCGTGATACGCGATATAAATCACGTATCACGCATCACGTGTAATGTTTTGCCAGGGCTTCAATGAACCTACAGATTCGCACAATACGACAAGACGAGTTGCCGGCGCTGTTGAGCCTGTACGGGCACTTGCACACCGTAGACGAACCGCAGCCGGACGCAGCGACGGTCGCGCGGGTGTGGGACGAACAGTGCAACGACCCGAAGTTGCACTGTCTCGTCGCTACGGTCAATGACACACCGGTCGCGTCGTGCATCCTGGCGATCATCCCCAATCTGACGCGGGGTGCCCGACCCTACGGGTTGATCGAGAACGTTGTCACGCACGTGGACTATCGCCGCCAGGGGGTCGGCACGGCGCTATTGCGTCACACGCTCGCTATCGCGTGGAAACACAATTGCTACAAAGTGATGCTGCTCACGGGGCACAAGGACGAGGGCGTGTTCCGCTTTTACGAACAAGCCGGTTTTCGACGCGATGTAAAAACCGGTTTCATTGCCTATCCTGCTGAATGAAAGTCTCACACAAAGCCCCTAAGCTTCAAACTTAGCGTCTTTATGTCTTTGTGTGGGCTATTCTCAATCTGTTCAATCTGCTGACAAAAACAAGGAGTTAAATCGTTATGAAAATCGGTGTCAGTTCCTACGGTTTCCATCGTTTGGTGCGCGACGGCGCGCTGAGCCAACTTGAGGTGATCGCCATCGCCAAGGATATGGGCTTCGACGTGATCGAGTTCTCGACGTTCCACTTGCCGGAGGGCGAGACGCCGTTGACCTTCGCGCCGCAGGTGAAAGCGGAGTGCGACCGCGTGGGCATCGAGATCGCCAACTACACCATCGGCGCGGATTTCTTGAATGGGAGCGGGGGCGACTGGCAGGCGGAGGTCGAGCGCCTGAAGGACGAGGTGCGTGTCGCGCAGATTCTCGGCGCGCCGGGGATGCGCCACGACGCCACGCGCGGCTTCGCGCCCGATCACGTGGGCGCGCGCGGCTTCGACGATGCGCTGCCCACGCTCATCCAGGGCTGTCGCGCCGTCACGGAGTTCGCTGCCGATCTGGGCATCAAGACGATGGTGGAAAATCACGGCTTCTTCTGCCAGGACAGCGAGCGCGTGGAAAAGCTCGCCAACGGGGTGAATCACCCCAACTTCGGCATCCTCATCGATATGGGCAACTTCCTCTGCGTGGACGAAGACCCAACCGCAGCGCTGGGCCGGCTGATGCCCTACGCTTTCCACGTCCACGCCAAGGACTTCCACGTTAAGCCGGGGAACGAGCCGAATCCCGGCGAGGGATGGTTCCAATCGCGCGGCGGGAACTACCTGCGCGGTGCGATTGTCGGGCACGGGAACGTCCCTGTCGTGCAATGTCTGCGTCTGATGAAGAAGGCCGACTACGACGACGTGCTCTCCATCGAGTTCGAGGGCATCGAAGAGCCGCTCAAGGGGATCAAGATCGGGCTGGACAACCTGCGCCGCTTCGTCCGTATGGCCGGATAGATGACGACGGCTTCTTTTCACGAGACGTTAGCCAGGTTGCGGGAAAACACGGGCGTCGTCATCCCCGTCTACGTGCCGCAAGGCGCGGAGAGTCACGATGCGGCGCTGCTCACAGAGACGGTCGCCGGGTATTGCGCGCAGGTCGCCGATCCGCCGGTCATCTGCCTGAGCGTGGATGGCACGGAGTACGGAGCCGACGTGGCACTGCGGTTGTCCGCGGAGTATGGCGTGTCGGTATGTGTCGCGGTGGAGAATCGCGGCAAGCTATGGGGCGCGATACAGGGCATGCAGATGCTGCTGGACGACGAGACGCTGGACTATATCGCCGTCGTCGATCAGGATGGCGATCACTTCGCCAATGAGCTGCTCAACTTCGTGCGCGCCGCCGACCACATCCGCGCGCAGACCGGCGACGAGGGCGTGATGGTGCTGGGGCGTCGCATTTCGCTGCACCGCCCGATGGGGTTCCTGCGCGGCGAGTTGGAGGCGCTCGCCGATCACGTGTTGCTCGACGCGCTTCACTACCACGCCGCCGTGACGGGCCATCCGCTGCGCCTGGAATATGCCACGCTGCTCGACGAAGTCCCGGATTTCCAATCGGGGTACAAGCTGTTCAGCCGAGCGACGGCGCAAGCGGTCTTCGACGCTGAACCGCGCCAGATGGACATCACAGACGCAGCCTATTATCGTCACGCTTGCGAGACCGTGATGGCGATCGAGGCATTGGAAAGTGGCGCGCACCTGGGCGTGGTCAATCGCAGCACGTTCAACGAGCAGCCGGTCACGCACTTCGGCAAGCTCAATCAGGCCCGCGCCACGGCGGACATGATCATCTGGGGCTGCAAGCGGCTCGGCGTCCCCTACCCTTTCGTCGCCCAGTGGCTGGCGAATCACGCGCCGCGCCTGCTGCTCAATACCATCGTCCCCCAGGGGAAAGAGGAAGTGGAGCAGGTACGGCAGCTTGTGCGCGAGGCGTTCGCGGCGCAAAACACAAATGTAACTGGACTACAACCGTTATTCGTGTAAGATTGCCGTATGAAAATCACGCGTTTACTGAATCGAATCAACGTCTTTGCGGTTCCGCCAGGATTGACGCCCACGCAGCGCCAGAACTTTTTCTACACCCAAATGGACGCCCTGGGCGTCGGATTGGTCAGCGGAGCCTCCCCTTTCCTGGCGGTGTTCCTCACCCGGCTCGGCGGGACGAACTTCCAGGTAGGATTGCTCAGCGCCATGCCGGGCTTCACCGGGCTGCTCCTGGGATTGGTGATCGGGCGATTCCTGCAAACGCGAGCGAACATCGTCCCGTGGTACAGCCGCGTGCGGTTGATCGTCTTTTCCGCCTACACGCTCACCGGCCTGATGGCCTTGATCCTGCCACAGAAGACGACGATCACCGCGATGCTGGTGATTTGGGCGCTGGCGAGCATACCGCAGGCCATCCTCAGCGTGGCCTTTACCGTGGTGATGAACGCCATCGCCGGGCCGGAAGGGCGTTACACGTTGATGAGCCGCCGCTGGTCCATTCTGGGAATCACCGCAGCCGTCATGACGATGATCGCCGGGCAACTCCTCGACCGGATCGCCTTCCCGCTGAACTACGCCATCGTCTTTTTGCTCTTCTCGATGGGCGGGCTGGTCAGTTTCCGTTTTTCCAGCCGGATGCAGGTCCCGCCGCTCAATGTAGATGCGGTGGGCGACAAGACGCCGTTGTTCCAGCAACTCAAACGGGACGTGCGGCTGGTGTTTTCCGAGCGGCCCTTTATCGCAATGTCCACCAAGCGGTTGATCTACATCTTTGGCTCCACGCTCGTCGGGCCACTGTTCACGCTGTACTACGTGCGTATCGTGCAAGCGAGCGACGCCTGGATCAGCGCCATCGTCACTATGCAGAGTTTCGTCTTGCTGATTGGCTATTCGCTGTGGACGCACCAGCACCGCAAACGCGGCTCGCGCTTCATCCTGCTGAGCACGACGCTGGCGCTGTCGCTCTATCCGGCGCTGACCGCCATCACGCGCCTGCCATGGATACTGGTGCTCTACGCCGGTTTTGCAGGCATTTTCCAGGCCGGGATGAACCTCGTCTTCTTCGACGAATTGATGAAGACCGTGCCCCCACAGCATAGCGCCACCTTCATCTCGGTGGACCAAAGCGCGCGGAACGCGCTGGCAATGAGCGCGCCGCTCATCAGCACGAGCCTGTCCAATTTCATCGGCATCCCGGCGACGTTGGGGATTGGCGCGGGTGTGCGGCTCGTTGCTTTTGGGATGTTTTTGCGCGGCAAGGAAGGGAAACCGGCGGAGAGTGACAAAGCCGGGGATCAGCCACCGCAGGAAGCGGAAGAACCACCAACGAATTGATATGCACTCGTTACTCGTTACTCGTTGCTGGTTACTGGTTGCTGGTTACTGGTTGCTGGTTACTGGTTACTGGTTACTGGTTACTGGTTACTGGTTGCTCGTTATTGGCGAGAATGACTGAAAATTCAGGGGCATGGAATGACGAAAAACACGATCCGTTGGGGCATTATCGGCTGTGGGAATGTGACAGAGGTGAAGAGCGGACCGGCGCTACAAAAGGCTCGCGGGTCGCAACTGGTCGCAGTAATGCGGCGCAATGGCGACCTGGCACGTGACTACGCACAACGCCACGGCGTCCCCAAGTGGTATAATGACGCGGACGCGCTGATCCACGACCCGGAGGTGAATGCTGTGTACATCGCCACGCCGCCCTCGTCGCACAAAGACTACGTGCTGGCGATCGCGCAGGCGGGGAAACCCGTCTACGTCGAAAAGCCGATGGCGCGCAGCTACCCGGAGTGTCAGGCGATGGTTACAGCATGCGCAGAGGCGGATGTACCGTTGTTCGTCGCGTACTACCGGCGGATGCTGCCGCGCTTTCTCAAGGTCAAAGCCTGGCTCGACGCAGGCGTGATCGGCGAAGTACGCAACGTCAACACGGTGCTCTACCGCCCACCCTCGCCAGGGGATTGCAGCGGCGAAAGGCCCTGGCGGCTCGATCCCGAAATCGCGGGCTGCGGCTATTTCTGCGATCTCGGCTCGCACATCCTCGACCTGCTCCAATATCTGTTGGGGCCAATCGAGACGGCGAGGGGCTACGCTAGCAACCAGGGCGGGTGTTACGAGGCCGAAGATGCCGTCAGCGCGACGTGGCTACACGAGAACGCCGTCCAAAAGACGAGTGTCCACGGGACAGGCACGTGGCACTTCAGCACACAGCACCGCGTGGATCGTACCGAGATTGTGGGAACGACGGGCCTCATCCGTTACGCGACGTTCGATGACGAGCCGGTGGTGCTCGAAAGTCAAGAGAAAACCGAATCGGTATACATCGAAAACCCACCGCACATCCAGCAGCCGCTCATTCAAACCATCGTCGATACGCTGCTAGGCCGCGGTGAATGTCCGAGCATCGGGCACACCGCCGCGCTGACCAACCGGGCTATTGATATGATTTTAGGCCGCACGGATTCTTAAGAAACCATAACACACTATGCCCAATCTAGAAAACCTCTCACGAGCCGTCGCCACCCTCGGCGAACCCGAATGGCGTCCCATGCTGGCTTACGTCGCCGCGCTCCACGCGTTGAACAATCTCGCCAATCAAGAACCCGACGGCGGTGGCAAAGCTATGGGATACGCTCGGCGGTAGTGAATGACAGGAGATTTTATGTTCCCTCAGAAAACAATATGCAAATCCTTCGTACTTGGGTTATGCCTGCTGCTTTTGCTCGCAGGCTGCACACAGCCAATCCCCACACTGAAGCCGGTCACGATCAAGTTCCCGCATTACGAGCGCGATGCGGCGTACTACACGGCGATGGCGGAGCAATTCAAAGCACTCTACCCGAATATCACGATCGAACTAATCCAGTTGAACCGGCGCAACACTAACCAGATAACCGAAAACGATGTTTTTATGGCAGACCAGCTCTCGCTGCTGCAACTGGCGCAACAAGGCGTCATCCTCGACGTCAGCCCCCTGATCGAACAGGACAACACCTTCGACAGTAGCGTCTATTACCCAGGGGCGCTCGAAGCGTTCCAATACCAGGGCAAAACGTGGGGTATTCCCTCCGACATCAATGTGCTCCTGATGTACTACAACAAGGACCTATTTGATCTGTATTCGGCCCCTTACCCCACCGGCGACTGGACGTGGGACGATTTCCTCGACCGTGCTGAGGATGTCACCGATCCGAGCAGAGATGTCTTCGGCTATGCTATCCAACACGATGACGAGTTCGCCATTATGGAGCCGATCCTCTTCATCTACCAGCACGGCGGGCAGCTTTTCGACGATTGGCAGAATCCCAGCGACATCACCCTCAACGACCCACGAAACGTTGAAGCGCTGGATTGGTATGCCGGCCTGATCCACACGTACGGCGTTGCGCCCTCGCGCCAGCAAGGGCCTAATAGCATTGGATACTACCCGTATGGCGGCATTATGCAGAACAAATTCGGGATGTGGATGGGGATGCTCTCCGACCAGGGTGGTGCCACCTGGCCGATGCGCTGGGAGATGCAGTGGGGGGTTGTCCCGCTGCCGCGCGACCGCGATGCATTCACGCTGGCAACCGTCAACGGTTTCGTCATATCTAAAAGGACGCGATATCCAGAGGCATGTTGGCAATGGATTATGTTCCTCAGTGAACAGATGCCCACGCTGAATATGCCCGCGCGAATGTCGCTGGCGGAATCCAGTAAGTATGTGCAACTTGTTGGCGCAGAGGTCGCGGAGGCGGCACGCACTGCGGCACGCGATGCGGTTTTGATCAATCCCAATTTGATCGGATTCGAGCAAGGCTTGAACGCACTCGGCACAGCCTTCACCGCCATCCGCGATGGGCAAACCTCCGCAGAGGCCGCATTGAACGCCGCTCAAGAACAAGCCGGTTATTGATCGGTAGACAGTAGACGGTAGACAAGGGACAGCAACCAACTATCAATTACTAATGAAGCTTTGCCTCAAACCGACAAGGCGAGCACTCACCGCAGAGTACGCTGAGAACGCAGAGATTTTCCAGTTTTTCTCAGCGGTCTCTGCGTGCTCGGCGGTAAAATCTTACCTCGTTTGTCAAAGATTCGGCTTATGAAGATGTCGAGGAATCAGCTATTAGCCTTCAACATTCAATCATAGAGATTTAGCTGCCTGCCCTTTCCCCATCCTCTCCCCCGTCTACTGTCTACCCTTTTTTGGGGGTTGGTCTATAATGAACGTAGACTATCGAGAGGGACAAGCTACTTGGCGCTTAACGTCGTTTTGCTCTTTACCAGTGTCTTCGCCGTATCGACTGCCGTGATTATGATCAAGGCCAGCACGCTGCACCCGGTCTTGCTGGCTGCGTTGCGTCTTTTTGTGGCAACAGTGGCCCTGACGCCCGTGTTCATCCGTGAGTACCGTCGCCACCGCGCTGCGTACACGTGGGCGCACGTACGGGCCTCAATGCTGCCGGGTCTGATCCTGGCGGCACACTTCATCTCGTGGACCATCGGTGCGCGGATGACACCCACCGCCAACGCCAGTTTCATCATCGGGCTGGTGCCGCTGGCGATGCCGTTCTTTCTCGCGGCGTTGATCCGGGAACACTTGACCCGCAACGAGGTTCTGGCGACGGCTATCGCGCTCGGGGCAGTGGTCGTGCTGACCATCGCCGACCTCAATCTCAGCGCCGAATACTTCTGGGGTGACGTAATCTGCTTCTTCTCCATGCTCTTCTACGCCGGTTATATGGCGCTCGGACGCAAAAACCGCTATTTTCCGAGCGTGTGGTTGTATCTCGTTCCGCTGTATACTGTAGCAGGCGTCGTGTGTTTCACCATCGCGCTATTTTTCGTCAATCCCTTTCAACCGTACAGTGGCAAAGATATCTGGCTCGTGCTCGGCCTGGGAATCATTCCCACGATCATCGGCCACTCGTTGATCAACCGTGCAATGAAGCACTTTCGCGGGCAACGGGTGAGCATCGTCAATATGGGGCAGTTCGTGTTCGCCGGGGTTCTGGCGTATTTTGTCTTTGGCGAAATCCCGCACACGCTGTTCTTTGTCGCCAGTGGATTGTTGATCATCAGTGCAGTCATGGCAATGCAAGAAGTCAAAAGTGATCCTCACATTTAAGTTTAGACTCAAAAGGAGATCATGATGCAATACCGAGAGTTAGGAAAAACCGGATGGAAAGTATCCGCGATTAGTTTTGGCGCGTGGGCCATCGGCGGAACGTGGGGTAAGGTACAGGATAGCGAAAGCCTGGCAGCGCTGCATCGTGCAGTAGATTTAGGCGTCAACTTCTTCGACACCGCCGACGTCTACGGCGACGGGCGTAGCGAGCGCCTCATCGGCAAACTGCGCAAAGAACGTCGTGAGACGATCTACATCGCCACAAAAGCCGGGCGACGCCTGAATCCCCATGTCGCCGAGGGATACAACCGCAAGAATCTCACCGCTTTCGTTGAGCGCAGCCTCAAGAACCTAGACACCGACGCCCTCGACCTGCTGCAACTCCACTGCCCACCGACGCCGGTGTTCTACATGCCGGAGGTTTTCGGCGTGCTCGACGAGCTGGTGGCCGCCGGAAAGCTACGTCACTACGGCGTGAGCGTCGAAAAAGTCGAAGAAGCGCTCAAAGCCATCGAGTATCCGAACGTGAAGACAGTGCAGATCATCTTCAATATGTTCCGCCACCGCCCCGCCGAGCTGTTCTTCGAGCAAGCGCAGAAGCGCAACGTGGGCATCCTGGCACGCGTGCCGCTGGCTTCAGGGATGCTTACCGGCAAGTTTAAGCCTGACAGCACGTTCTCCCCCGACGATCACCGGGCGTTCAACCGCGAGGGCGAAGCCTTCGACCGGGGCGAGACCTTCTCCGGCGTGGATTACGACGTGGCGCTGCAAGCGGTCGAGGAACTCAAAGCGGTCTGCCCAGAAGGGATGAGCCTGGTGCAGTTTGCCCTGCGCTGGATTCTGATGTTCGACGCGGTGACGTGCGCCATTCCCGGCGCCAAGCGCCCTTCGCAGGCCGAGGAGAACATCGCCACCGTTGAGATGCCCCCCCTCTCGGAAAAAGTGATGGCTGAAGTACGGCGTATTTACGATCAATACATTCGTGAGTTGGTGCATCATTATTGGTAAAATGATATAGTGCGGAATACGTCCGGCATCGTGTAAGATCATAGTCTCAGCATGACTAAGGGCGGAAAACCATGCGGAACAAGTTTGTCACATTGCGTATAAGACTCATCGGCAGCATTTTCGTCATAACGGCGATTATTCTGCTGTTGTTCTATCTCCCGATGCGGCAGATCCTGATCGAGAGCTATACCACTTTGGAAGAGCAAACTGTATCCCGCAACGTTCAGCGCGCGATAAATCGAACCACCAGCATCATCGGAGATATTACAAAAACCGCTGCGGATTATGCTAGTTGGGACGATACCTATGCCTATATGGAAACGCTGGATCAGGTCTACATTGACTCCAACTACGTCGACTCTACCTACATCAACAACGAGCTTAATGTCATTATGTTGGTCAACACATCTGGGGAAGTTGTCTATGCCGATGCCTACGATTTCAAGGAGGAAACCCACATCCCAATTCCGCAACAACTTCTCGCGCTCAGCCCTGACGATCTCCTATTAGCTCCCACCCACTCGGAAGATGAGGTAGAAGGGCTTCTCGTCACGGGCAACCAGCCTATGCTTGTCGCGTCACAGCCAATCCTCACCAGCAGTTCGAAAGGCCCAACCCGTGGCGCATTGATTATGGCGCGTTTCCTAGACGAAGACATGGTTGCATATCTTGGTGAAACCCTCCAACTTTCTCTAGAAGTGGCTTGCACAGCAGATCCGGCGATTGGCCCGCAATTCCAGGCTGCCCGGGATACGATCTTGTCGAAAGATACAAATCTGTTAGTGAAGCCTGAGGACCAACAAACTATCAGTGGTTACACGATTGTAAACGATATATACGACAAACCGGCCGTAATCCTGCGCATCAATAGCCCCAGGGAAATTTACGCACAGGGCAGAGCCACCTTAGCCTATCTAGGCTCTGCAATTATGCTCGCGGGTGTGGCGTTCAGCGCAGCCATGTGGTGGCTCTTGGGGCGATTTGTATTCGTGCGCTTGAGTGACTTTCGCGCTGACGTCACACACATCGGTGTTTTAGGCAGCGCTGGCGATTTTTCTAAGCGTGTGCCAGTAACAGGCAAAGACGAACTATCCCAACTCGGCACCACGGTCAACGTAATGTTGGACAATCTGGAAGAGTACCAGAAAGAACTGTTGATCCAAAAACAACGTTTTGAGAACCTCGTCTCGGTGGCCCGCGCGACTGTCGAACGTCCTGATCTAGAAGCTACTATGAGAAATGCATTGGAAGCCGCGCGCGTCATCACCGGTGCTGAACGTGGTAGCGTGTTTGTCCTAGACGAACTCGGTGTGGTGACCCACAGCATCCTCGCTCGCGAGAATGTTAACAGCGTCGAACGGCAAGAAGTGGTCGGCCAAGTGATGGATATCGGCTTGGCCGGATGGGTAGCGCGCCATCGTCAAGCTGTCTTGGTGGACGACACCGAAGAAGACCCGCGGTGGTTCCCGCTGCCAGACATCCCCTACGAAGTCCGTTCCGCACTGGTCGTCCCCATCTTTAGTGGACCGCGAAAACTCGGCATCCTGACACTCACCCACCCCGAGGTTGGGCATTTCAACCAGGATGACCTGCAGTTAATGCAGGCCGCTGCCGATCAAATGGCGCTGGCGATTCGAAACGCGCAAATCTACGATGATCAACGGCGTTTGGCAGAACGCCAGACCACGCTCTACGAAGCCTTGCGCACTTTCGGCACACTGCTTGATCCAGAAGCTGTCCTTCTGGTGGCGGTTGAAAAAATCGCCCAGATGACCGACTGGCCGGTCGTCACAGTGCTCTTACCCGACAGGAGAACCGAAAAGCTGACGTTGCGCGCAGGTGCGGGCCAGCTTCCTCTCCCCGATCAATGGGGCATCGCACAAAACTACGGCAACATCGGGCGTGCATTCCGCACAGGCGAACTGCTCTACGTCGACAATACACAAACGCACACCGCCGGCGTGACCGTCTACGAGACAGCCGGCTCCCAGATCGTAGTCCCCCTGCGCTATGGACAACGCACCCTAGGCATTTTGAACATCGAACACGAGGGGGTCTACGCCTTCAGAGCCGATGATGTCATCCTCGCAGAATCGCTGGCGGATGCTATCGCGCTGGCGCTAGAAAACGCGCAGATACACAGTCACGTGCGGCAATACGCGGCGAACCTCAATATGATGTACTCTTTGGCACAGGTGACCAGCCGGTCACTGGAGCTCGAAAGCATCCTACCCGAGGCGCTGAACTCCATTCTGGATTCTCTCGAATTTGAGGCCGGCTTCATCAGCCTCTTCGACCCACAGGACGGGCAACTCTATCTCGCCGCCACACATGGTATCCCCGCCACGATGATCGAGCAACTGCAAGCTATTCTAAACCAAGACACGATCCGAGATTATGTTGCTCAACAACATATCCCTATGCTGATCGAGGACCTCTCCAAGCAAACGCCGATGATTGCCAGATTGAAGACCGAAGCCCCGCAGCTCTTTGAGCGCCTCCAGGAGTGGGGCATACATACCTACATCGGTACGCCTTTGGTCCAGCAAGGGCAAGCCTTGGGCATCATCGGAATGGTCGCACGCGAGCCGCGCATCCTGTCCTCGAACGATCAGGCTTTGCAGGTCACCCTGGTTCAACATCTCGCCACAGCGATCACCAACACGCGCCTGTTCCAGGCCATCACCGACGAACGTAGTCGCCTGAAGGCGCTCATCGAGTCCTCGAGTGATGGCATCATCTTCATCGATGCGAACCAGAAAGTGCCGGTCATCAATGCAGCGGCACTCAAGTTCCTGGACTTGCCAGTCGAACCACAGGAATGGATCAACCGCACCACCCTCGACTTTCTGAGTATCCTGCGCCAGTGTGCGCCCGAAGCCGCGCATACACTGCTCAAAGAGATCAGGCGCGTGCAGCGCACCGATGCGGAGCCGGCCGAAGGCGAGATCGAGGTGTTACCACGAATCCTCCACTGGTACAATCTCCCCGTAACGGCCGAAGATGCAGCGTTAGGCCGCCTGATTGTCCTCCATGATGTGACCGCGGAACACCTCGTGGAACGCATGCGCGAAGACTTGACACGCACCACCGTCCATGACCTGCGCAACCCACTCACCAGCATCTCTGGCGCCATTCAGTTGTTAGAGGATGGAATTCGGGATACACTCACAGCCGAACAAAAGCAGCTTTTCGACATCGCCAGCCGCAACACGCAGCGCATGCTGAATCTGGTCAACGCGATTCTGGACATCAACCGCCTGGAAGACGGGCAAATGCCACTAGAGCATACCATCATCAACCTACACGATTTTGTTGAAGACGTTATCCAATCCCAAATGCCACTCGCTATCGAAAAGTCCCTGCGCATCGAAAACGCGCTCTCCGCAGAATTGCCACCAGTGATGGGCGACCGGGATTTGTTGGAGCGGGTTTTTCAAAACCTCATCGGCAACGCGATCAAATTTACCCCTTCTGGCGGAATGGTGCGAATCACCGGACAAAAGAAAGCTGAAGATCCCACCAAACTCTACATCTCGATCAGCGATACCGGAACAGGTATTCCATCAGAAATCCAGGGCCGTCTGTTCGAGAAATTTACCAGTGGCAAGCAAGCCGAACGCGGTACCGGACTGGGATTGGCTTTCTGCAAAATGGTCCTTAACGCACACAAAGAGAACATCTGGGCGGAAAAAAGTGACGAGCAAGGGACAACCTTCACGTTCACCCTTTCACATATATAGCGCAGGAGCTACGCACTTTCATTTTAGGCAGGATTTTCAGGATATAAAGGTATTTTGATGCTGTTAATCCCGGTGGGAAAACACTAAAGTTTGTAACCCCCGTTTACAAGGACGATTACATCATGCTAACAGAACGCGAACGTTTTCTCCGAACCTTGTTCTTCGGTAATCCGGACAAAATCCCCCTCTCGCCTGGCGGGCCACGCGAATCTACATTGGAAGCCTGGCACACACAAGGATTGCCGGAGGATGTTGCTTGGTACAATTACCTGATGGAATTACTCGGAATTGATCGCCCCCCCACCAAGCCTCGCGTCGATCCCGGCGTCTCGTTCATCATGATCCCCACCTTCGAGGAAAAAGTACTCGAACACCGCGATGGGCATTACATCGTCCAGGATTGGATGGGCGCGATTACCGAAATCTCCGACGCGTACGATTACACCTACATCCGTTCCGCCAAGGACTTTGTCACCCGCAAGTGGCACGCGTTCCCGGTTAAAACGCGTGCCGACTGGGAGGAGAAAATCAAGTGGCGCTACAACCCTCACGATCCGGCGCGCTTCCCTACCGACTTCGAAGCGCGCTGTGCCGCGCTGCACGAGCGCGATTACGTGCTGCATCTTACCTTCAGCGGGCCGTTCTGGCAACTGCGCGAGTGGTGTGGCTTCGAGGGATTGTGCTTTCTGACGGTCGAGCAGCCGGACTTCGTCACGGAGATGGCTGAATTCTGGACGAATTTCGTCCTCGAAACCCTGGGACCCATTTTGCGCTTGGCCCCACCCGATCATATTCGCTTTAACGAGGATATGGCCTACAAGCTGCACAGCATGATCTCGCCCAAAATGGTGCGACGTTTCATCATGCCGGGATGGGAAGCGTGGATCAAGGCGATCAAGGCCGCCAACCCCCGCTGCGTGGTGGAGATCGACTCTGACGGCTACGTGGGCGAGTTGATCCCGCTGTGGATCGAGGCCGGCGTGGACGCCTGCTCGCCGATGGAGGTCGCCGCGGGGAACGACATCGTTGCCTTCCGCCAGCAATACGGCACGCAGATAGCCTACCTCGGCGGCATCGACAAGCGCGCGCTGGCCAAGGGCGGCGACGTGATGCGCGCCGAGCTGCTCCGCGTGATCCCGCCGTTGCTGGAAACCGGCGGCTTCATCCCCGGCTGCGATCACGGCGTTCCGCCGGACATTTCGTGGCCAAATTTTGTCGAATACACGCGGTTGCTGGCGCAACTGACGGGATGGTTGTAAAATGGCAGGATCGAAGAGAGGATATACAGAAACATCCGAGAGAGAGGTGAACTCACAATGACTGCAGAAAGAGTCTTAGGAACGTTATCAACGAGAGAATTCGAAGAATTAGTCGAACACACAATTGACAAACGACTTGAGGTTTGGCTTACACAATTAACCGATGCCTGGATGAATTTCCCGGATGAAGAAAATACCCCTCTGCGTCCCGATTTTGTTGCCGCGCTCAAGCGTTCTCGGGAACAAGCACAAAAGGGAGAAGGCATAGATCTGGAAACATTCCGTAAACAGTTCAGAAAATGAAAGCCTACGGAATCATTCTAACACCTGAGGCGCAAACCGACTTGGAGCACTTTGATGCTATGCTCCAAGAACGACTCTTGGATAAAATAGAATGGATAGGCCACAATCTTGAGTTATTGCGCCACCAAGCGCTGCAAGGTCAAGAATGGAAAGGTTGTTTCAAATATCGAATTGGTGATTATCGCATCATTTATCAGATAGAATGGGCAAGTCACAAACTGATCGTCTTGAAAGTTGCACATCGCCGCGAAGTATACGAATAATCCCCACAAACATAAAAGGAGCCACTATGAAAGGTATCATTCTCTCTGGCGGACTGGGAACGCGCCTCTACCCCCTTACCGTCTCCCTGTCCAAGCAAATCCTCCCTATCTTCGACAAGCCGATGATCTACTATCCGCTCTCGGTGCTGATGTTCGCCGACATCCGCGAGTTCCTCATTATCTCCACGCCACAGCACATTGAACTGTACGAAAAGCTCTTCGGCGATGGATCGCGGCTTGGACTGAGCATCGAGTACATTGTGCAACCACGTCCAGGGGGCATCGCGCAGTCGTTCCTGCTCGGTGAAGACTTCATCGGTGGGCAGCCGTGCGCGCTTATCCTCGGCGACAACTTCCTCTACGGGCACGGGCTTTCGGATTTGATGGAGGAAGCGGGCCAGCTCAACGACGGGGGCATGGTCTTCGCCTACTACGTGCAAGACCCGGAGCGGTACGGCGTCGTCGAATTCGACAAAGACCTCAACGCCCTGAGCATCGAGGAAAAGCCGCAGCAGCCCAAGTCAAACTACGCCGTCACCGGTATCTACTTCTACGATCAGGATGTGGTGGACGTGACCAAGAACCTCAAACCGTCCGCGCGCGGCGAACTGGAAATCACCGACGTCAACAAAGAGTATCTGCGGCGTGGGAAGCTGAAAGTCCGCATCTTTGGACGCGGCTTCGCCTGGCTGGACACCGGCACACACGAGAGCCTGCTGGAAGCCAGCGACTTCGTGCAAACCATCGAGCACCGCCAGGGCCTCAAAGTCGGCTGCATCGAGGAAATTGCCTACCGCAAGGGCTACATCGGACCGGAAGAACTGCTCAAAATCGCCGATTTCTCGAAGGATAATCCCTACTGTCTCTACCTGCGCGAACTGGCGCAGCAGCCGCAGACAATGGTCGTATGATCTGCAGAACCTTTCCGTAGACGCGGAAACGCGAAAACGATAGGTGATGCGTAATCCTACACTTCATCACGCATCACGTATCACGTATCACGCATAACTTTCACCGCAAGGAGTAAAATAATGTCACATCCCAAATTAACCGCACAATTGTATACCGTCCGTGATTTCTGCAAGACGTTGACGGACTTCGATGCCAGTATGAAGAAAGTCGCCGACATTGGCTACACTGCCGTGCAAGTCTCCGGCATCGGGCCGATTCCGCACGAGGATGTGAAGGCCGTGACTGACAAGTATGGCCTCAAGATCGTCATCACCCACGTCGGCTTCGACTACCTGCAAAACGAGATCGACGCCGCCATCGCCCAGCACAAGCTGTGGGAGTGCCCCAACGTCGCCGTCGGCAGCATGCCCCGCCCCTACCACGAGATGGGCGAAGAGGGGTTCCACCAATTTGCCAAGGACGCCACCGCAGTCGGGAAGAAGTTAGCCGATGCCGGACTGACCTTCAGCTACCACAACCACAGCTTCGAGTTCGTGCGCTTCGGCGACCGCACCGGGCTGGACATTATCTACGAAGAGAGCGATCCGCGCTACCTGCAAGCCGAAATCGACACCTACTGGATCCAGCACGGCGGCGGCGACGTCGTCGCCTGGATCAAGCGGATGAAGAACCGGATGCCCGTGATCCACTTCAAAGACATGGTGATGGTCCGCGGCGAGCAGATGTGGGCCACGCAACAGACGATGGCCGAAATCGGCGAGGGCAATCTCAACTGGCCGAAAATCATCAAGGCGTGCAAGAAAGCCAACGTCGAGTGGTACGCCATCGAGCAAGATCGTTGTATGCGCGATCCCTTCGAGAGTTTGAAAATCAGCTACGACAATTTGCGCGCGATGGGCGTGGAATAGGACATCAGGCACACTATGAACATCACCAAAATCGAAAGCGTCGGATTCTCGCCCGCCCGTCTGGGGCGCATTACTACCCTGATGCAGCGTTACGTGGACGACGGCAAGCTCGCCGGCATCATCGCGACGGTCGCGCGGCGCGGGCAAACCGCCTACATGGAAAAGTTCGGGATGATAGACATCGAGGCGAACAAGCCAATGGAGTTTGATGCCATTTTTCGCATCGCCTCGATGACCAAGCCCATCACCAGCGTCGCCGTTATGATGCTATACGAGGAAGGCCATTTCCACCTCAACACGCCGATCTCAAATTTCATCCCAGGCTTCAAGGACACCAAGGTCTTCGTGCGTGAGGCAGACGACGGCAGCATCGAAGTCGCCGACCTCGAACGCCCACTCACATTCCGCCACCTCTTCACCCACACCGCCGGCCTGAGTTACGGCTGGAAGGAGGACGATCCGGTGGACCGGCAGTATCAAAAAGCGCAAAAAGAATCCGGCATCGATATGCGAAAGGCGACGGTGAAGGACCTGGTTGAGAGCCTGACCACGCTGCCGCTGGCCTTCCAACCGGGGACAAAATGGCGCTATAGCTATGCAATCGACGTACTCGGCTATATCATCGAGGTGATCTCCGGCAAATCGCTGGACGCCTTCCTCAAAGAGCGTCTCTTCGCGCCGTTGGGGATGGTTGACACAGACTTTTACGTTCCCAAGGCCAAAGCCAACCGGTTGTGCGCGCTGTACGGACATCCCAACAGCCCCGACAAACTGGAGCTGATTGAGACGCCGGCACATAGCCAGCGTTTCCAGAAACCGGCATTCCTGTCCGGCGGCGGCGGACTGGTGTCCACCGTCCACGATTACGCCCGCTTCGCGCAGATGCTCGTCAACGGCGGCGAGCTGGACGGCGTGCGGGTGCTCAGCCCCACCACTGTGGCGCTGTACAGCATCAACCACATGCCCGAAGCCGCGCTCCCTTACGGCTTCGCGGAAGGCGAGGACCTCTACCATTGGGGTTACGGCTATAGCCTGGGCACGCGCGTGCTGATGGACGTTTCCAAGAGCGGCATCGCCGGTTCGGTCGGAGAATTCGGCTGGGACGGCGCGTTCAGCACCTACGTCTGGATCGATCCCCAAGAGGCGCTCTACGGCCTGCTGATGCTGCAACACGCGCCCAACGCCTACTACCCCATCGCGCAGCAGTTCAAACAACTGACGTACCAGGCGCTCGTGTAGAACTTAAACCTGACAGGTCTCAGGCAAACTTTGTTTGCACGACCTGTCAGGTTTTTAGTAGGAGACCTTATGCTCCAACCGAACATTCTCATCGTGATGACCGACCACCAGCGGGCGGACACCGTCCTGCCGGAACATCCGGCCATTACACCCAACGTCGCGCGTCTGGCCGAAGACGGCGTGAACTTCACCAATGCCTACTGTCCCTCGCCGCACTGCTGCCCTTCGCGGGCCACGTTCTTCAGCGGCCTGTATCCCTCGCGCCACGGCGTCTGGAATAACATCTGCAACCGGCAGGCACTCAGCACTGGCCTCAATCCCGGCGTGCGGCTGTGGAGCGAAGACCTGGCCGAGGCCGGCTACGATTTGCACTTCTCCGGCAAGTGGCACGTCAGCGTCGAGGAATCGCCAAAGGATCGCGGCTGGACGGAGCACTTCGTCAGCGGAGCCAAAGGCGACTATCACGGCGCGCGCTGGGAGCACTACCGCGCGTTGGCAGCGCAGCCCGACCCGTCCAAACGTGGCGAAGGCGAAATCCTGCGCCCTGGCTATGGGACGTATCGCCTCTACGGGACGGCGGACAGCCCCGGCCAACACGACGAACGCGCCACACAGCACGCCCTCGACCTGCTGCCGCAACTCGGCCAACGCAGCGATCCCTGGGGTCTCTTCGTCGGCCTCATCGGGCCACACGACCCTTACGTTGTACCGCAGAAATATCTAGATCTATACAACCTGGACGACGTCCCCCTGCCCTACAGCTACGGGGATGAACTGACCGACAAACCCCGCATCTACCAGCGCATGCGCGAGATGCGCTTCGGGCAACTTTCGCCGCGCGAAGTCCGCGAGGGCATCCGGCATTTCTGGGCCTACTGCACCTATCTCGACGACCTCTTCGGGCAGATTCTCACCGCGCTAGACGCGACCGGACAAGCAGAAAATACGCTCGTCTTGTACATCGCCGATCACGGCGACTACTGCGGCGAGCACGGCCTGTTCGCCAAGGGCATCCCATGCTTTCACGGCGCGTACCACATCCCGGCGGTGATCCGCTGGCCTGCCGGGCTGCGCCATCCCGGACGGCGCGTAGATAGCTTCGTCTCACTCGCCGACTTCGCGCCGACGTTCCTGAGCCTGACCGGGCAGCCGCTTGACCGGCACTTTGCCGGCACAAGCCTCGTGCCCTTCCTGCGTAACGAGACGCCACCCACCTGGCGCGACGCCATCCACACCCAATGCAACGGCGTCGAACTTTACTACACACAGCGCTCAGTGATAACGCGCGAGCACAAATACGTCTTCAAC
>Ga0209614_1001070_pt1 | contig 21679 bp, 19 predicted proteins | sample BlaSprsedimmetaG_FD_185484 | JGI IMG/M metagenome (GOLD analysis project Ga0209614, IMG submission 185484) | Hot spring sediment bacterial and archeal communities from California, USA to study Microbial Dark Matter (Phase II) - Blank Spring... ... | reverse complement strand
AATTAGATGCAACAGGTAGGAGACTGCCGAGGGTATATTGTAAATAAATACGGTAAGCAGGAGTATATTGAAATAGAAGTACAACGGATAATTGGAGGCATCACGGGGTTGATTGGGATAGATATACAGAAAAAGAAACATCAGCAAAACACCGGTATGCAAAATGTGGAAAACAGGGCGGAATATGCGGAAAAATTGGTTTGATGCAATGGTTTTCAGGTTCATCAGTGAACCCGAGGCTCCCAAAATGAAAATGACAAAGAAAAGAACCAAAAAAAGAATCTGGAACGATCGCATAACCTCAAATTATCAGTTTGTAAACTAGTTGAAACATAAAACAAAACAGCATTGTAATCGCATAATAATTTCTTTATCAGTTTTTTAATTGAAGAAAACGACATTTTTAACTGCCCGACAATTAAATATTTCAAAAATCAAGGGCAAAGGTACAGAAATAGAAGAAAGAAAAACCAACAGTCCAACGAAAGAATTCCATTAAATCATATTTGACAGGGAAACTGTAAAAGAGAGATCATCTTTGACCACATGGGGTATCAGGAGAAAAATGCTTGAATGTACATTTAACTATTTTCAACAGTAAATATTAAATGCTTTACAAAAGTAAAACCATGGTCGAAAACAATAATTCCTACAGACATTACAAATTAGTACAAACGCAGCTTTTGGAAAAAAGAAAAACAGAACATGAACCAGGGGAGGAGAGGAGCCTGTGAAATTCAGAGTGAAAAATTGTCATGTTATTGAATTTAGTGTCTTAATATAATATAAAGTTCATTCATTGAGTATATTAAAATAATAAATTTGATGTAATTTATAGAAAAATAGTAATTTGTTCAGGTAATTTGCAAGAAACAACAATTATTTATATTTATATTGTTGATAATCAGTTTCATATTGAATAATATTGCAAGTAAATTATAACGTCTGTTTTCAGCAGAATTGGAGTTTTACAGCAAAAAATGAAATACAGATGATGGAGAAGCTTTCGAAAGTACATTAAAATATTTCTTTTTTGTTTTGGATATCATTGTGCAATACATTACATTTGTATAATTAACTGTGGTTACTCAGGCAAAATGAAAGAGCGCATACAGAAATTCATTGATTACAAAAGTATAACACCAGGTGAACTGGCTGATATACTTGGCGTACAGCGCTCCAATATATCGCATATCCTGAATGGCCGCAACAAACCGGGGGCGGTTTTTATCGAGAAATTTCTGCTCGCTTTTCCCAGGGTTAATGCCCGGTGGTTGTTTACCGGGGAAGGACCAATGGTTATGGGTGAGGCAAAATCATCTGCCGAAATAGATGAATTGAAGAGCGAGCCGGAAATTCCTTATATAACAAAGATTTCAACTTCAAAGACGAATACTGGAAAGCAGAAGAGAACCCTTGAAAAAGTTGTTCTGCTCTATTCCGACGGCTCTTTTGTTTCTTATGATCCGGTATGAAATTACAAACGACACAAAGCATGTTGTACAACATAAAAAATATTTTACATTTGTACACGAAGTTGTATTTTTTATTTTTACATTTGTAATAATTTAAAAATGACAGGATGATAGTTAAATTATAGCTTACCTGATTTACAAGCCCGGAATTAAAGCCATCAAAGATTACTAAGGCAAAAGAAGGAACCGTCACAAGATGTTTGGCGGTTCTTGTTTTTATATACACTCTCTTTTCTGCAAAGCAATCTTACATCTTGCTTTAAGGATGCGTATAGTACAGTAAATAATAATTATATTTGCGCGTAAATCAGTTAAGCATGGGTAAAAAATCTGTCTCCACATTTGTTGTTGCCGAAAATATACCTTTAAACCCAACCAATTATCTCATTCGGTTAAAGTCTCCTCATCCTCTGCCGGTTATTAAACCCGGACAGTTTGTGAATGTGGACATTAACAACACTAGTGAAATATTTTTGCGCCGACCCTTTTCGGTTTTTGAGGTTGATTATGCACAAAATGTGCTTTCCATCATCGTAAAAATATTGGGCCGGGGCTCAAAAAAACTTACAGAGGCAAAGTCCGGCGACCCAATCAGCCTGATTTATCCGCTCGGAAAGCATTTTACATATCCTGAAAAAGGAGAAAAAATACTGGCTGTTGGCGGTGGCAGCGGACTGGCGCCGATGCTTTTTTTGGCCAGGGAGTCGGGCCTGCCTGCCAGGAATGTAGATATTGTTATCGGTGCCCGCAGCGCGGCCGATCATGTCGATACCACTGCATATACTGTTTTTGGCAATATTCACCTTACCACCGAAGATGGTTCGCTGGGTACCAAAGGGTTTGTTACCGATCACCCGCTGCTGAGGGCCAACCTGGAAAATTACAACAGAATATATGCCTGCGGTCCGGACGGTATGATGAGAGCAGTTGCCGGTAAAGCTAAAGCAGCCGGAGTCTTTTGTGAAGTATCGCTCGAAAATTTGATGGCCTGCGGTTTTGGGGTTTGTCTGTGCTGCATCGAACCTACGGTAAAGGGTAACCTGTGCGTGTGCACCGAAGGTCCGGTTTTTAATATAAACGATTTAAAATGGCAGATTTAGGAATAAAAATTCATCAGTTATCATTGAAAAATCCGGTGATGCTGGCTTCGGGGACCTGTGGATTTGCAGAAGAAATTAACGATTTTTACGACGTTTCTCAACTGGGTGGCATTGTTCTGAAGGGCACCACTCCACACAACCGCGACGGAAACCTTTATCCGCGTATGGCAGAAACGCCTTCGGGAATGCTGAATGCAGTCGGACTGCAAAACAAGGGGATTGATTATTTTATTGAAAATATATATCCCCGCATCAGGGATTACGACACTCCGCTCATTGTAAACGTAAACGGTTCTACCGTGGAGGAGTACATAGAGGTGACGGAAAAAGTGAATGAACTGGAAAAAATTCCGGCTATTGAGCTGAATATCAGTTGTCCGAATGTGAAAGAGGGCGGAATGGCTTTCGGAATCACCTGTCCGGGAGCCATAGCGGTAACCCGCGAGGTGCGAAGGGTATATAACAAAACACTTATTGTGAAACTTTCGCCCAATGTTACCGATATATCTGAGATTGCCAAAGCCGTGGAAGGAGAGGGAGCCGACAGTGTTTCGCTGGTAAATACATTTCTGGGAATGGCCATCGATGCTGAAAGCCGTAAACCATTGCTGTCAACTGTTACCGGCGGTTTATCGGGTCCGGCTATAAAACCCATTGCCCTGCGCATGGTTTGGCAGGTATCGCGGGCTGTAAAAATTCCGGTGATCGGGATGGGGGGTATTATGAATACTGCCGATGCTATTGAATTTCTGCTGGCCGGTGCTTCTGCCGTTCAGGTGGGTACGGCTTTGTTTAAAGACCCGTTTATTCCGCTGCAGATTATAAGTGGTATTGAGGAGTATCTGGAAAGGCACAAATTGGGTTCTGTTGGGGATTTGATTGGTGGTTTACAAATGTAAACAACAACTATTTTGTAATTTCAAAGTAAAATCTCCCCCGCTAAAGAAGTACTTTCTGGTTTTCTTTTTTTCAATCAATTCTTTTATTAAATTACCTGTCTGAAATGTGAAGCAAATTTTAAGGAAAGATTAACAAAAATTGCAATGTGAACATTTCAATTTTTACTGTGTTTAATAAAGTGAATATAGCAAAAAAAGACTAAAAAGATCAAAATATGTCAAAATTTAACATCGTAATGCCCAAGCTGGGTGAAAGCATCCAGGAAGGCACTATAACAAAATGGTTTGTGAAAGAAGGAGATAGCATAGAAGAAGACGATATGCTCTTTGAAGTTGCAACCGATAAAGTGGATTCGGAGATTCCTTCACCGGTAGATGGTGTGATAGAAAAAATTCTGCATGCTGTGGACAGTCTGGTACCTGTGGGTGAAGTAGTTGCTGTTGTTAATACTGCCGGCGATGAAGATGAGGAAGATGCCGGTACACCGGATGAAAATACTCCTGAAAACAGTTCCGAAAAGCAGGATGACTCGGAAAAAGAGAGCAAGGATGATTTGAAAAAAGACGAAGGGAAAACGCCTTCCCGGGAAATGTCAAACCGCTTTTATTCTCCGCTGGTGAGAACCATTGCCAAAGAAGAAAACATTTCTGCCGAAGAGCTGGAATCCATCGAGGGTTCGGGGGCCAATGGCAGGGTTCAGAAGAAGGATATTCTGGATTACCTCGAAAAAAGGAAGAAGCCATCAACCTCAGAGCAAAAACCTGCAGCCGAAACTGCAGAGGGAATAACAACAACCGTTGAAAGGAAAGCTGCCCCTCGGGTTACTGCCGGTGAAGGCGACAAGGTTGTTGAAATGGACCGGGTACGTAAAATGATTGCAGACCACATGGTGATGTCGAAACAGGTTTCACCTCATGTAACTTCGGTGGTAGAGGCCGATGTAACTGAATTGGTGTTCTGGCGCGAAAAGAACAAAAATGCTTTCCAGGAAAAGCACGGAGAGAAAATTACCTTCATGCCTTTCTTTATTGAAGCTACGGCGGCAGCTCTGGCTGAATTCCCGATGGTCAATTCATCGGTGGATGGAGATAAAATCATTCTGCGCAACAATATTAATATAGGTATTGCTGTGGCAAAGCCTGACGGAAACCTGATTGTTCCGGTGATGAAAAATGCCGAGCAGAAAAACCTGGTAGGCCTGACCAAAGAACTGAACAGGCTGGCCGGTGCGGCAAGGAACAATAAGCTTTCGGCCGATGAAATTCAGGGGGGAACGTTTACCATCACCAATTTCGGGTCGTTCCGCAACATCATTGGCACTCCAATAATTAACCAGCCTCAGGTGGCTATTCTGGCTACCGGAAGCATCGAAAAAGTTCCGGCTGTTATTGAAACACCCACAGGCGATGCTATTGCCATCAGGCATAAAATGTTCCTGTCGCTTTCTTACGACCACCGGGTGGTAGATGGCGCACTTGGAGGCGCCTTCCTGAGAAAAATTGCAGACTTACTCGAACAATTTGATACAAACCGCTCAATTTGAAATAGAAATGAAAGATTTAAAAGTACCAAAAATTTATACAATTAAGAAAACCGATAAGGAAACGCTCGAAAAATGGTACAGGCTGATGACCATTGGCCGGGCCATTGACGAAAAAGCACCAAATTATTTGAAACAGGCCATCGGATGGTCATATCACGCTCCTTATGCCGGACACGATGGAATTCAACTGGCTTTGGGACAGGTGTTTGTGCAGAAAAAAGACCACATGTTCTTGTACTACCGCGATATGCTCTCTGCTTTATCGGCAGGATTAACTACCGAAGAAATTATTCTGAACGGGATTTCCAAGGCAACCGATCCGGCAAGTGGCGGAAGACACATGTCGAACCACTTTGCCAAGCCGGAATGGAACATCCACACCATGTCTTCGGTTACCGGTAATCACACGCTGCATGCTGTTGGGGTTGCAAGGGCAATAAAATATTACGGCGAAGATGCGGTTGCTTTCGGCAGCATGGGTGAATCTTCGGTGAGTGAAGGATTTGTTTACGAAGCATTTAACGGCGCCGACAAAGAGGAATTGCCTGTGGTGTTTGTGATTCAGGATAACGGTTACGGTATTTCTGTTCCGAAGAAAGACCAAACGGCTCAGCGCAAGGTGGCCAATAACTTTTCAGGATTTAAAAACCTGCGGATTATTCACTGTAACGGGAAAGATGTGTTCGACTCGATGAATGCCATGGCCGAAGCCAAAAAGTATGCCCTGGAAGAAAGCAAACCAGTGATTGTGCAGGCCAACTGTGTGCGTATGCATTCCCATTCAAATTCAGACGATCATCTTCTTTATCGCAGTGAATCGGAGAGAAACTATGTAATGGAGTATGATCCGCTGGAAAAATACAGAAGAATGTTGCTGCGGTATGAACGTTTTACCGAAGAAGAACTTCAGGCTATTGAGGAAGAAGCCAGACAAGAGATTAAAACAGCCCACAAGGCTGCCCTGAAGGCTCCTGATCCTTCACCGGATTCGATTTTCGATTTTGTTTTGCCTGAACCATATCCGGCAGATAAATATCCCGACGGAGTGCACAGCAAAGAAGGTGATAAGAAAAAACTGATTACTGCGCTGAACGAAACCCTGAAAGCAGAATTCCGCGAAAATCCTGACACATTTATGTGGGGACAGGACATGGCCAACAAAGATAAAGGAGGAATTTTCAATGTTTCCAAAGGGTTACAAAAAGAGTTTGGACCCAAAAGAGTTTTTAATGCACCCATTGCCGAAGATTTTATTATGGGTACGGCAAATGGAATGTCGCGGTACAACAATAAGATTCGGATTGTAATTGAAGGAGCTGAATTTGCCGACTATTTCTGGCCGGCCATGGAACAATATGTGGAAACCAGTCACGACTACTGGCGATCGAACGGAAAATCTTCTCCCAATCTTGTCATTCGCCTTGCGTCGGGTGGGTATATCGGTGGCGGGCTTTATCACTCGCAGAACATTGAGGGCGCTTTGGTTTCCATTCCGGGAGTACGAATTGTTTATCCGTCTTTTGCCGACGATGCGGCCGGATTGCTGCGCACGGCCATCCGTTCCCAAGGGCCAACCATGTTCATGGAGCCGAAAGCTTTGTATCAAAGTCCGAAAGCTGCAACCGTGGTGCCCGACGATTTTGAAGTTCCGTTTGGTAAAGCACGCATCAGAAAAGAAGGAAAGGATTTGACCATTCTAACTTATGGAAATGCAACGCATTTGAGTTTGGATGCTGCAAAAAAACTTGAAGAAGAAGGGTTTAGTGTTGAAGTAATTGATTTGAGGTCGCTTATACCGCTCGACGAGGAAACGATACTGGAGTCGGTAAAAAAGACGAACAAAGTTTTAATTGCCCACGAAGACAAGGTATTTGGTGGTTTTGGCGGAGAACTGAGTTCTCTTATTACCGAAAAAGCATTTGAATACCTCGATGCTCCGATAAAAAGGGTAGGTTCTACGTTTACACCGGTAGGTTTTAATACCATTCTTGAAAAGGCCATTTTGCCCGACATGAAGAGGGTTTATGATGCAGCTAAAGATTTAATTTTGTACTAAAAATCCGAAAAAATGAGCAAAAAGTCAGCAAAGAAAACAGCTATTATTTACAGTTTTCATACACAGAAATCGAAAAAAGCAGCTGAAAAAATCATCGATGCATGGGGAAAATCAGATATTGAAGCGGTAAATGCAGAGGAGATTGAAAAAGAAACATTTGAAAAGTACGATAATTTTATTTTAAGTGCTCCCACCTGGTTCGACGGGGAGTTGCCCAACTACTGGGACGAATTTGTGCCCGACCTTGAGGAAATGGATTTGAAAGAAAAGAAGTTTGCCATATTCGGACTGGGCGACCAAAAGGGCTATCCCGAAAACTTTTGCGATGCCATAGGCATTCTGGCGGAAATTATTGGAGATTGCGGTGGTAACATCGTTGGCCATACCCCGCTTGAAGGTTATACCTTTGAATCGTCGAGAGCACAGCAGGGCGACGAATTTGTGGGATTGCCACTGGACCAGGAAAACCAGGCCCGCATGACTTCCAACAGGGTAAAAAAGTGGGTAGAACAGCTGAAAGAAGAGTTTAAATAAGCCGGCAAACCATGCTTTCGGTAATGGTGAAAAGCTGTTTGCTTCGGGCAGACAGCTTTTACTTGTAAAAAAGTATTTGTTTCTTTACCGGTAACTATGAAAAATGCGAAAAAGAACTTTCTGAAAAGACCGGAATACCCGGGAGGAAAAGAGGCATTTAAAGCCTACCTGAAATCAAATCTCGTTTATCCTGATGAAGCGAAACAAAAGCGCATTGAAGGAGTTGTACAGCTGCTTGCGCAAATCGACGACAACGGGAATGTGGGTGAAGTTACAGTGGAAAAAGGAATAGGTGGCGGATGCGACGAAGAGGCGGTCAGATTGATTAAAAATGTGCAGTTTGGCAGTGTGAAAAACCGCGGAGTAAGGCTAAAAACCAGAAAGCGCTTCCGGGTTGAATTTAAATTACCCCGACGGCAGAAAAAAATCAGTTATTCGGTATCACCGGCGCAAAAAACGGCTTCACCTGAAAAAGGGAAACAAGGCGATAAAACATATTCCTACACCATCCGGTTGAATTCCTGAAATTACAACTCGTACAAAATCAACAATTTACACATTTGTAAATATTGTTTGTTACAAATGTGTAAATTAAGTCAGTTTGTCAACGTTCCCTTCAGGTACTCTGTTTCCGGCTTTTGGCATCTTGCCATCATTTTTTGTTTTCATCGTTTAATTATTCTTACCAAATCCAATTTCAATCGGCCATTTAGTTTTCAGATACGTTTTATTCATTAATTTTGTGGCTTTTAAATTTTAAACATTCAGAACGTGTCTGAAACAAGGTATATATTCGTAACCGGCGGAGTAACATCATCTCTGGGCAAAGGCATTCTGGCGTCGTCGCTTGCCAAATTGCTTCAATCGAGAGGCTACAACGTTACCATCCAAAAGCTTGATCCTTATATTAATGTCGATCCGGGCACACTCAATCCTTATGAACACGGAGAGTGTTATGTAACCGAAGACGGTGCAGAAACCGATCTCGATCTGGGACATTACGAGAGGTTTTTAAACGAACCCACCTCGCAGGCCAACAATGTGACTACCGGAAGAATATACCAGTCGGTTATCAGCAAAGAGCGTCGGGGCGATTACCTTGGTAAAACCGTTCAGATCATTCCGCACATCACCGATGAAATTAAGCGTCGCATTAAAATATTAGGTTCGAAAGGGAAATACGACATTGTAATTACCGAAATTGGCGGTACTGTGGGCGATATTGAATCGCTTCCGTACATTGAATCGGTTAGGCAGCTGAAACGCGAGCTGGGTTCACGGGCCATTGTGGTGCACCTTACCCTGGTGCCCTACCTTGCGGCTACCGGCGAACTGAAAACAAAGCCAACACAGCACTCGGTAAAGTTGTTGCTCGAGGCCGGAGTTCAGCCCGATATACTGGTTTTGCGCACCGAACATGAAATTGATTCAACCATACGCGAAAAGGTTGCGCTGTTTTGTAACGTTGATCCCGATGCTGTGGTGCAGTCGATTAATGTACCTACCATTTACGAGGTTCCATTAAAAATGCTTTCGGAGAAACTCGACGTTACGGTGTTGAAAAAGCTGGGGCTGGAAATAAGTGAAAAGGTTGATTTAGGCGCATGGAACACTTTTCTGAAAAAGCTTAAAAACCCGAAAAGCACCATCACTGTTGGGTTAATTGGCAAATATGTGGAACTGCGCGATGCCTATAAATCCATCGCCGAATCGCTGGTGCATGCCGGGGCTCAGAACCTGTGTGACGTGGAGGTTGAATGGATTCATTCGGAAACGCTTGAAGCCGATAACCTGAATGAAAAGCTGTCGGGGTTGAACGGTATCATTGTGGCGCCGGGTTTCGGACACCGTGGTATGAAAGGAAAAATATTTGCAGCCCGTTATGCGCGCGAGAACAACATTCCTTACCTGGGGATTTGCCTGGGGATGCAGGTAGCTGTGATTGAGTTTGCACAGAATGTTTTAAACCTGCAAGGGGCAGATTCAACAGAAATGAACCCTAAAACTCCGCATCCTGTAATCGATTTGATGGAAAACCAGAAAGGAATTACCGATTACGGCGGAACCATGCGGCTGGGGGCTTACGAGTGCCGCATCATTAATAAAGACTCGAATGTGTGCAAGGCATACAATAAATTAACAGTATATGAAAGACACCGCCACAGGTACGAGTTTAACGACGGATACCGCGAACAGTTTATTCGTGCAGGTATGGTTCCGGCGGGAGTTAACCCGGAAACCGATTTGGTTGAAATAATTGAAATACCTTCGCATAAATGGTTCGTTGGTGTGCAGTTTCATCCTGAATACCGGAGTACCGTACTTAATCCCCATCCGCTGTTTGTTGATTTCGTTAAAAATTGCTTAGTAAAAGAATAATAATGGATAGAAATTCAATCATAGGTGTTGCACTGATTTTTGCTATTCTCGTTGTTTTTTCCATTGTCAATCAGCCTTCGCAGGAGCAAATAGAAGCTGCCAAAAGACGGCGCGATTCCATAGCGCTGGTTCAGGCGGAAGCTGAAAGAGCTTTACTACAGGAGCAGGAAAGGCGTCAGTCAGCGCAACCTGCCGAACCGGAAGAATTGTTACCTGATGCGGTTGATGAAGGCAGTAAATTGCAGGAAAAAATCGACCAGTTTGGCGTATTTGGTCCTGCCGCTCTGGGCGAAGAGGAGTTTTTTACGCTGGAAAACAACCTGATGATCATCACCTTTACCAATAAGGGTGGCAAAATTTACTCGGTTGAACTAAAAAATTACCAAACACACGATTCGCTGCCGCTGATATTATTTGAAGGCGACAAAACACAATTCGGACTGAACTTTTTTGCGCAAAACCGCAGCATACAAACCGAACAGTTGTACTTTACGCCCGGGTTTAGACAGAAATCGGTTGTGGTCTCCGGACCTGAAGTAAGAACCGGCAGTGAAGGCCGTATCCGGTTTAACGAAGACCATCCCGGTGGAAAAGAGTCGGTCAGTTTCAGAATGGAAGTGGCGCCGGGCAGATTTATGGAGCACATTTACACGCTGGAATACAATTCATTCCTGGTTGATTTCGATTTGAACATTCAGGGAATGGAGCAGTACATTGCCGCCAACCAAACCCAGCTCAATTTCACCTGGTCGTTCGATGTTCCGCGCCAGGAACGCCCCTCCCGGTTTGGCGAAGACAGGTACACCAACATTACCTATAAGTTTTTTGAAGACGATGTGGACAACCTTTCACAAAGCAAATCGGACGAGGAAAACCTGAGTACCCGTGTGAAATGGATAGGATTTAAACAGCTGTTTTTCAATTCTACCATCATCGCGAACGAATCATTTCCCAATGCTTATGTGCGCTCCGAAAGGTTTGAGGATCATCCCAAATACCTGGCCCACTTTTCTGCCGATATTGCCATTCCCTACCAGGGCACCGGAAGCGAGCAGGTAGGTATGCAGTTTTACTTTGGCCCCAACCATTACCAAACGTTGCGGCAATACGGAATTGACCTTGAGCGGCAGGTTTACCTGGGATATGCCATTGTGCGTCCGGTGAACAAATACCTCATCATTCCTATTTTTAACTTCCTGCGCCGGTTTATCGATAATTTCGGAATCATCATTCTGCTGCTTACTATATTCATAAAAACGATTTTATTCCCGTTTACCTATAAATCGTATGTATCGCAGGCCAAAATGCGTGCGCTGAAGCCCGAAGTGGATGAAATAACCAAAAAATTTGGCAACGACAAACCCATGGAAAAACAGCAGGCTACTATGGCCCTTTACAAAAAAGCCGGGGTAAACCCCATGGGTGGCTGTTTGCCAATGCTTCTGCAGTTTCCCATTCTGATTGCCATGTTCTTTTTCTTTCCCACATCTATTGAGCTGAGGCAGGAAAGTTTTCTGTGGGCAACCGACTTGTCAACCTACGATTCCATATTGGAACTGCCATTCACCATACCGTTTTATGGCGACCACGTGAGTTTATTCACGCTGCTTATGACCGTTACCACCATTATTTCAACCCGACTGAACCAGCAGGCTACCACCTCGCAGGGAATGCCCGGGATGAAAACCATGATGTACATGATGCCAGTCATGTTCCTGTTTATCCTGAATAGTTATTCCTCGGGGCTGAGTTATTACTATTTTCTGGCCAACGTAATTACCATAGGTCAAACCTATCTCATCCGATCGTTTACCAACGAAGAAAAAATCAGGGCGCAGCTGCAGGTGAACAAGAAGAAACCGGTGAAGAAATCGAAGTTTCAGAAACGACTGGAAGAAATGGCCAAACAACAGGGCAGGCCATCTTCTAAAAAGAAATAAATGTCGAACATTTGTTAAAAAAGCCGGATACTCCGGCTTTTTTTTTTTCAATACCCCGTTAAACTATTTAAAATTCATTTCGTCAAAAACACATTAATCGTTAAAAAAAGCTACAATGAGAAAATTTGGATTTTTAATTATGACCTTTCTTCTTATTTCTGCAACAGCCATGGCACAGCCCGGTCAGCGGAATATGGACCCGGAAGAAATGGCCAAACGCCAGACCGAGCAATTAAAAGAAGCGGTAGGACTGGATAACGAACAGGAAAAGAAAGCGCACGAGATTTACCTTGAAACCGGTAAAAAAATGAGTGCCATGCGAGAAGAAATGCAGGGCGGCGGTTTTGAAGGAATGCGTGAAAAAATGCAGGAAATGAGAGCAGAACAAGACAAAGAACTGAAAAAAGTTCTTACAGAAGCTCAGTGGAAAAAGTACGAAAAATTTCAGGAAGAAAGACGTTCGCGCATGGGTCAGGGACGGCCCGGCGGCGGAAGAAGGTAGTTTTGTTTTTACATTAGTTTAGTTTGGTTTTTCGGAGAGGGTTTGCTTAGGCAGGCCCTTTCTTTTTGGTGGAGCTGCTGAACGTTTAACCCGAAAAATGCTGCTTCAGGTTCACCATTTTAATGGCGGTTACCGCAGCTTCGTCGCCCTTGTTCCCATGTTTGCCACCGGCGCGGTCTTTGGCCTGCTGCTGGTTGTTTGTGGTTAATACGCCAAAAATAAACGGCTTGTTGTATTTCAGGTTCAAATCCATTGTCCCTTTTGTAACTCCGTCGCAAATATAGTCGAAGTGGCGTGTTTCACCCTGAATAACGCATCCCAGCAAAATAACAGCATCTACATTTTCAAGTTCGGCAAAATATTGAGCTCCCAGCGGTAATTCAAAACTGCCGGGAACATATTTTACCAGAATATTGTCATCGGTGGCGCCGTGCTTTTTCAGTGTATTCAAAGCTCCGTCGGCCAGGGCAGAAGTAATTTCCAGATTCCATTCCGCTACAACAATTCCAAAACGCATTGCTGATGCTGATGGAACTTTTTCAATATCGTATTGTGAAAGGTCTTTTGTTGCCATGATAATAAATAAAAAACCCCTCGCAGGGAGGGGTGTCGTTATACCATTTTTTGTATTAACCCAGTTTTATTTCTACCCGTGCAATGTAGCGGTCAACATTTTGACCTTCGTTTGACTCGGGAAATTTCTCTTTGATTTGGCGATAAATAGCCAGTGCATCTTCCAACTGGTCCATCGACTCCAGCAACCGTGCAGCCTTCATCATATATACAGGGGTAGTCAGTTCGTTTTCATTCATCGAAAACGCTTTCCTGTAATGCCTGAGCGCTCCCTGATTGTCGCCCATTTCCAGTTTGGCATCGCCCTTGGCTCCTTCTGCAATAGGTCCCAGCAACATGTCTTTGGTTTTAAACCCGTTCAGGTAATCCAAAGCATCCTCATACTGACCGAGGTGCAGGTAGGAAATTCCAGTGTAATATTTGGCCAGATTAGCCGATTTCGTCATTTTGTAATCGTCGATGATGTCGAGAAATCCCAGATAGTTGCCATCGCCGTTTATGGCCAGGTTAAACGAGTCCTGTTCAAAATAATTCTCGGCCATAAACATTTGCGACTGGGCCTCCTTTTCGCGTGGTTGCATGTAAAACCGCGTGATTCCCAGGTAGGCAATGACCAACAAAATGATCAATCCAACTGCGTAGGTAATCGGCTTTTGGTTCTCTTCAATAAACTGTTCTGTTTTGGTTAATGCGCTCTCAAGTTCCTGTAAATTATCAGCCTGTTGAGATTTTTTCTTTGCCATGTCTTTCGTTTTCAAAATTGTGCCGCAAAAATAGCTTTTTTTTAGAAACTGTATCGTAAATAGGACTTTAATTTTCGGGATTAATCAACACCCGCTTGTTATAAAGTCAAAAATGAGGAAATCTGTGTGCATCCACTCTTTTTTGGTTAGTTTTGCATCAGAAAAAAAGTTGAATTATTTAATGTATATAGAGGATATTTCCATTTTAAATTTTAAAAACCTGAAAGATGTTCAGGTTGCTTTTTCACCGCGACTCAACTGCCTGATAGGCAACAATGGAGCAGGGAAAACCAACCTGATGGATGCCGTGTATTACCTGTCGTTTTGCAAAAGCTTTTTCAATGCAGTCGATCAGCTAAACATCAGCCACAATGAAAGTTTTTTCATGCTCAATGGCAACTACCAGAGAAGTGATTCTCCGGAAACCATTTCCTGCGGGCTTCAAAAGGGCCAGAAGAAACAGTTTAAACGAAACTCAAAAGTTTACAAAAAGCTAATGGAACACATCGGGCTGTTGCCCCTGGTAATGATTACCCCTTCGGATACGAGCCTGATTCTGGGAGGCAGCGACGAGCGCCGAAAGTTTATGGACGGGGTTATTTCGCAGTATAATCAAAATTACCTCGACGATTTGCTGAAATACAACCGGGCACTGCTGCAGCGAAATAACCTGCTGAAACAATTTGCCTCTGACCGCTTTTTCGACGATGAACTGCTTTCTGTGTGGGATGAACAGCTGATTGATTACGGTACCCGCATCCATTCCGAACGGAAAGAATTTGTGCAAAAACTGGTGCCTGTTTTTCAGGAGTTTTATACCTTTATTTCGCAGGGAAACGAAAAGGTGGGGTTGATTCATCAGTCGGATTTGTATGAAAAAAATCTGAATGTACTGCTAAAAGAATCTGTACAGAAAGATTGCATGGCACAATTTACCACTACCGGAATACACAAAGATGAACTGGTATTTAACATCGATGAATATCCCATTAAAAAACTGGGATCGCAGGGCCAGAAAAAAACGTACCTAGTGGCTTTGAAACTGGCTCAGTACGAATTTATTAAAGAAATTTCGGGAATGAAACCCATTTTGCTGCTCGATGATATTTTCGATAAACTCGACCGACACCGGGTGGAGCAAATTGTGAAAGTAGTTTCGGGCGACGATTTTGGTCAGATTTTTATTACCGATACCAACCGGGAGCACCTCGATGCCATTATCAGAAAGATGGATGCCGATTACCGGATTTTTAACGTACATGCAGGAACCATAGAACCACTGAAATGAGAAAAAGCAATACGCAACCGCTGGGCGAAGTACTGCGCGAATATGTTCGTGCCATGAATATGGACCGCAAACTGAAAGAGGTTGATGTGGTTCAGTCGTGGGAAACCCTGCTGGGAAAAACCATTGCCGGATATACCCGGGATATTGTTCTCTCGAAAAAGGTATTGTATGTTGAAATCAGTTCTTCTGTAGTAAAAAACGAGCTGGTGATGATGCGCGAAGAAATTCGGTTAAAACTGAATGAACTGGCAGGGGAGGAGATGGTGCTGAAAATTGTATTCAAGTAAAAAAACAAAGCCCCGGCGCAAAAAAACCGGGGCTTATGGTTATAGTAAAATGGATTAGAAAATGGTCTATTCCTCTTCCTGCTCGGCTTCGTAAGCTTTTAGCAGTTCGTCTTGTACTTCGGCAGGAACTTTTTCATAATTATCGAATGAAATGTTGAATACGCCACGTCCGCCGGTGATTGAACTCAGCGAAGTAGCATAGCGATACATCTCTTTTTGCGGTACTTTGGCACTGATTTTTTCCATTCCGCGTTCCGAACCCATACCCATAATCACGGCTCGGCGTCCCTGCAGGTCGCTCATTACGTCGCCCATACGGTCGCTTGGAACCCAAACTTCGAGGTTGTAAATCGGTTCCAGAATTTTTGCCCCGGCATTTTTAAAGGCTTTGCTAAACGCGTTTCTACCTGCCAGTTTAAACGAAATTTCGTTGGAGTCAACCGGGTGCATTTTCCCGTCGTAAACGTAAACTACAATATCGCGGGCATACGAACCGGTGAGCGGGCCTTCTTCCATTTTTTCCATAATCCCCTTCAGGATGGCCGGCAGGAAGCGGGCATCGATAGAACCACCCACAATGCTGTTTACAAAAACAAGTTTTCCACCCCAGGGCAGCGCATGTTCCTGCACGTCGCGGACAGTTATTTTTTGCTCCTTATCTCCAAATTTGAAAATGGTTTTTGGTTCTGTGCCTTCGGTGTAAGGTTCAATTATCATGTGCACCTCGCCAAATTGCCCGGCACCGCCCGATTGTTTTTTGTGGCGGTAATCGGCCTGTGCAAATTTGGTAATGGTTTCGCGATATGGAATTTTAGGCTGAATGTAGTTCACGTCAATTTTATGCACGTTGTCGAAGTACCATTTCAGTACATTCAGGTGATATTCTCCTTGTCCGTGAACCAGCAGTTGTTTCAGTTCCTTTGAGTATTCAATAACAAAAGTGGGGTCTTCAAATTTAATTTTATTGAGAATTTCGCCTACTTTTTCATCGTCCGATTCGTTTACAGCTTTTACTGCAACAGTGTGTTTCGATGCCGGGAATTTAATGGGTTCGTATTGTGTATCGGCATCTTTGGTAGTCAGTGTCTGGTTGAATTTGGTCTCTTTAAGTTTTACCGTGCAGCCCAAATCGCCGGCCACCAGTTCTTCCACTTTATCACGGTTTTTTCCAGCCGAAACAAACACCTGCGAAAGGCGTTCCTTGTTTCCGGTTTTGGTGTTAATCAGGTCGAGACCTTCTTTAATTTTTCCCGACATTACCTTGAAATAGGTAATTTCACCTACATGCGATTCCACAGCGGTTTTAAAAACGAAAAGGCTTGGATCTGCCGATTCTTCCATTTTCATCTCCCTGCCACTTGCAACCGGCCTCATTGGACGTTCAACCGGAGTTGGAGCAATGTTCACAATAAATTCCATCAACCGGCCAACACCTATATTCTTTTTGGCGCAGGTACAGAAAACCGGGTATAGGTCGCGTTGCAACATCCCCATTTTCATTCCTTTACGCATTTCGTCTTCGCTAAGCGAACCTTTGTCGAAATACAATTCCATTAACGACTCTTCGTTTTCAGCCGCCATTTCAACCAGTTCGTTGTGCAGTTCTTCGGCCCGGTCTTTTTCCGAATCGGGAATTTCGAGCACTTCCGATTTTCCTCCGTTGGGGCCGTATTTGTACATTTTCATTTTCAGCACATCGATAATGGCAGAAAACTCAGGGCCGGCATCAACCGGATACTGTACAATGGTAACTTTGTTTCCGAAGGTTGCTTTGCACTGTTCGAGTGTTGCATCGAAGTTGGAATTGTCGTGATCCAACTGGTTAAAAACAAACATCATTGGAATGTTCACTGTTTCGGCATACCTTCCGGCAGCTACTGTTCCCGATTCCACTCCGTTGGTCGTGTTTACCACCATCAGGGCCAGGTCGGTAACATTTAACGACGAAACCACTCCGCCACACAAATCGTCCATACCCGGGGTATCGAGCACATTTATTTTTGTGCCGTTACTTTCGGTGTACAGCAATGTGGATAAAACGGAGTTGCCATATTCCTGCTCAATGTAATTGTGGTCAGATACCGTGTTTTTTGCGGTTACTTCCCCTCTGCGGTTAATTACTCCACCCTCAAACAGCATGGCTTCTGCGAGGGTGGTTTTTCCACTGCCGGCATTTCCTGTTAAAGAAATGTTCCGAATTTGCTCAGTCTTGTAAACTTTCATCTTATTTTAGTTTTTAATTTACTTCCTGTTTTTTCCGTCTTTTTGCCTGAAAAAAGGTCACCAAAATTAGTAATAATTTATTAACGATCAAGTTTATTGTTATTTTTGGCCCCGAATAGAATGGCATGTTTAGAATAATCATATTATTTACAGGACTTTTATATTTTGCGTTTCCTTTTTCCGGGATTGCCCAATTTGTGTTAAGCGGCACCATCAGCGATGAATCTTCGGGTGAAACCCTGCCGGCGGCCACTGTGGTGGTGATGGAAATTCCCGGCACCGGAACCATTTCCAACAGTTATGGCTTTTATTCGCTTTCCCTTCCGGAGGGAGAGTACCAAATCCGTTTCCAGTTTGTGGGCTACGAACCAAAAACAGTTGAAGTACAGCTCAACAAAAACGTCCATCTCAACCTGGAACTCAACAGGGCAACCTACGAATTGGGAAATGTGGTGGTAAAAGGTCAGCGTGCCGACCGCAATGTGGCTTCGCTTGAAATGGGGGCCGTTCAACTTGTTCCCGAACAGATAGAAAGCATTCCGGTTATTTTTGGTGAACAGGATTTGCTGAAAACCCTTCAGCTCACTCCTGGTGTGAAACCTGCCGGAGAGGGAAATTCCGGTTTTTTTGTGCGCGGTGGGGGTATCGATCAGAACCTGATTCTGCTGGATGAAGCACCTGTGTACAGTGCAGCTCACTTGCTTGGCTTTTTTTCGGTGTTTAATTCAGAAGCCATAAAAAATGTCAGTCTGATGAAAGGTTTCATTCCGGCCGAGTATGGTGGCAGGGCTTCGTCGGTGCTCGATATCCGGATGAAAGAGGGCAACCTGAAAGAATATGGAGTGACTGGAAACCTTGGGCTGATTTCGTCGAACATTACAATAGAAGGACCTCTGGCACAGGAAAAAAGTTCGTTCATCCTGAGCGGAAGACGAACCTATGCCGATATTTTTCTTAACTTTTCGGGCGATGAAGATGTGAGGAATACACACCTCTTTTTTTATGACCTGAACCTGAAAACCAACCACAAAATTAACGACAGAAACCGCATTTACCTCTCGGGCTATCTGGGACGTGACGATTTTGGATATAAAAACGAGTTTGGTTTCGACTGGGGCAGCATTACCGGAACCCTGCGCTGGAATCATATATTTAACGATCGGCTCTTTTCCAATACCTCGCTTATTTTCAGCAACTATTCCTACGATATTACCATCTTGCAAAACCTCGATGTAGCCATTCGATCCGAAATAAAAGACATCAACCTGAAACAGGATTTCACGTTTTATCCCAACCCGCTCAATACAATGAATTTCGGGGTGAATGTTATCAGTCATACCATTGTGCCCGGCGAGGTAACTGTAAACGAAGCAGCGGGTTTTATTCCACCCGAAAATATTTCGAGACGCAGGGCGCTGGAGTGGGCTGCATACTTGTCCAACTCGCAGCGACTGACGCCTGACTTGAGTGTGTATTACGGCCTTCGCCTTTCGATGTTTAGCAATGCAGGACCGGGTGAGTTTTATGAATTTAATGAAAACGGTGAGCTGTTGAAAACCATTGAAACCGCAAAAGGAAAATTTTTCAAAACACAAGGCGGTCTGGAACCGAGGATTGCCCTCAACTATCTGCTCAACAGCCAAAGCTCGGTAAAAGCTTCATACAACCGGATGTATCAGTTTTTACACCTGCTTACCAATACCACTACAACCACACCGGTTGACTTGTGGCTTCCCAGCAGCAACAATGTAAAGCCTCAAATTTCAGAACAGGTTTCATTGGGCTGGTTTCGCAACTTCAGTGATAATGAATATGAAACCTCGCTGGAGGTGTATTATAAAAACCTTAAAAACCAGATCGATTATAAAAATGGCGCCGATTTGGTATTCAATTCCACCGTTGAATCGGAACTGGTGTTTGGCAGGGGGTGGGCCTATGGCGCCGAACTGATGCTGAAAAGAAACAACGGACGGTTGAACGGATGGCTGAGCTACACCTGGTCGAAAACCATGCGACAGTTTGACGAAATCAGCAACGGAAATCCGTTTCCTGCCCGTCACGACCGCACCCACGATGTATCCGTTGTGGGATTGTACGACATCAGCCGGAAATTAAAAGTTTCGGCAACATGGATTTTTTATACGGGCAATGCAGTGACATTTCCCGGCGGGAAGTACGAAATCGAAGGGAAAACAATTGCCTATTACACCGAACGGAATGGCTACCGCATGCCCGATTATCACCGGCTTGACTTAGGTTTGGTGTGGCTGCGAAAAAAAACCGACCGGTTTGAATCGAGCTGGAATTTCTCGGTATATAACGCTTATGCCCGCGAAAATGCCTATTTTATCGACTTCAGAACCAAAGAGGATAACCCGTCGGAAACAGAGGCTGTGCAGGTTTCACTTTTCAAGGCAATCCCATCAATCAGTTACCGGTTTAAATTTTAAATGCAAAAACCATGAAAAGCCATAAATCTCAACATATTCACCATCAATCTCCACTTATTCACCATCAATCTCCACTTAATCTCCATAAGTCTTCACCAAATTTCCACAAATCTCTCCTCTCTTTCCTCCCAATCCTCTTTCTCTTCCTCTTTTTTGGTTGCGAGCGTGTAATCGATGTGGATTTGAATGAGTCAGATCCTGAAATTGTGATTGAGGGAAACCTTTCGTATAACGACGGTGAACTGGAGGTTATCATTTCAAAAACAAGCAGTTATTTTAGCACAGCTCCGTCGGAGAAAGTGGAGAATGCACTGGTTTATCTGGTGGATGACGAAGAAACGCTTGTGAATGCAAAACATATAGGGCAAGGCATTTACAAAGTCGAAGATTATATTATTCGAAGTGGAGTGGAATACAGTTTACATGTGGAAGCCGAAGGAAGGGAATTCGTTGCTAAATCCACGCTTCATGCGCCGGTGAAACTGGATTCGTTAAGCTATGAATACCAGAACAGCTCCCGTTTTTGATGGGGGATACCGGATATTACTCTATTTTTCCGATCCTCCTGGCGAGGAAAATTTTTACCGGGTTAAGGTGCACAAAAACGGTGAACTGCTGAATGAAGTGGGAGATTTAATTGTTTTCGACGACAACAGGCTCGATGGGAAAGGGATTCAGGTACGGCTGCGCGGACAGCTTTTCGACAAGGGGGATACAGCAACGGTGCAGTTGCTCACCATCGATAAAAATACCTGGCGCTATTTTACCACTTTTCGCGAAATGGCCAACCTAAATCCCGGTTCGCCGGCGCCGGCCAATCCGTCGTCAAACTTTTCCAACGGGGCGTTGGGCTATTTCTCTGCCTGGTCGGCTGATGAAAAAGAAATAATTATTGAATGATTACTAAAAATAAAGAATAATGAGGAAAAATATTTGGGGAATTATCTTGATAACATGTTGGTTTTCTGTTTTGAGTAACCCAATTCAAAGCAACGTGGGATATATGGACCATGTATGGCGGTTATTCGGATGGCACGGGAACCGAATACCTTCAGAAATTCCCCGCAGATGATTATACGCTAAACCTTCTTGACGACGATGCCACCCGCGAATGGAGGGTTGTTCTTGCTGAAGATTTAAGCACGTATACATACCAGTTGCTTTACAATGGTAATGTCGTTTTCTCAGCGGAATTTGATCTTACCCGTCCGATTTAACCCGGTAAAAATTTTAATGGTGATGGTCGTGGTCGTGGTGCGCTTCTTCGGCTTCTTCATACGTTTTATGAATGGTTCCTTTCTCATGTTCGGCAGGTCCATATAACGTATAAAGCTTCAAATCGGTGCGGCCCGTATTTTCAACCCTGTGCCAGTATCCTGCGGGTATCAGAATAGCCCAGTCGTCAGATACTTTTTTATCGAAACTGAGGTTGTCTTCCGTTTTTCCCATCTGCACCCGGGCTTCTCCTTCCTCAATCCGGATAAACTGGTCGTGACCGCTGTGGATTTCCAAATCAATCACTTCACCCGGTTTCAGTGCCATAAACACCAGCTGCATATACTTTCCGGTCCAGTTGGCTACCCGGTAATTTTCATTTCCCAAAGTGGCTTCTTCAATATCCAAAACCCATGGCTCTCCGCCAAGGTCTTCATTGTAATTGATGGATGACTGTCCTGCACTTTCACC